>JAEEGL012803387.1_pt1 | contig 27474 bp, 34 predicted proteins | sample 9134231 | NCBI WGS metagenome assembly JAEEGL01 (sample SAMN16246548, study PRJNA631951) | gut metagenome | biome: gut microbiome; feature: rumen; material: fiber-attached | host: Bos | place: Iran: Karaj | collected 2018-10
CGTCATCAATTGTTCTTAGAACCAGAAAGCATTTACTACGATGATATATATGTACAGGGATTTTCTACATCTATGCCACATTATGTACAAGATATGATGGTTCATTCAATACCAGGCCTTGAACATGCTAAGATACTTAAATATGCTTATGCTATTGAGTATGATGCAATAGATCCATTACAATTAAAGCCAAGCTTAGAGACTAAACTAGTTAATGGTTTATATACAGCAGGTCAAATTAATGGAACAAGTGGTTATGAAGAAGCTGCTGGTCAAGGATTAATAGCAGGTATAAATGCTTGCTTAAAATTAGAAGGTAAAGATCCATTAATATTAAAAAGAAATGAATCATATATTGGAGTTCTAATAGATGACTTAGTAACAAAAGGAGCTAAAGAACCTTATAGAATGCTTACTAGTAGAGCAGAGTATAGACTTTTATTAAGACACGATAATGCTGATATTAGATTAAGAGAATATGGTCATCAAATAGGACTTGTAAATGATGAAAAGTATAATAAATTCTTAAAGAAATTAAGTGATATAAAGGAATTAACAGAATTATTAGATAGTACTCGTATTACTCCTAAACAAGAAGTAAATGAGTATTTAGAAAGTATTGGTACTACTAAATTATTAGATGGTATTAGTCTAAAAGAATTATTAAAGAGACCAGAAATCACTATTGATAAGTTAAGTCACTTTGAAGAACTAAATTATAGTAAAGAAGTACTTGAACAAGTAGAGATTCAAACTAAATATAGTGGATATATAGATAAAGAAGAAAGACAAGCAGAAAAGTTTAAAGCTTTAGAAAATACTAAAATACCTGAAGATATTAATTATGATAAGGTTATTAATATAGCAAGCGAAGCTAGACAAAAGTTAAAAGAAATTAGACCAATATCTGTAGGTCAAGCAAGTCGTATAAGTGGAGTTAATCCTGCTGATATAGCAATGTTATCAGTATATTTAAAGAGGATAAGTAATGAATAAAGAAGAATTTGTAAAAGAATGTAGTAAATTAGGTATCAATATTACAGAAGATATTCTAAATAAGTTAGATAATCTATATAACATAATGATTGAAACTAATAAGACTCTTAATTTAACTAGAATTACTGATTATGAAGAAGTCTATTTAAAGCATTATTATGACTCTTTGACTATTGCTAAAGTAATTGATTTAAATGAAGTAGATTCTTTGTGTGATATTGGTACTGGAGCAGGTTTTCCAGGACTTGTATTAAAGATAGTATTTCCTCATCTAAAAGTTACTCTAGTAGATTCTCTAAACAAGAGAATTAATTATCTAAAAGAAACTATTAAGAAGCTTGATCTTTCTGATATAGAGTGTATCCATGAAAGAGGAGAGAATCTTAATAAAAGAGATTATTTTGATGTTGTAACAACAAGAGCAGTTGCTAGTTTACCTATAATATCTGAGATATGTCTTCCACTTACTAAAAAAGGGAAATACTTTATTCCAATGAAAGGGCATTTAGAAAGTGAAGAATTAGAATTAGGTAAAAGAGCAATCAAAGTATTAAAATCAGAAATAGTAAAAATTGAAGAATTTAATCTTTATAATGATACTGATTATAGGACCTTACTTCTTGTTAAAAGAGAAGGAGATATTCCTAGTAAATATCCTAGAAGTATCGATAAAATGAAAAAAATCAAGTTGTAAAAAATAGTACTTTAATATATAATCTTATTAGAGTAAAAAGAATGGAAGGTGTTCAATATGAATAACAACGTAACAAATCAAGTTGTTGAACTTTATGTTGATGATATTATTCCTAATAGGTTCCAACCTAGGGAAGTATTTGATGATAAAGGCCTACAAGAATTAGCTCAGTCAATAAAAGAACACGGCGTAATACAACCAATTATCGTAAGACAAATTGGTGATAAATATGAAATAATTGCAGGAGAAAGAAGATATAAAGCTAATATAATGGCTGGATTTACTAAGATTCCTTCAATTATTAGAAACCTAGATGATAAAGAGACTGCTAAAGTAGCTTTATTAGAAAACTTACAAAGAAAGAATCTAAGTCCAATAGAAGAGGCTAGAACATATCAAAAAATCCTAGAACTTGATTCAATGACTCAAGAAGAATTAGGTAAAACAATGGGTAAGAGCCAAGCTTCTATTGCTAATAAGCTTAGATTATTACAATTAAGTGACGAAGTTCAAGAAGCTTTGATTCAAAATCAAATATCTGAAAGACATGCTAGAAGCTTGTTATCAGTTCAGAATAAAGAAGTACAAGTTGCACTTCTTAATAAAGTAATCAACAATAGAATGACAGTTAGAGATTTAGACAATGAAATTAAATTAATGGGATACACTATAGAAGATAGTACTCCAGATAGAAATATTAATGCTGGTCAAGCAATTGACTTAAATGCATTAAAGAATAGTGCTACAGATATTAATGCTACAGTAACACAAACTAATGATATTAATAACTTACTTTCTGGAACAAGAACAGAAGTCCCTTCTATTGAAAGTACTCCATCATTTGATTTTATGAATCAATTTGATAATACAAAACCAGCTCAGAGTATTCCTGCTGAAAATGCTGCTAACATTGTATCTAATAATAATTGGGCTACACCAACAGGTAATGAAGAATTGCCTATTCCTGATATGATTGGAAATAAGGTAGTAGTAGATAATACATTAACATTAAAAGATGCTATTAACTCAGTAAGAGATTTAGCAAAGGTCTTAGAAGAAGGTAGTGTTAAAGTAGATTTATCAGAAATGGATTTAGATAATTATTATCAAATAACTATTAAATTTGAAAAAGATAAAGAGTAGACTAAGGTCTACTTTTTTTATTCTTTAGTTTATTAATACTTGAAAATTTGATACAATATCTTTAGTATATTTTATTAATTAGAAAGCGTGGTCCATATGGGAAAAATTATATCATTGGTTAATCAAAAAGGTGGGGTTGGAAAGACTACTACATCAATAAATTTAGCTGCTGCTTTAGCAGTTTTAGGAAAAAGAGTATTACTAGTTGATTTAGATCCACAAGGAAATGCTACTACAGGAATTGGCGTTAATAAAGGAGACATTACTAGTAGTGTATATGACGTACTAATAGGTCAATGTGATATTAAAGATGCAATAAGAAAGACTGATTATAAGAATCTATTTTTACTTCCAGCTACTATTAATCTAGCAGGAGTAGATCTAGAACTTATTAATAAGAGTAGTCAAGATTCAACATTTGTTAAAGGTAAACAATTAAAGTTATCTATGGATACTATCAAAGAAAACTTTAATTATATAATTATTGATTGTCCTCCAAGTTTAGGATTATTAACTACTAATGCTTTAACAGCAAGTGACTCAGTAATTATTCCTGTACAATGTGAATTCTTTGCACTTGAAGGTATTACTCAATTATTAAATACAATAATGCTTGCTCAAAAGAGTTTAAATCCAAACTTAAATATTGAGGGAGTATTACTTACAATGCTTGATTCTCGTACTAATTTAGGACTAGAAGTTGTAGAAGAAATCCAAAAATACTTTAAAGAGAGAGTATATAATACAATAATACCGAGATTGGTAAGATTAACAGAAGCACCATCTCATGGTAAACCAATCATAGCTTATGACCCACATCATAAAGGATCAGAAGCATATTTAAATTTAGCTAAGGAAGTGATCGAAAGAAATGGAAACATCTAATAAAAGAAGAGCCCTTGGAATGGGATTAGAAGAATTATTTCAAAGCGAACCACTTGATTATTCACAGTTAGAAGAAAAAATAGTTAATAGTACACCAAAAGAAGAAATACAAGAATTAAAACTAGATGAGCTTAGAAGTAATCCATACCAGCCAAGAAAGAACTTTGATGAAGAAGCATTAAAGGAATTGGCAGAATCTATTAAAGAACACGGAGTATTTCAACCAATTATTGCTAAGAAGAGCATTAAAGGATATGAAATAATTGCTGGTGAAAGACGTGTTAAAGCTAGTATAATGGCTGGAAAAGAAACCATACCTGCAATAGTAAGGGATTTTTCTGATGAAGAAATGATGGAAATAGCATTACTTGAAAATCTTCAAAGAGAAAACTTAAATGCTATTGAAGAAGCTACAGCGTATAAAAAATTAATAGATGAATTAAAAATAACTCAGGAAGAGTTATCTAAAAGAATAGGTAAGAGTAGAAGCTATATTACAAATATGTTAGGACTTCTATCTTTACCAGAATCAGTAAAAGGTCTTGTAGAAAATGGAAATATATCTATGGGACATGCAAGAGTATTATCTAAGATAGATGATCCAGATGAAGTAGTTGCTTTATCTAATAAGATAGTAAATGATAATTTATCAGTAAGAGATGTAGAAGCTATTACTCAAGGGACTACCTATAAAAAGAAAAATACTATAAAAAGAACTAACACTGATAATGTAGATTATTCATATGTAAGAGAAGCATTATGTGAGTACTTAGGAACAAAAGTAGTTATTAAAAACAAGAAAATTGAATTATCTTTCGTAAATGAAAGTGATTTAAATAGAATATTTGAAATAATATGCAAAAACGATAGAGGTGAATAGAATGAATAAAGAATATTCATTAGGCTCTATTGTACAAATGAAAAAAGGTCACCCATGTGGTGAAAATAAATGGAAAATTGTAAGAGTAGGCGTTGATATAAAGATAGAATGCACTAAATGTGGAAGAACTGTCATGATGCCTAGAATAGAATTTAATAAAAAGATTAAAAAAGTATTAGAAGGGGAATAGTATGGAAAAGAAAAGAAGAAAACTAAAACTTAAGAAGCACTATCTACATCCAGTAACAACATATATATTATTAACAGTGCTTGTTATTTTGTTATCTGGATTATTATCCCTTTTAGGACTTCAATCTTCATATAATAGGATTAATCCATTAACTAAAGGTCTAGAATCAGTAATGGTTACTGTTAATAGTCTAATGGGATTTAGTGGATTAAAATATATAATTGGTAATGCCTTAAAGAACTTTGTAAGCTTTACAACATTAAGTAACTTACTAGTATCATTAATAGGTGTATCAATTGCTGAATCTAGTGGATTATTTGATGCTTTTATTAAAAAGTATCTATCTAAATTAAGTAATTTTCAAATTACTTTTATACTAGTATTTTTAGCTACTATATCATCAATCGTAAATGACGTTGGTTATACTATTTTAATACCATTAGGAGCTATTATATTCTATGAAAATGATAGAAACCCTCTAGCCGGTATTATAGCAGCATATGGAGGAGTAGCTTTTGGTTATGGAGTTACACTATTTGCGGGAAGTTTAGAGATGAACTTAATAAGTATTACTGAAAGTGCAGCATTATTAGTAGATGCTAATTCACATATAGCACTTTTATCTAACTTATTTATAATAATTGGAACAAGTGTTATTTTATCAATAATAGGAGCTTTAGTAGTAGAACACTTAATAGTACCTAGAATGGGTAAGTATAAAGAAAGCACAGAACTAGCTCCAACAGATATTAATACTGTTATAGATGAGGAAAAAGAACAAGAAGAACTAGAAAAAGAATTATTACAAAGTAAAGGATTAAAACATGCCTTAATTGCAACAATTGTAATTTTATTAATATTTATTTATGGAATTATACCTAAGTTACCATTCTCTGGATATTTATTAGATGAATCATTTAATGCATATTCATATAAATTATTTGGAGAAAGTTCATACTTCCAAGATGGATTTACCTTCTTAGTATCATTATTCTTTATTGTTACTGGTATTTCTTATGGAGTAGGTTCAAAAACATTTAAAACAGATAAAGATATATACTCAAGAACAAGTATGACTTTTGAAGATATTGGAGAATTAATAATTACAATCTTTGCTGCCAGCCAGTTTATTTCTATTTTTAGAGAATCTAATATTGGATACCTAGTTGCTGGATATGTAAGTGAAATAATTAATAATAGTACATTTACAGGAATTCCATTAATATTCTTAGTACTATCATTAATGGGAATATCTGGATTATTTATAAGTACTCCAGTTGCTAAATGGACAATCTTTGCTCCAGTAGTAGTACCTAAGTTAATGCAATCAAATATTAGTCCACAATTTGCTCAGTTTATTTTTAGAGCAAGTGACTCTATGTTTAAAGGATTAAGCCCATTACTAGCCTTCTTTGTTATTTATATTGGATATTTGAATATCTATAATCCAAGAGAAGATAGACCAATTACTATTAAAGAAGGAATAAGTTATGTAATGCCATATTTTGGAGTAATAGCCATTACTTGGGTATTAATAATACTTGGTGCATATATAATTGGATTACCAATTGGACCAAATGTTTATCCTACAGTTTAAAAGCACATTAGTGCTTTTTTTATTGTTTTATTATGTTATAATATGACTGATTGGAGGGATATTATGTCACTTACAGCAGGAATAGTAGGTCTTCCTAACGTTGGAAAATCTACATTATTTAACGCTATAACAAAAATGCATATACTAGCAGCAAATTATCCTTTTGCGACTATTGATCCTAATGTAGGAGTAGTAGAAGTACCAGATGAAAGATTAGATAAATTGACTAGTATGTATAATCCAAAAAAGGAAATTAAAGCAACCGTTGAATTTACTGATATAGCAGGACTTGTTAAAGGTGCTAGTAAAGGAGAAGGTTTAGGTAATAAGTTCTTATCTCATATCAGAGAAACAGATGCAATATGCGAAGTAGTAAGATGTTTTAAAGACCCAAACGTTGTCCATGTAGATGGAGATATTGATCCTATAAGAGATATTGAAACTATTAACTTAGAATTAATAATTGCTGACTTAGAAGTAATTGAATCTCGTATTGGTAAAATGGTTAAAAAGGTAGAAACTAATAAAAACAAAGACGAAATACTTGAATACGAAACATTAAAGAAAGCTAAAGAATTATTAGACCAAAACAAGCCTTTAAGATTAGGTAATTTCACTAAAGAAGAAAAAGAATCAATCAAGAGTTATTGCTTCTTAACTTTAAAACCAATGATATATATAGCAAATGTATCAGAGGAAGAAGTTGGTAATGATGATAATGAGTTTGTTAAATCAGTAAAAGAATACGCAGATAAAGAGCATTCAAAATGTGTTAAAATATGTGCTAAAGTAGAAGAAGATTTAACAGATTTATCTGATGAAGAAAAGAACGAGATGTTAAACATGATTGGTATAGAAGAGAGTGGATTAATATCTTTAATTAAAGAAACATATGACTTACTAGGACTCGCAACATACTTCACAGTAGGACCTGATGAATGTAGAGCATGGACTTACAGAAAAGGGATGAATGCTAAAGAATGTGCTGGAATAATTCATACAGACTTTGAAAAAGGCTTTATTAGAGCAGAAGTAATGAGCTATGATGATATAGTAAGATTAGGAAGCGAACTAAAAGTAAGAGAAGCAGGACTATTAAGACTAGAAGGGAAAGATTATCTAATGCAAGATGGAGATATCTGTCACTTTAGATTTAATGTATAAAATGGATAGTAAAATAGTAATATTTGAAGGTAACCAAAATGACGGAGTCTTTAGTATAGCCAAAAGATTCTATGAAAAAGGAATAAATAAAAGAGAAAGACTAAAAATGCTAAAAGAAGCAAGAATACGTCTTGGAAATAAATATGGATTCGATGGCTGCAAGATGTTTCGCCCAGAACAAAAACAAGAAGATAGCGATATATATGAAGACAATAAGAATGTAATACTAGATAAATCATATATGAGAAAAAGAGACTATTATAATGAAGTGATCAATACTGATATATTAATGATTAGTAAAGATTATCCTGGTATAGCTGTAGCTCACCAAATGGCTGACTGTCCAGTATTAATTGCAGAAGATAGAAAACTAGGTGTTACTGCTTTAACTCATACAAGTATTTATCATATTAATAGAGGACTTGCTAAAGCATTAATTGAAAGTTTAATAAAAGAATATAATAGTAATCCAAAAGATATCTATTTATATATAGGCAGTCATATTAGTAAAGAAAGTTATATTTATGACAAATATCCACCTCAAGCAACTAACAAAAAAATATGGGATGGAGCAATAGAAGAAGTAGACGGTAAGTTCTATATTAATCTTGAACAAGCAATTTTAAATCAGTTAAAAGAGTTTGATTTAGGAGGTATAGAAATAAGTAAATTTGATACTGCAACTACTGAAGGATATGCGTCTCATAGAAAAGCTCAAGAAGGAGATTCTTCAAAATTAGGTCAAAATATAGTAGGTTTCTATTATAAATAGTAAGTAACATAAAAGTGTATTATAAATACACTTTTATTTATTTATATAATTTCTATTTACAAATATTGGTAATTAATATGTAAATATTAATATAAAAAGTAGCTATTATTTATATAAATTTATATAAATAAATAATATATATTTTCGTTTACAAATAATAATTATTCTGTTATACTACTTGCGAGTATTTAGGTACTCCTTGCTTTATTTAAGTAAAGCCGATAGACCAAAGGGAGGTGTAAAAATGAGAAATTACGAAGTTATGTTCATAGTAAAATCTGAAATCGATGAAGCTGCTCAAAAGGCTGTTGCTGAAGATGTAAAAAAGATTTTTAAGAACAACGATGCTAAAGTAACTGACGAGACAGATATGGGCGTTAAAGAATTAGCTTACGAAATTGATCATCATAAAACTGGACACTACTATTTATTCAACGTTGAAGCAAAAGGTAGTAAAGCAGTTGATGAATTTTCAAGACTTGCAGTTATTAACGAAAACATTATTCGTCATCTAGTAGTTAGAAAAGATGCATAGGAGATAATATGAATAAAGTATTTTTAATTGGTCGTTTAACAAGAGACCCTGAACTTAGATATACAAATGGAAATGTTCCTGTTGCAACTTTTAGTATTGCTGTTAATAGAACATTTGCAAATGCGAACGGAGAAAGAGAAGCTGATTTCTTTAATATAGTAGTTTGGAGAAAACAAGCTGAGAACGTTAGTCAATATATTAAGAAGGGAAGCCAAGTTGCCATTGATGGTAGACTTCAATCTCGTTCTTATGATGATGCTAATGGTCAAAAGAGATATGTTACAGAAGTTGTAGCTGATAATGTTCAATTTCTTGATTCTAAGAAGGACTCTGAATCTATGGCTAGTTCTAGTAATGGACCTACTCCATACGATTTTCCAGAGGAAAGTGCTCCTACAAACGACGTAAAGGCTGATCCATTTGCTGATTTCGGTAATAGTATTGAAATCAACGATGATGAGCTACCATTTTAATGAAGGAGGATAATCATGGCAGAATTTTATGCTAAGAAGAAAAAAGTATGCTATATGTGTACTGGTAAAGATATAGATTATAAAGATGTTGAAACATTAAAGAAATATATTAATGATAAAGGTAAAATCTTACCAAGACGTGTAACTGGAGCTTGTGCTAAGCATCAAAGACATATTGCTGAACAAGTTAAGAGAGCACGTGTTATAGCATTATTACCATATTCAAAATAAAAACCACTAAAGTGGTTTTTTTAGTGGTAAATTTTATTTAATATTTTCTTTTTAACTATTGGATTAGGATTAACAAATCCCTCTTCTTTAACTAACTCATGCATTTCATCTATAGATTTAAAAGTATGAGATATTCCTCTTTTATCTAAATCACTAATTAATTGTGGATAATCTACTATTATTGGATCCCAATTATTTATAATAATATCTCTTAAAGAGTCATAATCATCAGTAATATCGGTAATTAAATCATCCTCTACTAAATTAATTGAATTTAGAGTAAATTCAACAAAACAAGGATGAGGTTTAATACTGAATTCTAATCCTCTTGTTAGAATAGCATATAAATCATCTCTGTTATATAATAATTTAACTAAATATTCTACAGCCATTTCATTACCATATAAGTAATTTGATGGATTTTTCATTAATTCTTCTACTTTTTTATTAGCTTTATCTAAAGTACGCAGAACTGCATAATTATTGGTACTTATATCCTTTAACTCTCTTACTTCTCCTTTATAGAAAATATCATATGGTATATATTGATCATCATGTGGAAAATCAAAGTTAAAGTATTTAACTACTTTCATATTATCCCCCTCGATGCCAACTATTATACCACAAACTTATCTTATAGTTAAAATAATTCTATTTTTGTAGTATAATAATTATAAGTTTAGGAGGCCTTATGGATAATATATTTAATGATGAATTTCTAAATAAATATAATAATGTCATTATTATGGGACATAAGGATATTGATTTAGATGCTATAGGTGCTTCTCTTGGTATATATAGTCTTATTAATAACGAGAATAAATATATATTAATTGATGATAAAGAATATGAATTAGGAGTTAGCAAACTTCTAAATAAAATAGAAAGTATTAATATAGTTAGAACAGAAGATATTATAGATAAATTAGATGATAATACCTTGTCTATAGTAGTGGATACTAATAGATATAATTTAGTACAAAGTAAAGAAGTGCTAGATAAATCTAAAGATATTGTAGTAATAGATCATCACTCAATAAGTGAAGATACTATTAAGACAGATTACCTTCTTATAAATGAATCATCATCATCTGCTAGTGAGATGGTAGCTTTATATTATAAAGATCATAATATAATGATGGATAAATATATAGGAAGAGGTTTATTGTGTGGAATCTATTTAGATACAAATAACTTTGTATTAAAGACAAGTACAGATACTTTTAAAGCAGCTGAATATATATCAAGCTGTGGTGTTAATACTATAGATGTTCAGATTATTTTAAAACAAGAATTAAGTGAATTTATAGAAAGACAATACATAATAACTAATACTATTGTAGATAATAATATTGCTATTACTATTGCTGATCCTAATATCAAATATAGAAAAGAAGATTTAGCAAAAGTAGCAGACCAATTAATAATGTTTAACGATATAGAAGCATCTTTTGTAATTGGTATACTTAAAGATGATTCGTATATAGGAGTAAGTTCAAGAAGTATCGGTAATATAGATGTTTCAAAAATAATGGAAAAGTTAGATGGTGGCGGAAATAAATATGAAGCTGCTACTAAGTTAGCCAATACTACTATGGAAGATGTAAAAGATAGATTAATACAAATACTTAAATAGGAGGGTTTTATGAAAGTTATCTTTATTAAAGATTTAAAAGGACAAGGTAAAAAAGGGGAACGTAAAGAAGTTAAAGATGGATATGCAGAGAACTTCTTAATTAAAAAAGGTTATGCAGTTAAAGAAACAACTGAGTCTTTAGCTAAACTAAATAGAGATAATAAAAACGAAGAACTTAAAGATCAAGAATTAAGAAAGCTAGCAAACGCCGATAAAGAAAAACTAGAAAAAGAAAAAATAGTATTTCAAGTAAAAGCTGGTAAAGAAGATAAAGTATTTGGATCAATAAGTGCTAAACAGATAAAAGAAGAATTAGATAAAAAGGGCTACTCAGTAGATAAGAAAAATATTATAATAGATAATCAAATTGCTAGTTTAGGATTTCATAAAGTAGATGTTGTTCTATATAAGGATATAGTTGCAAAGGTAAATATTGAACTAGTTAAATAGATAGGAGGATTTATGCCTATTAAACAGATGCCTAATGATTTAGGAGCAGAACAATCAGTAATTGGGTCAATGTTTCTTTCACGTACAGCTTTAGAAAAAGCATGTGATGAATTAACAGAAACATCCTTTTATAGTGAGAAAAATAGTAAAATCTTTAAAGCCTTAAAGACTTTATTAGATCAAGGTAAACCAATTGATATTACTACTGTAACATCAGAACTTGATGAAAATAAAGATTTAGAAGCTGTTGGCGGAGTAGAATATTTAACTGAGATCTTAGATGTTGTTCCAACAGCTGCAAATATTGATTCATATATAGAGATTGTACAAAATAATGCTGTAAGAAGAAATTTAATTGAAACAGCTACTAATATAGCCACTTTAGGATATAATCCAGAAGGTACAGTAGCTGAAACCTTAGATTTAGCTGAACAGCAAATATTAAATGTAGTTAAAAATAGAAAAACATCTGAGTTTCAATCAATACAAGATGTATTATATAGAACTCAGGCTAATATAGAAAAATTAAGTGAAGCTGGTTCTGAAGTAACAGGTATACCAACGGGATGGATGGATATTGATAGATTTACATCTGGTTTCCATGAAAATGAGCTAATAATTATAGCAGCACGTCCTGCGATGGGTAAAACTGCTTTTGCTTTAAATCTAGCTACAAACGTTGCTATTAATACTAATAAATCTGTAGCATTATTTAACGTAGAAATGCCTGCAGAACAGTTAGCAAGTAGAATGATAGCTTCTTTAGGACAAATAGAACTTAATAAATTAAGAACAGGTAACTTAAAGAATGAAGATTGGAAAAGAGTAAACTCTGCTATAAGCCAATTAAGTGATGCAAGAATTTATATAGATGACTCTCCAGGTATTAATATAGGAGAAATCAGAAGTAAGTGTAGAAGACTTGCAGCCAATAGTGATTTAGGAATGGTTATAATAGACTATCTACAATTAGTAAGTGGTGTTGGTAACTATGGTGGTAATAGACAACAAGAAGTATCTGATATATCTAGAACATTAAAAGTAATGTCTCTAGAACTTCATGTGCCAGTAGTTGCTTTATCACAACTTTCTCGTTCAGTAGAATCTCGTGAAGATAAACGTCCATTAATGAGTGACTTAAGAGAATCCGGTTCTATTGAGCAAGATGCCGATGTAGTTGCTTTCTTATATAGAGATGATTACTACAACAAAGAAGCAAGAAATGATGATAATACAAGTATTGCCGAATTTATCATAGGTAAAAATAGAAATGGTAATACTGGTACAATAGATTTGTTATTTAAAAGAAATATGGCTACTTTCTTAAGTTATAGAAAGGAACCAGGAACGGGTGATGCTAGTGAATAAAAAGAATATACTTTATATTGGTATTTCCTTGATACTAAGCTTTTTTATCGTGTTTTCTGGTTTTATACAAGCAAAAGGTACAGAACCTAGAGAAGTTTTTAGAGTATATTTAAATGGAGAATCAATTGGTTTAATTGAATCTAAAGAAGCTCTAGACAACTATATAAATAATGAACAACAAAGTATTAAAGATAAGTATGGAGTTAATAAAATATATGCTCCTACTGATTTGTTGGTGGAAAGAGAAATTACTTACACTAATGATATTGATAAAGTAGAAGATGTTTATGAAAGAATAAAGGCTACTAGCCCTTTTACTATTGAAGGATATGCTGTAACTATTTCTTCTGTTGAATTAATAAGAGAAGAAGAAAAGATTACTACAAAGCCAGTAACTATATATGTATTAGATAAGCAAGTGTTCTTAGATGCTATGGATACTACTATTAAAGCCTTTGTTGATTCAGAAAAATATGAACAACTAATTAATAATACTCAAGAAGATATAGTAGATACAGGTACTATTTTAGAGGATGTATATATCCAAAATAACGTTTCAAGTATAGAAACTAATATACCAGTTAATGCTACTATTTATACTGATCCAATGGAATTATCTAAGTTCTTGTTATATGGAACTACTACTAGTCAAAAAACATATGTAGTTAAGCAAGGAGATACTATTGAAAGTGTTTCATTTAATAATAAGTTAAATGAAGAAGAATTTTTAATATCTAATCCTGAGTTTAAAAGTAAAGATGTCTTATTATTTGCAGGACAAGTAGTAACTATTGGAGTACTTGATCCTCAAGTACAAGTTGTAGAAGAATCTCACGTAGTAGAAAGAACTACAACCCCATATAATATTGAATATGTAGATGATGCAACTCAATATATTGGATATGAAAAAGTAAAAACAGAAGGTACTAATGGAGTTAACTTAGTAACAGAAAAGATTAAGAAGCAAAATGGAGAAGTTATTTCTTATGTTGTTGCAGAAACTAAAGTAGAAGTACCTACTATTAATAAAGTAATTATTCGTGGTATTAAGGTTAAAGATACTGGTGGCTATAGTGTAGTTGATGATAGTGTTACAGTTACTGTTGATTTAAGCCAATGGAGATGGCCAACTGGACCAGGATACTTTATATCATCTGGATATGCTTGGAGATGGGGAAAACTTCATGCTGGAATTGATGTAACAGGTACTGGAGAAGGAAGCCCTATTTATGCAGTTAATAACGGCGTAGTCGTATATGCCGGATGGCGTGGATATGGTTCTGGTAATACTGTTTGGATTAAACATAAAAATGGTGAATATTCAGAATATGCTCATATGCAAAGTGTTTCTGTTAAAGCGGGACAAGTTGTATATGTAGGACAACAAGTTGGTAAAATGGGCCATACTGGTAATGCTTATGGTACCCACTTACACTTTGGAATGTGGTATGGTAAACCATTCGTAGCTGGTTCATTTAACCCTTGTAGGAGACTTGGATGCTAGTAACTAACTTTGCCAGTGGGTCAAAGGGGAATAGTACGTTACTAGTATGTGGAGATACTAAATTATTAATTGATATTGGAATCAATTATAAAACATTAAAAGATAGAATGAATTCTATTGGATATGATCCAAAAGACTTATATGGAGTATTAATTACTCATACTCATAGAGATCATATTGGAGGTTTAGCAACTCTTGTTAATAAAACCAATTTACGAGTTTTTGCACCTCAGTTAATAGCAAAAGAATTATATAAAATAATTAATAAAGACAATATTATAGTAATAGAAGATCTATTTCATATAAATGATATAGAGATTAAGTTAATACCTTTATCTCACGATGTCCCTTTATGTGTTGGATTTATTATTAAATATGATAAAAAAGAACTAGTATATATTACCGATACTGGTTATATAAATAAGAAACATTTCAAGGAATTAAGTAATAAAGACATATACTTCCTAGAAAGTAATCATGACGAAGAAATGTTAATGAATGGGCCTTACCCTTTAATATTAAAGCAAAGAGTAATATCTGATAATGGACACTTATCTAACAGTACAGCATCAGAATATTTATCAACATGGATTGGGGATAAAACTAAAGTAATAATACTAGGACATTTAAGTGAAGTTAATAATACTAAAGAAGTATGTAAAGATACAATTACTAAAGTATTTAAAGAGAATAATATTAAATTTAAAAATATAATATTAGCAGATCAATATGAAATAACTGGTCCTATAGAGGTATAATATGATAAAAATTGTATGTGTAGGTAAAATAAAAGAATCTTTTTATAGAGAAGCTATAGAAGAATATGTAAAAAGACTATCTAAGTATGTAGAAGTTAAAATAATAGAACTACCAGATTATGGATTATTAGATGAAAAATCTATGATTAAAAAAGAATCAATAGAGATTGAAAATGTATTAAATAATAAAGATTATAATGTAGTATTAGATATCAACGGTAAAGAAATGGATTCTTTAGAATTTGCTTCTAAGCTTAATGATATTCAAATAAGTAATCCTAATATTACATTTATAATTGGAGGTAGTTCAGGTATTGAGGAAGATTTAAAGAATAAATGTAATTTAAGACTATCTTTCTCTAAATTAACTTTTCCTCATCAATTATTTAGAATAATATTATTAGAGCAAATATATAGAGCGTATAAGATTAATAATAATGAATCTTATCATAAATAGGAGAGTCTATGATTGGTAATGACTGGGATGACATATTATCAAGTGAGTATGATAAAGAGTATTTTAAAGAAATGACAAACTTTCTTACAAAGGAATATCAAACTAAAACGATATATCCCAAAGAAAGTGAAATCTTTAAAGCTTTTAGATTGACTCCATATAAAAATGTCAAGGTCGTTATATTAGGTCAAGACCCTTATCATGATGTAGGACAAGCAGAAGGACTATCTTTCTCAGTTAAAGAAGGTATTAAAAGGCCACCGTCACTTATAAATATTTATAAGGAATTATTTGACGATTTAGGTTATAATATAGTTGAGAATGGTTCACTAGAAAAATGGGCTAATGAAGGAGTATTACTCCTAAATGCTATTTTAACAGTAGAAAAAGATAAAGCTGCTAGCCATTCTAAGATAGGTTGGGAAACGTTTACTGATGAAGTAATAAAGAAACTCAACGAAAAAGATACACCAGTAGTATTTATATTATGGGGATCTTTTGCAAGAAGTAAAAAGAAGTATATTACTAATAAAAGACATTATATTATTGAAAGTGCACATCCTAGTCCACTTTCAGCATTTAATGGATTTTTTGGAAGTAAGCCATTTTCAAAAACAAATAACTTTCTGATATCTCAGGGATTAGACCCTATAGATTGGAATTTAGAAAAGTAAAAAAGGAGGATAAATATGGAGCAAGAAGAACAAGTTGAAAAAGAAGAAACTAAGAGTGTAGAGCAGGAAGAAAGAGAAAGAAAAAGATTCTTACTATTTGTATTGTTCTTACTTTTTGTTGCTATAATAGGTCTTACAATTGCTTTTATTAAGATTACTTCAGAATTAGGTGACGATATAATTAAACCACCTGTTGAACCAGTTACTCCTGTTAGCCCAGAATGGAAAGTTGGATTTGTTGCTGAAACAAGTAAAGGAGTTCCATCCGGTAATAGTACTGCTAGAGTAAATTGCGGAAGTATCGTTAAGAGTGAAGTATCTGCTGTAATAACAGATGTCAAATTACTTCCTACTACTAATAGTAGATGTAGTTATCCATTAACTATTAAAAATAGTGGTACACTAGATGCTAAAGTTTCTGAAATTATATTTAGTTCTCCTAATGGAGTTACTTGTAAAACAGAAGGAAGCAGAATGACTTGTGGTAACATTACTTACAAGGTATCTGTTGATCAAAATGGTAATGATCTATTATCAGAAGGAGCAGAGCTAAAGACAGAGTCTGAAGTACTAGCTTATCTAATAGTAGAAGCTACTGGTAATAACTCATCATTTAATGAAATAAGCCAAAGTGGTGCAAAAATTATACTAGTATATGCAGAAGCATAAAAAAGGACTAATTATTAGTCCTTTTTATCTTTTAATATTTCAAATATTTCTTCTTTTTCATCTATATAGAATTCTTTATGTTTAAACTTGAATAAGAAGCCTACTATATTAGATGGAAATAAGTGTACTAATTTATTATACTCAGTAACATTATCGTTATAATAATCTTTAGAAGCTTCTAAATCTTCTTCATTATCTAAGTACTCTTGATATAAATTATTAACTGATTCAATCTTTAAGATCTTTTCATTAGTATCAATTATTTCTCTTAATTCTTTATTATAATCATATAATTCTTTGTTTAACTCAAAGTTATTATATGATTTATTTTTTAATAAATTAACTTTTTCTAATAACTTACAATCTTCCTTAGTATTCTCTTTAATTAATGGTATGAATCTAGATATATAATCTATTTTCTTTTCTAACAAGATATCAATATTATTCTCTGCTTCACTTATTTTAATAGATGAATATTGAAATTTATTATAGTTAGTAATCATTATTAATGCTATTACAATTATTAGAATAGCAACAACGGCAACAATTATATAAATTGGCTCCATTCATACCACCTCTAGTCTATATAAAGTATAACAAAAATAAAACTCTTATTCAATTATTTACAGTAAACTTTAAGATTATTTGTACTCAAATATAAGAGCATATATTATACTTAAAATGAGGTGAATTATATGGAAGTTATGGTAGGTGTTTCTAACCATCATTGCCACGTTACTCAAGAAGATTTAGAAATCTTATTTGGTAAAGGGCAAGAATTAGAAGTTGCTAAAGAACTTAAACAACCAGGACAATTTGCAAGTAATCAAATTGTAAGTATAAAGACAGAGAAGACTACACTAGGTAAATTTAGAATACTAGGGCCATGTAGAAACTACACTCAAGTAGAAGTATCTCGTACTGATAGCTATGCTTTAGGAATAGATCCTCCTATTAGAGAAAGTGGTCATTTAGATGGAGCTGCTGTAGTAACAATTGTTGGACCAGCTGGCGAGGTAACAAAACCTTGTTGCATAATTGCTAATAGACATATTCATATAGATCATGCAACAAGAGAAAAATTAGGTTTATTAGACGTAGAAAAAGTAAGCTTAAAAGTAGTAAAAGAAGATAAAGGTGGAATTCTTGATAATGTGTATTTAAAAGAAACAGATGAAGCTTTCTTTGAAGTACATTTAGATACAGATGATGCTAACGCTAATTCTATTAAACAGGATGATATTCTAGAAATAATACTTTAAGTTTACTTAAAGTATTTTTTTGGAGGTGATTATGCTAAATGTTTTATATGTAGTAATAGGTATTCTATTACTTGTTAAAGGAGCCGATTGCTTTGTAGATGGGTCTTCTAGTGTTGCTCTACATTTTAAGATATCAACACTTATAATAGGCCTTACCATAGTATCTTTTGGTACTGGACTTCCAGAACTTGCTGTATCTTTTCAAAGTATGTATGAAGGAGCTGGGGATTTAACTCTTGGTAATGTAATTGGTAGTAATATAGCTAATATCCTACTAATATTAGGAGTATGTGCTGTAATACACCCAATTACTGTAGAAAAAACCACAGTCAGAAGAGAAATGCCTCTATTATTAGTAGCAACTACAGTATTATTTATAATTGCTAGTAAACATTACTTAGTACCTACATTAAATCCAGATCTAACCAGAGTAGATGGTGCTATATTAATACTATTCTTTATAGTATTTATCTATTTCTTATACTTAATGCTAAAAGATTCACGAGATTCTATATTTAAAAAGAAATCTATTCAAGAATATAGTATGGGTGCTTCTATAGTATATGTAATAGTAGGTGTTCTAGGAATAATTGTAGGTAGTAACTTTGTAGTAGAAGGAGCTACTAGAATTGCTAGAACTTTTAATATATCAGAACGTATTATTGGTCTAACTATAATAGCACTTGGCACTTGTTTACCAGAACTAGTAACAAGTATAAATGCAGTTAAAAAAGGTAATTATGGCCTAGTTATTGGTAATATTGTTGGTAGTAATATCTTTAATATTGCTGGAGTTCTTGGTTTATCTCTTGCTATTTTTGGTAGTATAGTGGGCTTCCATATAACTGTTCTAGACCTTGTTACATTTGTAATATCTTCAGTACTTCTATATTATTTCTCTTTAAATAACTATAAATTAGACAGAACTGAAGGTTATATGTTTATCTTTTTATTTATACTATATTATTCTTTTGTCCTATTTGGATAAAAGAATTTTTTATTTTTCTATTGCATATTAATACTAGTATGATATAATTTTGTGGATTTGAGATGATGTAATGTCAAAAGTTAATCTAGAAATTAAGATGATTACCAATAATGAAGAAAGAAATCTATCATTAATAGGTATCAGAAATGAAAATAAGATTAAATATATTGATGGTGAAAGTCATATAGAAGTAGACTTTTCTCTTAAGTCTATCAAAATAGATAATCCAGATTATTCTATTGTGTTGACATTTGATATTAATGAAGATAAAATCTTAAATTATAAATTAAAGAAATTTAATAAAGAAATAGTTCTTAATATTAAGACGAAAAGACTTGAAGTAGATAATGATTCCTTCTCTGTAGATTACGAATTAATTGATAATGACTCTACTATATCTTGTGTTTCTTACGAATTACATATTGGAGGATTAAATGGCTAAAAGTATTAAAAAATATAAAAAAGAAGAATTAGAATTACTAAGTAATAAAGATATTGCTGAATTACTTATTACTGAGAATGGACCTAGTACAACAGCAGATTTATATAAAGAAATAATAGATTTATTAGAGCTTCCATCTTCTACTTTTGATAAACATATAGGAGATTTTTTCCAAGCTCTTAATAATGACAAAAGATTTAAACTTCTTCAAGATGGTACTTGGGATTTAACAATTAAACATGTATCAGAAAAAATCGAAATTGAAGATGAGGATGAAGAAGAAGGAGAAGAAAAAGAAGAGGAAGAAATCGAAGAAGAAGAGGATGACGAAGATAACTACGATAGTACAGATGATGATGACGATGATGGTGATGATGATCTTATGGACTTAGTAGTATTAGATGAAGATGAAATGGAACTAGAACAATAATCTAGTTCTTTTTACTTTTATATGATATAATAATTTCGCTTTAGAAAGGAATGATAATATGTTTGAGAGATTAGATGCTATTGAAAATAAGTATATTGCTCTTAATGAAGAATTATTAAAACCAGAAACTTTAAGTAATTTAGATAGAACAAGAGAATTATCTAAAGAAATGAGTGAGTTATCTGAAACTGTTGAAAAGTATAAAGAATATAAACAAGTTAAAAGTAACTTAGAAGAAGCTAAGTTAATGGCTGATGACCCTGAATTAGGAGAAATAGCAGAAGAAGAAATTAAAGAGTTAGAGCCTAAAATAGAAGAATTAACTCATGAACTAGAAATATTATTAATTCCTAAAGATCCAAATGATGGCAAGAACGTTATTGTTGAAATAAGAGGAGCCGCAGGTGGAGATGAAGCTAATATATTTGCTGGGGATTTATTTAGAATGTACCAGAAATATGCTGAACGAGAAGGATGGAAGACTACTATTCTTGATGCTTCTGAAGGTGCTGCTGGTGGATTTGCCCAAATAGAATTCATGGTTAAAGGAGATAATGTTTACTCTAAGCTAAAGTATGAATCTGGAAGTCATAGAGTACAACGTGTTCCTGTAACAGAAGCAAATGGAAGAATTCAAACTAGTACAGCAACAGTACTAGTAATGCCTGAAGTAGAAGATGTACAAATAGATATTAATCCAAATGATTTAAGAATAGATGTATATTGTGCAAGTGGACATGGAGGACAAGGAGTAAATACTACACCAAGTGCGGTAAGAATAACTCATATTCCAACTAATACCGTTGTTACTTGCCAAAATGAAAGAAGCCAAATTCAAAATAAGGAACAAGCTATGAAGGTACTACGTGCTAGATTATTTGAGCAAAAACAAAGAGAACAAGACGAAACAGTTGGCGCTGAAAGAAAGAGTAAAGTAGGTACTGGAGATAGATCAGAAAAAATAAGAACTTATAACTATCCACAAAACAGAGTAACTGATCATAGAATTGGTTATACAACAAATAACTTAGATCGTGTAATGGATGGAGATTTAGAAGATATTATAGAAGCTTTAATAACAGAAGACCAAAAAAGAAAATTAATGGATGAATAATGACTATAGATGAATTAATTGTATATGGTAAAAGCAAAGTATCATCTACACACGCCAAAATGTTATTAGCGATTCTTTTAAATATAAGCACATTAGAATTACTAACTAAGCTAGATGAAGTTGTTCCAGATGATATAGTTAAAGACTATAAAGAAAAAGTTGATAGGTTAAGAAATAATGAACCTATTCAATATGTAGTTGGTAATGTTAACTTCTTTGGTAATATATTTAATGTTAATAATAAGGTACTAATACCTAGATTTGAAACAGAGGAATTAGTAGAAAATGTTATTAATTATATTAAGTATGAAATACCAAATGCTAAATCTTTAATTGATTTAGGCTGTGGAAGTGGAGCTATTGGAATATCTATTAAGAAGGTTTTTCCTAATTTAGATGTTACTTTAGTAGATATAAGTAAAGACGCTTTAGAAGTTGCTAAAGAGAATATGGAACTAAATAATATTTCATGTAATCTAATAGAAAGTGACATGTGGTCTAATATAGATGGTAAATTTGATATTATCGTAAGTAATCCACCATATATTAGAGAAGATGAAGAGATAGAAGATATTGTTAAAGAAAATGAGCCCTCTATTGCTTTATATGGTGGTAAAGATGGTTTAGACTTCTATAGAATAATTAGAAATGGTATAGAAGAACATGTTAATGATAAATTCTTATTAGCTTTAGAAATAGGTGACTTACAAGCAAACGATGTTACTAATATATTTAGTGATATTAAAGGTGTTAAAATAATCTGTAAAAAAGATATAGAAGGAAGAGACAGAATGATATTTGTAACTAGGTTTTAGTTTACAGATATCTTTTTTATTTGTTGATAAATATTTAATAAAAGTTTATTATTAAATTGAGGGATTCTTTAAAAATGGAGGAAAAATGAAACAACTTATAATTGAAGGTGGTCATGAATTATCAGGTACCATCCGTATTAGTGGTGCTAAAAACTGTGCAGTTGCTTTAATACCTGCTGCCGTATTAGCAAATGATAAAGTAACAATATGTAATGTTCCAAATATTACAGATATAGATGTATTAGTAAATATCTTAGAAGATATGGATATTACTGTTAATAGAGCAACAGGATCTTTAGTGATTGATCCAACTACTTTAACTAATACAAATATTAAAGAAGAATTATCTAGTAAGATGAGAGCGTCTTACTACTTCTTAGGAGCTCTATTAGGCAAATATCATCATAGTGAAATGTATTTCCCTGGAGGATGTTCAATTGGTAAAAGACCTATTAACTTACATCTAATGGGATTTGAGGCTTTAGGAGCTACCATTACTAATGAAGGAGATAAATATGTAATTGATGCTGAACACTTACATGGAGCTGATATTGAATTTGATATAGCATCAGTAGGTGCAACTATCAATATAATGCTAGCTGCTTCTTTAGCTGATGGAGTAACTCATATTAAAAATGCAGCTAAAGAACCAGAAATAGTAGCCGTAGCAGACATGTTAAATAAAATGGGTGCTAAGATTACTGGACAAGGTACTCCTACTATTACAATTATTGGAGTAAAAGAATTAACTGGCTGCAACATAGATGTAATTCCAGATAGAATAGAAGCTGGAACTTATGCAGTAGTAGGCGCATTATGTGGAAATATGCTAAAAGTTGATAACATAGTTAAAGAACACTTAGGAGCATTTATAGATAAATTAGATGAAATAGGTGTTTTCTATGATTTGGGTGATGATTACATATATGTATCTAAAGGAGAAAACTACAAAGCGGTTGATGTTAAAACCGAAGTATACCCTGGTTTTGTAACTGACCTTCAACAAGTATTTAATGTATTACTTACTCAATGTGAAGGAGTAAGCCATGTTAATGAAACAATTTATGAAAATAGATATATGCATGTACCTTATTTAAATAAGATGGGTGCTAACATAGAAGTAGATGGAAGAATCGCTACAATTAAAGGCCCAACTAAATTAAAAGGAACTGAAGTTGTTGCTACTGACTTAAGAGCAGGAGCTACCATGGTTATTGCTGGATTAATTGCTGAAGGAACTACTATAATAAATGATGCTGAGCATGTACTTAGAGGATATGAAGGAATAGTTGAAAAACTAACTAATGTTGGTGCTCATATCGAAATAAAAGATGTAGAAAATAAATAATCTTGCATTATTTATAATTATTTGCTACAATAACAATGCTTTTATTACTATGGCTTTAAATCTAGTCATGGCGAGTATCTGCGGAAGGAGGAAATTAATATGAAAAAGGGAATCCATCCTGAGACTCATAAGTGCACAGTAACTTGTGCTTGTGGAAACACATTTGAATGTGAATCAACTAAAGACCATATCGAAGTTGAAGTATGTTCTAATTGTCATCCATTCTTTACTGGCAAACAAAATAGAGCATCTAAGACAGGTCGTGTAGAGAAGTTCAATACTAAATATGGATTAAAATAAGAAACTTTATAAAAGTTTCTTTTTTAATGTTATAATTATCTTGAATAGGATGTGTTATATATGAAGGTTGGTATTTGTTCAGATCATAGGGGACTAGAATTAAAAAAGGATTTAATAAGATATCTTAAATCTTTAAATGTAGATGTAATAGATTATGGTACTGATTCTAAAGAATTTAGCGATTATCCAGATTATGCCTTTAAAGTAGGAGAAGATGTATCTAAAAAGAAGATTAAGTATGGAATATGTATATGTGGATCTGGTATAGGTATGTCCATTGCGGCTAATAAAGTAAAAGGTGTAAGATGTGCTCATGTTTCTACTATAAAAGAGACTTATTACACAAGAAATGACAATGATGCTAATGTAATTGGAATAGGAGCAGACTTATCTATTAATAAAGCTCATAGAATAGTTGAAACATTCTTAAGTACAGAATTTTCTAAGGTTGATAGATATATCAAAAGAAATAAAAAGATAAGTAAATACGAAGGATCTACTTATGAGTGCTAAATTTATTATCTATATTTTAGTATCTATAATAGTAATATATGCTTTTGAAAGTGTTAATATCAATGCTATTTTTAGAAAGAATAAAGTATTACAAGCTAGATTATTCTATTTTCTACTAGCATTATCTATGATTTATTTAATAACTAATTTTATCTTTGATTTATACTCATCTTTTAGAATAATATGATTATTGATATAAGTAATAGTATAAATATATATAAAAAGAATAAGTTAATAAGTAGGAATAAATATACTAAGATAAATGATATATATGAAGTATTAGATAAATATGAAAGAAAGAAAGTATATTTATTATTAAATGAAAAACTATATAAAGAAAAAGATAAATTTATTAGAAAAAATGTAATTATAAAAGAAAGACCTTTAATAGAAACTAAAAATAGTAATTTATTAACAAATAACGCATCTGGTAATTTAATTATCAACTTTTATAAAGAATACACTGGTATTAATTTGATATCTTTAAATAATATTATTAAATATGATATTTATAAGTATTCTTATACGGAACTAATTAAGATAATTAAAGAAACAATTAAGAAGAAATTAAAATATGATTTTGATATATATACTTGTGACTTAATATATAGTGAATTGTATATTAATAATAGAGAATATATAGAAGTAGAAGGTCATAAAGTTAAAGAAAGAAAGATGTCTAAGATTAAGATAAAGGAGTCACATTTAAATAAATGTATTAATGACTATTTATCTAAATTAATGGAAGAAACCAATAAATTTTTAGAAAAAATCTACCCAGTTTTGAAAAGAGACATTATGGATACGGGGATTGTAATCTATTCTAATTATTTAAATCAAGGTATATTAGATCGATTAAGTTCGAAGTATAAAATTAATCTTTTCTATATAAATGATGATAATAATATGATAAAAGGAATCATTAATTGATTCTTTTTTTATGATATTTTGGTATAATCAATATAAGTGGAGATATTATGACTAGAGAGCATTTATTTAACATCGCATTAATGATTTTAACAAGTTTATTGGCTAGTGCTTTAATCATGCCATTTATGATGAAAATAGCTCATCATATAGGAGCTGTTGATGTACCAAGAACTACTGAAGGCAATAGACATATTCATAAGAAGCCAATACCTAAATTAGGCGGTGTAGGAATTTTTTTAGGTTTTCTAGTTGGATATATGATATTTGGTATAAAAAGTACCCAAATGAATGCTGTATTAATAGGAGCATTTATTATAATACTTACAGGATTAATAGATGATATTAATGATATTAAGCCTAAATACAAGATGTTAGGACAAATAATAACAGCTTGTGTAGTTACTTTTTATGGAAATATATTATTAAGCAGTACTACTGTTTTTGGACTACCAGAAATACATTTTGGATTATTTGCTTATCCAATAACAATATTCTTTATAATTGCTTGTATTAATATAATCAATTTAATTGATGGACTAGATGGATTATCTGGAGGAATAAGTGCAATATTCTTCTTAGCTGTAGGAATAATATGTATATTACAGCAAAGAGTAGAAACATTAGAATTAATACTATCATTCATCATGTTAGGTTCTACTATTGGATTCTTGATACATAACTTTAACCCAGCGAAGATATTTGCAGGTGATTGTTCTCAATTCTTGGGTTATATGATAGCAATTATATCGCTACTTGGATTTAAAGGAACAGCCTTTACTTCAATTTTTATACCTCTATTAATAATTGCAATTCCAATAATGGATACATTATTTGCTATAATTAGAAGAAAACTAAATCATAAATCAATTTTCTCCGCCGATAAAGAACATCTTCATCACCAACTACTAAGAATGACATCAAGTCAGAAAAAGACAGTCTTAATAATCTACGTATTAGATGGATTATTTGCGATAGCATCAATCTTAGTAACAATGGGATATGTCTTAATAGGTGAGATACTTTACATTTTATTAGCAGTATTTCTAATATGGTTAGTTAATAATACAAACATAATAACTGACAAAGGATTACTACATAAATTTAGAAGCAAGATTAAATAAATCTTGCTTTTTTAATTGTAAAGTTTTCTCTGAGCCGTTTTCAGGATCTTGCTTTTTTGGTATAATACTTATAGGAGGATGATGAGTAAATGGAAGTTTTGCTAAGAGCAGAAAAAGGTACTTCAACAAAACCAATGGTTGAATATGCCGAAGAAAAATTAAGTAAGTTAGATAAGTATATTGAAAATGCTGAAAATATCACAGCTAATATACTAGTAAAGTACAGGCCAAATGGAACCAAGGTTGAAGCTACTATACCAATAAAATCATTAATTTTAAGAGCTGAAGAAGTTCAACCAGATTACTATGCTGCAGTGGATGTAGTATTAGATAAGCTAGAAAGGCAAATAAAGAAAAATAAATATAAGATTAAAACCCATAACACAAAAATTGAAGATACATTTGCTTTTGATGCTATCGACTTAGACGATATGGAAGAATATGAAAATGAACCAACTATCGTTAAAAGAAAGAAAATTGAATCTAAACCAATGAGTGAAGATGAAGCACTATTACAAATGGAATTATTAGGACATGAGTTTTTCTTATACAAGGATGCAGAAACAAATAAAGCATGTGTAGTATATAAGAGAACTGATGGTAACTATGGTTTAATAGAAAGCGATTAATAAATCGCTTTTTATATGGTAAATTTAACTAAAAAGTGTATTACTAATACACTTTTATTTGTTAAATAATATTTATGTTTACAATTATAACTTTATCTAGTTTACAATTTATATTAAAAATAGTAAAAACCTTTTAATATAAAGCTTTTTTTGATAAAATAATATCGATATAGGAGATGGTGTAAATGAATTTATTTAAAAGTTTATTTGATCATGAATATAAAGAATTAAATAGATTTAAAAAGATTGCTGATCAAGTTGTTGCTTTAGATGAAGAGATGACATCTTTATCAGATAAAGAATTAAGTGGTAAGACACAAGAGTTTAAAGATAGATTAGCTAACGGAGAAACTCTTGATGATATTTTAGTTGAAGCATTTGCTGTTGCAAGAGAAGCTGCATTCCGTATTTTAGGCGAGAAGCATTACTATGTTCAGATACTAGGTGCACTTGCTATACATTATGGTAATATAGCGGAAATGAAAACAGGTGAAGGTAAAACATTA
>JAEEGL014983293.1_pt1 | contig 27473 bp, 23 predicted proteins | sample 9134231 | NCBI WGS metagenome assembly JAEEGL01 (sample SAMN16246548, study PRJNA631951) | gut metagenome | biome: gut microbiome; feature: rumen; material: fiber-attached | host: Bos | place: Iran: Karaj | collected 2018-10
AGTGTGCTCTTAATGGACGGTCAGCTCGACACTCCTTTGGTTGGACTCCTGGAACAAAAGTTTGAGAAAAGCCGTTTCAGCCGTGTTGATGCAGATACCATAGAACGACTGATACCAAAGGAAGATACAACAAAATCAGACTTGACTGATGAAGAAAACAACCAATTGACAGGAATCTTCAAAAGTCAATTACCAGCTTTAGATAAAGTTGACTTCCACGTAGAACTGCAACCGCTGGGCGAAGGGGCTTCTCCTATCTTGATTACCCAAAATGAGTGGTCGCGGCGCATGAAAGAAATGAGCCATCTCCAACAAGGCATGGACTTCTACGGACAAATGCCCGACATGTACGCCGTTGTTTTGAACACGAACCATCATCTGGTCAAGAACATCCTATCTGACAGCCACAATCAGCTTGATGACAAACTAAAGCCCATACTTGCGGAACTCAAAGGCCTACACGCTCGCAAACAAGTGCTGGAGCAACAACAGAAAGACAAAAAATACGACGAGTTGACCCAACAAGAGAAAGACGACATGTCGGCCTGTGAAAAGAGCATCGGTGATGAAGAAAAGAAACGCGATGACATTCTGGGCGAGTATGGACATGGCAATGACAAAGTCCAACAACTGGTTGACTTAGCCTTACTGCAAAACGGCTTGTTAAAAGGTGAAGCCCTGAATAAGTTTTTACGCAGAAGCATTGACCTACTTTAATCAGTTGTAATACTGCTATTACGAATCCATACTTGAAAAAAGTTAGAAAAAACTTGTTGAAATGCTTGCATAGTTTTAGATAAAGCAGTAATTTTGCATTCGCAAAACGGACAAGAGGCTCCGTAGCTCAACTGAATAGAGCATCTGACTACGGATCAGAAGGTTGTGGGTTTGAATCCCGCCGGAGTCACTTCCTAGGATGATTTCAAGTTTGAAGTCATCCTTTTTTCTTTTTTACGATTCACAGAATAGAAACATGAACAATTTGCAAGATTTTCACGCCAAACACTATACAAATTGAAATATTTTTGTACTTTTGCGCGACAAAAAGAATAAATAATGAACAATTTGATTTTACCGCAAAACTATACGCCATTGCTCGACAGTCAACAGAATGAAATGGCGATTAAGCTAATCAAAACTTTTTTTCAAGAGAACTTGGCTACCGGCTTAAGGCTCCATCGCACAACAGGACCGCTCTTTGTCCTTAAGGGAACAGGTATAAACGATGATTTGAGCGGCACGGAACGGGCCGTGACGTTTCCCGTAAAGGCATTGGAGGACCAAAAAGCAGAAGTGGTGCATTCATTGGCAAAATGGAAGCGTTTAACATTAGCTGAACAAAATATACAACCCGGTTTCGGAATATATACCGACATGAATGCCATACGTGCAGACGAGGAACTTGATAATTTACATTCGCTATATGTAGATCAGTGGGACTGGGAAAGAGTAATAACTCCTGAAGAACGTACAATTGCTTTTCTAAAAAAGATAGTGAAACGTATTTATTCTGCTATGTTACGTACTGAGTTCAACGTGTGTGAACAGTATCCACAGATAGAACCGGTATTAAATGATGAGATATTCTTTATACATGCAGAAGAATTGCGGCAAATGTATCCCGACAAAACACCGAAGGAGCGAGAAAATCTTATAACCCGTGCAAAGGGAAGTGTATTTATTATAGGTATAGGCGGACCGCTTGGTGATGGCAAACCACACGACTTGCGTGCTCCTGACTACGATGACTACTCAACTAAGACCGAAAACGGCTTGTGCGGATTAAATGGCGATTTACTTATATGGCACAAAACATTGGAATGTTCAATGGAAATTAGTTCCATGGGGATACGTGTAGATAAAAAAGCCCTACTAAAACAGCTAAAAGATAGCGGTTGCGAAGAACGAGCCGAACTATATTTCCACAAAAAGCTGCTTAATGACGAACTTCCACTAAGTATCGGAGGGGGCATAGGGCAGTCACGCCTGTGCATGTTGTTTATGCACAAAGCCCATATCGGAGAAGTGCAAGCAAGTCTTTGGCCTGTTGGGATGAAAGAGCAATGTGCCTCGCACGGTATACGAATTATCTAAACAAATGTTCATAAGCAAGCATCATTGAAAAGAATTGCTTAACTTTGCAATCTATTTCAGAAAAAATGATTCTTACTAAACATGCTGTATAGAGTATCTAAATACCTTCTTTTCCTGTCATTGTGCATCGGTATTGCCTTTTCTGCCCCTGCATATGGCACACCGAAAGCAACAAAAAAGAAACAAATCGTCATACATACGCCTGAACCCGATCCCTTGTCAACACCAGCCAAGAAGGAGCGCGACTTGAAAATGGCAATGGAGGCACCAAACCCTCTCGCTATCCGTGGTGGAAACAGAGAAGGCATAGACGTTTCGCACTATCAAGGATTCATCGATTGGCAACGCGTAGCAAGAGAAGGGGAAGTCGGTTATGTTTATATTAAAGCCACAGAAGGAAATTCGTTACAAGATGATACCTATACCTATAATATATCAGAAGCCCGCAAAGCCGGAATTAAGGTCGGCAGTTACCATTTTTTTCGTGCCAATGTGAATGTTGACGAACAGCTAGCCAATCTTACCTCTTTGGTAAAAAAAGAACAACAAGATTTAGTCCCGCTAATTGACGTGGAACACGCAAATGGAGTCAGCTCTGCTGTTCTTGTCCAAAGATTAAAAGAGTTTTTATTGAAAGTTGAGCAACATTACGGAAAGAAACCCATGCTCTATACATACGTAAATTTTTATAACAAGCACTTTCTCGGTACTGGCTTAAATAAGTATCCGCTAATGATAGCATTCTACCGGGATGCCCAGCCTGAGCTCTATGACGGTAAGAAATATACCATTTGGCAATACACGTCAAAGGGACGTATGCCAGGCATTCGTGGACATGTTGACCAGAGTATCATAATGGACGGATTCTATATAAGCGACATCATGTTTTAATCTAGTTAAACAAACAATGTGTTTTGTGAGATTTTCTCACTAAAATAGTTTGTCCGTCCACGCAAAATACTTAATTTTGCCTATGATTTAAAACCTCAATAATCTATTTAATATGATAGTATCAGAAATTCTTTCAGAACTTCAGGAAAAGCACCCTGGAGAAAATGAGTTCCTTCAAGCTGTAAAGGAAGTGCTCATATCTGTTGAGCCAGTGTACAACGAACACCCCGAGTTTGAGCGTGCAAAGATTATGCAGCGCCTGGTTGAGCCTGACCGCATCATAACCTTCCGCGTGGTTTGGGAAGATGACCGTGGCGAACTACAAGTGAACCGCGGATACCGTGTTCAATTCAACAATGCCATTGGTCCGTACAAAGGAGGCGTTCGTTTTCATGCTTCAGTCAATCTTTCGATCTTGAAATTCCTCGGTTTCGAGCAGACATTCAAAAATGCATTGACGACACTCCCAATGGGTGGCGCGAAAGGCGGGTCTGACTTCTCACCAAGAGGAAAAAGTGAAGCCGAAATCCGTCGTTTCTGCCAGGCTTTCATGCTTGAACTTTGGCGCAACCTAGGTCCCGACCAAGATGTGCCTGCCGGTGACATCGGTGTCGGAGGCCGCGAAGTTGGTTACATGTATGGAATGTACAAGAAACTATCCCGTCAACATACCGGTACATTTACGGGCAAGGGACTCCAGTTTGGCGGTTCCCTACTCCGTCCTGAAGCCACTGGTTTCGGCGCATTGTACTTCACGAATCAGATGTTGCAAGACGCCGGACTTGACATAGCCAACAAGACAGTGGCCATTTCCGGCTTCGGAAATGTAGCTTGGGGCGCAGCCCTCAAAGCTACCGAGCTCGGTGCAAAAGTTGTAACAATCAGTGGACCTGATGGGTATATCTATGACCCGGATGGCATCAGCGGAGACAAGATTGACTATATGCTTGAACTGCGTAGCAGCGGCAATGATATAGTTGCACCATACGCCGACAAATATCCTTCAGCCACATTCTATGCTGGTAAAAAGCCATGGGAATGTCCCGTGGACATTGCCCTGCCTTGTGCCACACAGAACGAATTGAATGCAGATGATGCCAAACAGCTTATCGACAACAAAGTCAAGTGTGTCGCCGAAGTTTCAAATATGGGCTGCACTGCCGAAGCTGCTGAATTGTTTGTCGACAATCACATGCTCTTTGCTCCTGGTAAAGCCGTCAATGCCGGTGGTGTGGCAACTTCAGGCCTTGAAATGAGCCAGAATGCCATGCATCTTTCATGGAGTGCACAAGAAGTTGACCAGCGTCTGCACCATATCATGAGCAGCATTCACCAACAATGTGTTGAACACGGACGCGAAGGCAACTACATCAATTATGTCAAGGGAGCCAACGTAGCTGGCTTCATGAAGGTGGCTCGCGCCATGATGGATCAAGGACCTATTTAATTTTAAGTCACACATAAAATTAATTATATCAAATCTGCACGGCACTAAACCGTGCAGATTTTGTTTGGATATTCATATGAAGATAATCAAAAAGGTAAAAAACTTCATTATTTGCTTTTCGCTTCAGACAACTTGCAGTATCTTTGTAGCATGAAAGTACTTTCGGCTAAACAGCTCGCTCAACTCGATGCCTATACCATAGAGCACGAACCCATTTCATCATTAGACTTGATGGAACGTGCGGCACGTGCACTCACAGAAGCCATCATCGGCATCAGCAAGACTGACAGCCGTTTTGTCATCTTTGCCGGCCCTGGCAATAATGGCGGAGATGCACTTGCCGTGGCCCGACTGCTTTCATCACGATTTCAGGATATTAAAGCATACCTCTTTAATATCAACAGCCATCTTAGTGAAGAATGCAGAGCCAACCGAGATCGCTTGACCAATGAACAGACAAACGTTGAGTTTCATGAGATAACGTCTCAATTTGATCTGCCGGAACTTTCTGAACAAGACATTGTGATAGACGGCTTGTTTGGTATCGGCATAAACAAGCCTGTCACCGGCGGGTTTGCAATGCTCATAAAATTTATCAACCGAAGCCAAGCTACCGTCGTATCAATAGACGTACCATCGGGATTAATGTGTGAAGACAACACGTCTAACTACCGTGCACACATCATTCGCGCAGATTATACATTCACCCTTCAAGCCATAAAACCATCATTTTTAATGCCAGACAACCAAGAGTTCCTCGGAGAATGGAAAGTTCTGGACATTGGATTACTTGAAGATGAGTGTCCGTTAGACACACTATACAACATAAGTGACTTACATACGATCAAGCCACTGCTACGTCGTCGGAACCCATTCGGAAATAAAGGCACATTTGGCCATGGTTTACTTATCGCAGGTTCATATGGTATGGCCGGTGCTGCAATTCTATCTGCAAAAGCTTGTTTAAGAAGTGGCATTGGCAAACTTACCATTCACACCCCCAAGACTAATAACGCCATTCTCCAACAAGCCGTACCAGAAGCCGTACTTCACCACGACGAAGAGAACTATTTCTATACGACAACGGTAAATACCGATGCATATAATGCGATAGCCATTGGCCCAGGTATCGGAGAGAAAAGAGATACAGCCATTGCATTTATCGGACAATTGAGTCATGCTACAATACCTATAATTATAGATGCTGACGGACTCAATATTCTTGCCGGTCACAAAGGGTGGATTCCACAGATACCCCGAGATGCGATACTTACACCCCATCCTAAAGAGTTTTCACGCTTATTTGGTGAATCCGGAAGCGCTTTTGAAATGCTCAATCAGGCCCGTGAAGAAGCCGCAAGAGGACATTTCTACATTGTATTAAAAGGACATTTCACGGCAATATGCTGTCCCGACGGCGAAATCTTTTTCAACAATACAGGCAACTCAGGCATGGCAACAGCCGGAAGCGGTGATGTTCTGACAGGAATACTTCTAGCTCTGGTTTCACAAGGATATCCCCCCAAAGAAGCCTGCCGTCTCGGAGTATTCATTCATGGTTTGGCCGGTAATATCGCAGCAAAAGAATTGAGTGAAGAAGGTATGATCGCCAGTGACCTGATTAAGTACCTGCCACACGCATTTAGACAATTAAAAGACTGATATATCGTGAACAAAACTTTTATTATTGGAGCTCTTCTTGCTCTTGCGACATGCTCATACGGACAAACCGAAGTCAAACAATATGTTCCGGGCATCACAGCCGAAGGTGTCACATACTATCTGCCTAAAACGGCCCTACACATCACTGTTAAAGCAGACAGAACCACAGTATATCCGGGTGAATTTAAGGATTATGCCCAACGATATCTGAAGTTGTCGTCTGTAGCTCAGGCTGAAGAAACTACATGGACCATTCGAGAGATAAAACTAACACCTTACGGCGTCCCTGACAGTACTAAAGTGTTTACAATTCCATTACGAAAGAAGACAGTCGCACCATTAGTTGGGCTTACACAAAGTGGAATCATTACATCTATAAATATAGAGGGCCAAGATGAGACTACGCCTGAAATAAGCCGTGAAAATGTCATTCACAAAAGCACATTGAACCCGCGAGATTTCATGACAGAAGAAATATTGCAGGCTGGCAACAAAATGAAAATGGCTGAACTCATCGCAGCCGAGATATACGACATCCGAGAAAGCAGGAGCCTGCTTTCAAAAGGCCAAGCCGATTACATGCCTAAAGATGGCGAACAGCTAAAATTGATGATGCAGCAACTGGATACGCAAGAAGAGGCACTACTGCAATTATTCAAAGGAACAACCGAAACTGAGACCAAAACATATTCGCTAGATTTCTTGCCAGAGGGCGAAATGAGTCAAGAAATCTTGTTCCGTTTCTCAAAAGAATTAGGTCTTGTTGATAAAAACAACTTAGCTGGTAGTCCCGTATATGTAGATGTTGTTGACAAAAAGACGGTTCCGGCTGCAGTTGTTGATCCAAAACAGAAAAAAATCAATGAAGAATCGGTTAGATATAACATTCCGAGCCAGGTATCCCTCAAATTATTCGACCGGACTAAGACCTACGCTGAAATAACCACACCGATGGGACAGTTTGGACGGATTGAATATCTCAGTAGTGAACTTTTCAACAAACGCCCAACGACTCGTGTGACGTTTTATTCAACAACTGGCGGTCTAAAAAAACTTTCCGACACAAATATCATGGAATAATGAAACAGGTGTTTTATAAAACGCAGGGCACATGCTCTCAATTCATTGAAATAACCGCAGACGACAACCGGATTATCCAGGATGTGCATATTTTAGGCGGATGTGCCGGAAATTTAGCCGGTATATGTACCTTGATTAAAGGAAAACCGCTATCTGAAGTTCGTGAAAAGTTATCGGGCATCCCATGTGGAAACAAACCGACCAGTTGTCCGGACCAGATTAGCCGAGCTATTGCAGAATTAGAGAAGCAATATTCAAACTAGTTCAGATATAATAAAAAATATAGGGGACATCCTTCTAAGGATGTCCCCTATTCTATTCCAATAATGGTTAGTCTAATTGAGCTAATTTATTATCACTGCCAAGAACATCGACAATTTTGTGCTTATAAAGCTCTGTCATCAAATCACGAGCCGGACCGCAATACTTACGCGGGTCAAATTCACCCGGTTTTTCAGCAAAGACTTTACGAACTGCTGCAGTGAAGGCCAAACGGCTGTCAGAGTCTATGTTAATTTTGCAAACAGCGCTCTTAGAAGCCTTGCGCAACTGCTCTTCAGGGATACCGACGGCATCAGGCAGTTTACCGCCGTTCTCATTTATAATCTTAACATATTCTTGAGGAACGCTGGAACTTCCGTGGAGAACAATGGGGAAGCCAGGCAGTTTTTCCATTATGGCATCAAGGACATCAAAAGCCAGAGGAGGAGGAACGAGCACACCAGTCTTCGGATCGCGTGTGCATTGTTCGGGTTTGAATTTATAAGCGCCGTGACTGGTGCCAATAGATATGGCAAGGCTGTCAACACCTGTCTTGGTCACGAAGTCAATTACCTCTTCGGGTTTCGTGTAGTGGCTTTCCTCAGCCTGAACTTCGTCCTCGACGCCGGCAAGTACGCCCAATTCGCCCTCAACTGTAACATCGAACTGATGAGCATATTCAACAACTTTTCGAGTCAGGGCTACGTTCTCATCATAGGGAAGAGAGCTACCGTCAATCATGACTGAACTGAACCCAAAGTCAACACAACTCTTACAAAGTTCAAAGCTATCGCCATGGTCGAAGTGTAAGCAAATTTCAGGATGGTTACAGCCCAACTCCTTTGCGTACTCAACGGCACCTTGGGCCATGTAGCGCAGCAGCGTCTGGTTTGCATAATTACGAGCACCCTTACTAACTTGAAGAATCACCGGGCTCTTCAATTCTGAAGAGGCTTTGATGATAGCTTGAAGCTGCTCCATGTTGTTAAAGTTGAATGCGGGAATGGCATAGCCCCCGTTAATGGCCCGTTTGAACATATCGCGCGTGTTCACAAGGCCTAATGATTTGTAATCTACCATGATATAATTTGTTTAAACAATTTATTTTTACGCCACAAAGTTACTGATTTTTCAGTTAATCCACATGGCCAGAACGACCTTTTATTACAAAATCGGCAGAAACGACTCACTTTGCACCATTTCAATCCACATGTTTTTTAGTTTTGTCAAGTGGACTGCCAAATTTCCAATAATGCGCCCCATAACAGAGATAGGACGATTTATGTCTGATATGCGTAAAAACATAAGCCACATAATTCAATCTATGTGCCACATCGAGTTATCAATGCAAGGTTTCAGGGGTATAACAAACTACACATCATATTTAATTATAAATATGATGATTAGCAAGATTGATAAAAGTGCTACTTATATTACCTCCGTAAATTCAACATCAAAAACAAGAACGGACATTTTGCCTTTCACCAACTTTAGCGTAATTTTGTGGGAAAATAAGTAGAAATAACATGGTATTATCAATGACTGGCTTCGGAAAAAGTGAAGCCACATTCGGAAATAAGACGATTCACGTTGAGATAAAGTCGCTTAACAGCAAAAACATGGACATCAGCACACGGCTTTCACCCCTCTTCATGTCCAAAGACTTGGAGATACGCAACAAAGTATCAGAACAACTCATCCGTGGAAAGGTAGACGTGACGCTTTGGATTGAAGATAACCAAGCACAAATACAAGGTGCAAAAATCTGTACTGAAACCGTAGCCGGGTATATCGAACAAATACGCGAAATAAGCCACAATCAAGGCATCAGTGAACCGGCTGACTGGTGGAGTGTGCTTTCTTCTTTCCCCATAACCCAAACTGCAATAAACGAAGAACTGTCTGATGACATGTGGAAGGCAGCAGTGCAAGTTCTTGACGAAGCCATCGAATCGCTGAAGGCATTCCGGTGTCAAGAAGGCCTAGCCGTTCAGAAGAAATTTGAAGAAAAACTGCAGAATATTGCGGCATACCTGAACGACGTGGGACAATACGAAGACACACGCGTATTAAAAATCCGCGAACAGCTAGAAAGCATGCTCAAACAAATACCTACGGGAAATTATGATGCAGGCCGTCTGGAGCAAGAACTTATTTATTACATCGAAAAATTAGATATCAACGAAGAAAAGCAACGCCTGGCAAACCATCTCAATTATTTCCGCGAGACAATGGCTCAAGAAGGTGCGAAAGGCAAGAAACTTGGATTCATTGCTCAGGAAATGGGACGCGAAATCAACACAATGGGCAGCAAGAGCAATCAAGCGGAAATGCAGAACCTAGTTGTGAAAATGAAAGACGAACTGGAGCAAATCAAAGAACAAGTATTAAACGTTTTATAAGCCAGGTCAAACCAGTTGTTCTCTTTATTCAGAATTCAACAATCATGAAACACGTCGTCATAATCACACTTGCTTCGCTGTTGATCAGCCTTTATGCAAGTGGTCAACGGTTTATTCTTGACTCTGTTGCCATTAACGGTCACCAGCGCGTATTTTGGATGCAATTACCCGAAACTCCTGTTGAGAATGCGCCACTTATTATGGTGTGTCATGGTTATGGCAGCACCGGTAATAACCATACCTGGATGAAAGACATAGCCGCCGAAAAGGGAGCCGTACTTTGTATCCCCAAAGGTTTGAAAGATCTGCGAGGAAAGCCCTCATGGAATGTTGGCTATCCTTTTCAATCGGGTTGGAAACAGAATGACGTGAAAGAACTCTGCAAATTGGCACGCCATATTCAGAAAAAATATGGTGTAAGCCGACAGAATTGTTTCTTAACCGGCGTTTCAAACGGTGGGGAACTGTGCTATCTCATGGCATACAGCAAACAGGATGTCTTCAAGGGCTTTGCTTCTGTTGCAGGTCTAACAATGGAGTGGACATACCGGACTATGGAGGCTCCATGTCCACGTCCCTTCCTCGAAATACATGGAACAGAAGACCGAACCAGTGAATGGACCGGCGATCTTCAAAACAAAGGTGGCTGGGGTGCCTACTTGTCCGTGCCAATTGCGGTTGGCTACTGGGTAGCTCGTAATCGGTGCACAAATGTACAGACAGACTCGTTGCCTGGTTTGAGACCTAACGGTCGATATACGATAAAACACTATTATTCAGGCGGCAGCGCTGACGTATGTTTATACGAAGTAAAAGGAGGTACGCACAGCCAACTCGCAAGTGACGTCAATGTCGGTCTATTAATATGGAATTTCTTTGAAAAATTGATTGTAAATGAAAAAAGGTAAGATAATCGTTTTCTCAGCTCCCAGTGGCAGCGGGAAAAGTACCCTGATTGCCGCACTAAGAGAAAGAATAGGCAACCTACATTTCTCCGTCAGCGCAACAAGTCGGGCACCACGTGGCGCAGAACAAGACGGCGTGGATTATTTCTTCCTTTCGCCTGACGAATTTCGGAGAAAAATTGAAGCAGGTGAATTTTTGGAGTACGAAGAAGTCTACACAGACAAGTTCTATGGCACATTAAAGGCACAAGTTGAGAAACAGCTGTCAGCAGGTCAGAATGTGGTGCTCGACATAGACGTTAAAGGCGCTCTAAATGTAAAAAAAATCTATGGGAAACAGGCTTTGCTGGTTTTTATTCAACCGCCTTCTGTCGCAGTTCTGAAAGAACGTCTGATAAAACGAGGAACCGACACCTTAGAAGTAATAGAATCAAGGGTAGCTAAGGCAGAATACGAACTGAGTTTTGCTTCCAAATTCGACAAAACGATTATTAACGACGTTTTAGAGACTGCAAAAGAAGAAACTTTCGAAACAGTAAATGCATTCCTGACATCAAAGAAATGATACGCACGGGAGTTTTTGGTGGATCGTTTAATCCTATTCATAAAGGCCATTTGGCTGTAGCCACAAGCGCAGTCAACCAAAACCTAGTTGATGAAACATGGATTCTTGTTTCACCTCATAATCCCTTAAAAGTACATGATCATTTACTGGATGATGATTTTCGGTTAAAACTCGCACAACTGGCAACTGAAGATTGTCCTAAAGTATCCATCTCAGATTTTGAGTTTCATTTACCCCGACCTTCCTACACCATACACACACTTGAGAAACTGAGCAAGGCATATAGTGAGCGGCAATTCTCACTAATTATTGGCGCAGACAATTGGATTGAGTTTCATCGCTGGTATCACTATAAAGAAATACTCGACAGGTATTCTATTATCATATATCCCCGAGAGAATAGCCCTGTTGTTAAAGACAATCTACCAGACAATGTCACATTACTTGATCTGCCGCTCTACCCTATCAGTTCTACGGCTATCAGGGAGCGGCTCAGAAGGAATGAATGCGCTTCTGAGTGGTTACCAGAGGCAGTTGAGAGGGAGTTACAATCCTACTTGAGAGAGCATCCCCAAACATGGCAGTAGGTTTATCCCACTTTCTCTATCAAAACAACAGCATAGGCTGACATACCTTCACGCCGGCCTGTAAAACCAAGTTGTTCCGTTGTGGTAGCTTTGATAGAAACATCTTCAGGTCCTATATGCATGAGGGAAGAAAGCACTTTCTGCATCTCTGCTATGTATGGGTTCAGTTTAGGTGCCTCTGCACAGACTGTTGCATCAACATTCCCCACATGAAACCCTTGTTTCTCAATCAGACTTATGGTTTCAGAGAGTAATTGTTTGCTGTCTATGCCGCGATATCGCTCATCCGTATCAGGAAAATGATAACCGATATCACGAAGATTGGCTGCGCCGAGAACAGCATCACAAATAGCATGAATAAGTACATCGGCGTCGCTATGACCTAAAAGACCTACAGGAGAATCTATGAGAATACCGCCTAAATATAGGGCACGGCCTTCCACGAGTTTGTGGACGTCATAACCAAAGCCTACCCGAATGTTCATAAAACGAGGAATTAGCGTCCGCGGTGGAACAAATCTTTAATGCCATCGAAGTCAAATCCGAGGGAAACGCGCAATGTCTGGTCCAAAGGGTTTTGTGATGCCGTTGAAATCACATATCCAGCATCCAAAGAGAACACATTCATCCTGAATCCGGCACCTACCGTGAAGTATTTACGACCTCCCTTGTTCTCACTCTCGTGATGGTAACCGGCACGCAGAGTAAACTTATCGTTATAGGTATATTCCATACCCACGCTCCACTGTATTTCTTCCAATTCTTCCTTAAAACCATTGGGAGCGTCATTAAAGCTCTTGAAGATACCGGATATGGGCGAGATATTATAATAATGCTCTTCACGGTATACCTGATACTCGGCCGTATGGTCCTCACCGTCGTCGGTAGAATAGCCTAAAGCCTTTGCACATTGGGCATCGGTAGGATATGTAGGAACTAACAATTTATTTGCATCGGCACAAATCGAAATACGGTTGTACTCGTTAAGCGGTACCATGTAGTTAAAACCCAAACGGAGGTTTGTTGGCAAGAAGAAAGAGTAGTCATCGCCATAGTTAATCTTGCTGCCGAGATTTGAGATGCCCAAACCGAGAGCCAACTGGCACTCCCGTCCGCCCATATTTAAATAGGTATTATAATAAGTGCCCAAATCTACGGCAAATGCCGAACCCGGTTCTGAAGAGTCATCATAATGACCCGACAAGTCGGAATATATGTAACGGAATGTTACGGCTGCCGAGAATGATTCGCTCAACATTCGGGAATAGGCGGCATCTACTGCAAATTCATAGGGTCGGAAGGTCATGCCAACTCCATCTGCGTCGTCTGTACCGGAACCCATTTCCACATCGCCCAAAGAGAAATAACGGAGAGAGGCACTTATGGCTTGGTAATCGCCGAGACGCATATATCCAGCCAGATATCCCAAATCAATATCATTGACCAACTGGCGCAACCATGGCGTGTAGTTCAATGCAACACCGGCACGGCTGATACAAAAAGGATATTTGGCTGCATTCCAAGCCTGAGAGTTCACATCAGGATCGGTGGCGGCACCGACATCACCAAGACCGCCGGCGCGGGCGTCCGAGCCAATGCTCTGCGATACAACCGCAGTTTGAACTGGGTTGAACTTCTTTTTAATATCTTCTGCTTTGGCCACGCTTATAAGCATGATAGCAAAAACTATAATTGATATTCTCTTCATTATCTCAGATATTCTTAATTCATTATTAAAAACTGCGAACACGCACTTTTATTGTCTGCGAATAATTAATTTATTAGTTTTTGTAGTTTCTTTACTTCCTTCACATGCTATGCCCACCTTGTACAGGTATAATCCGTTCGGCATTGGCGAACCTCCGTTAGACACCAAGTCCCAATTGATAGTGTAGTAACCATCTGAAGACTGTCCCGTTTCTTCATGCGTCCACCACAATCTACCAAAGCAATCGTACACTTCAATCGTAAATTTCGTGTCGGTCTCCGGGCGGTCGTATGTTACAATAAAAGTTGTATTCGTATGAGCAGGGTTATTTGTTAGTTTCACGCTGGACAATGACGGTGAGATGCCGCTATTGACCACAAAATTCAGAATGGTGGATGAGGAATTGTTCTGTGTGTCCCAGGCACGGAAGAACAAACGGTGCTCGCCATCGGAGAGAGTGGGTATCTTATATGACAAGGTACCACGCGTATGGCTACCGAAGTCGTACGAGAAGTAATCATTCAGCACAAATGTATACTCTTCTTTCGAATCAATGACCATTTGGATATCATGACCTACACCGTTGCCCGTACGATTTATGCCGGAAGTGTCAGAAAGTACGGCATAGAAATAGGGAGTGGCGTTGACCGTTCCTCCATCTTGGAACTCAGGTTCATTAAGATATACATATATGGCCGGGCCTACCGTATCCTTCTTGATATCTGCGGTACCACCTATTTTAAAGTTTTCACAGGAACCGTTAGCCTCAATCGTATGGGAATTATTTACGGCATACAGGCTCATGCGACCGGCTTCATTGCTGTATTTAATGTCTAAGGGAACAATAAGTGAAAGTTCAAATTTACCGTTCTTGACTGAATCACTGCCTTCATAAAGAGTCTTCGTATACTCAGCAAACTTATGACTGCCCTTGGTGGCTTCAGTATTGTTTTTACAAATAATCGTATCTTTTGAATCAAGTAATACCAGAGAGACGACCCCATTATAATCCGTCAGAGCCCCACCTGCTGGCGTCTCTATATGGCCTGAAATTGTCACAGTACTTCCTGCTTTCAATGTAGGCGTATTCACCGATGAAACAGCTTCACCATTGATTTTGTCCAATACAACTTTGTGAGTAGGCGAAGCCAGTGTCACGGCAGGGTCTCCCATCAAAGCATATTTAAGTTTGTTTGAAGAGAAGTCACGTGACTTACTGAACGTGGCATCATAGTCAGAGACCAAAGAGACTTTAGCCAACCTGGCAGCATCACCAAGAGTGCACCTGCGACCTTCATTGTCCGTGCCAAGAACATAGTGGGTAAAATAATTATTCACATACCTGTTTTGAGTTGCATAGGCTGCACGTGAAGAACTAAAGAATGCAATGGCCGCTCCCTTCTTGTTAAGTAAACTTATCTCTCCAATATTTTCTTCTAACATGTCAAACGGGGTCAATTCACACGAAGCTACAACCCACAATGGAATATTTGCAGAAGAAAATTCTTTGAAATCCGAAAGATTAAGTACTTTTTCGTGTGAAATCTGATAAGGAGAGCCGTGGCCAGAATAGTCCATAATGAGAGCACCTCGATTAATCGCCTCCTTGACTGCCTTAACTGCGGCCGGATACGTATTACCGGTAGTGGTAGAAATCCTATCGTACGCATCCCAATAAATACGCTTCACTTGCAAATTGGGATTGTAGCGAACAATATTATTACGTACGGTATCAGCATCGACCATATGCGAATTGTTGTCACCATCGTCAGCAAGAATATAAACATTATTTTTCCAATTGCCGACATGACGGTTATTCATATAATCTAACGTTTTGTCAACAATAATTTTCGCCTCATTATCATCATGAACAGGCATACGACCTATGCCTAAATCTATTTTCTCTCTATTAATCGAGGCACCTTCGCCATCATCAAGGAGACCGAAATAGTCATCAGTCACATAACTGTCCACTTCACTGACGCCAGGATCATCAGATTCGTAACTAAGTAGGTAATCACGAGCATTCAAATAGCGTGTGGGGCTTGTCATCATACGATTATCCCACAAACAAGGGCCAAACAGGAGCAAATACCTTGGCATGTCGGCTTCAGTTTCCGCTTTATCATAAAGCATTTTCAAGTATTTTCGATATGCCGTTGCATCCGGTGTACCTGAGGAGAACTCATTATATATTTGATCTGCCTTAACTATGTTAATGCGCAAACCATCTTTCTCTTGGTGTGCCTTAGCCAGTCTTTGGGCTTGCGCAAGTAGCTTTCCGCTTTCGGGAATAATGATTACCATGTCACAAAGTGAATCACTGTGCAAATCTTGGTTCACAATGTTACCCACCTTTTCGGGTTGAGGAAAATCAGCTGCGGTGTTTACCGCAACGTAACGGTTGCTGCTATTGGCAAGAACAAAGGACAACTTGCTTCCGTTCAATGTAGATGGAACGATGCCCGCCGGATTACCGGCAACGCCGATTCTCCAAACCTGCGTATGCGAGTTAGCCCCTGACAAGGTGTATTGTGTAGCTTCGTCTCTGTTTATACGGAAAGGAAGGAATGAAGACGTCATCGTCAATTTCCGTTGATATGTCACCAATATGTAATCTAAGCGGGCCGCATTCCCACTTGTGGTTTTAATATTAAAAGTATTTCGCTCGCCAAGACGTGATGTGGTGAAGGTTCTCAAAGTTGTTTGGGCGAATGTGTATTGATCGGGAATTTTATCCACGTTAAAGGAGCCCAGTGAATAGCCATTGGCAGACAGCTGAACCGATGTAGGCGTATAATTGGCAGCACTGAAATTAATAGTGACAGAGGTATTCTTTGTCGAGTCTATTTGTGGCAGATTCAATGTATAGTTTTGGGAATTACCATCTGCAAAGTTATAACTGTCATATAGGTTCCTGCTGCTTTGCAACCAACTATAGTCATCCGTTTCAATCAGTCCGCCATACGCTATGGTTGAGATTAGGTCACCCGATGCGGCATCCAGTTTTCCGTCTTCCTTCATCTGAGTAGGCTCATCTCCCTCTGTAAGGAAATAATATGAGTACTGTGAATAAGGATTATAGGTTCTTTTCGTCGCGTCAGCATTCCAGAACATCGTACCATTGGCATAGAACAGATAGTCATCGGCTCGCTTCAACAAAGGGACCTCTTCCAAATCGTCATAGTGGGCATCATTGCCTGTATAACTGATTACTTCATTCAAAGGCAGCCCGCCATAACCATAGAGTTTGACCTTGCTGGCATCAGAAAAGCCTAATGATTTCAGAAATGCCGGAGTCAGGCTATATATACCCTCTTCCTTCACACGGATTTTGACCCATTTCCCATTAGCAAGCAGAGAGTGCTCTGCATAGCGCGATTTTGCCGGAGCTGGTTCTTTGGCCGTTGTCACTACTCTGTTTGATTTTGCGGCATCCGCACCGTATAATGTCACTTTTGCCGTCAACAACTTCATATATTTGCCGTTCTTCTTGATAACCGGCAAAAAGGTTGCATCCAACAAGCCTTCTTTGCGACTTACGCTCAGATAGCAATCGGTTTGTATTGTATCGGGGACGGTGATGCCCAACTCGTTCAATTGCTTACGCTCTGCCTTTGTCATTTCGGTCCACTCGGGATATTCCAGGCAAACTTTGTAGGAAGAAATATCGGCATAATGACGGCCCAGTTCAAAGCGCGTTGCCGTTTCAGGCAGCATACCGTCGGTTAAAAAGCGTGACCAGTCCAAATGGACAAAACTGTCTCCTCTTACTCCGCACAAAGAAAGTAAGAAAAAAGAGACTGACACTATGACGTTCCGTTTCATCATTTCACATTAAAACTCAGTAGATGCCGTGAGCCGGCAAAACCATCTATATGTAGATTTGGTTCAACATTAAAGGATTCTCCAATACGCTTAGTCAACAACAAATCGCCTTCTCTCAGAGAGAATATGCGGCTTATGTCTTCAACCGAGCGGTCTAAGCCATCTACGGCGTTGTCTAAAGCACCTTGCACCACCTCGCAGCCACTCCTCACATCGTAATGCAGTTTTCCACCGCACCAGCACGCATCAGAGAGGGGCAAAAAATCACCTACTGACGTTGAACCGTCAAGACTGTAAGCGATATCTGGGCTCAATCCCCTGGCAAGCAGGGTTTCTGCGCTGTCAACCGCCGTGAACGCCACAGCTATGGTCAATGCGTCAACGTAGCGGTGGGCGAAACGTGACGGTATGTTCTTTCCCAAACGTCCCACACGGGCGCAAACCCACACCTGGCCACTTATCCGTCCTAAAAAGTCGGGAACAAAGAACGGCTTGCCGCCTTTAATCAACGACGAGTCGGGACGAAAAGTGACAATTGGCACTCTTCCTAATAACGAAAAACCGCCTGTTTTATTGCACAAGGCTCGGTCATAGTTCAGTTCCAGTATTTTCATGCATCAACTTCAACTTGCAGACATACAAAAATACAAAAAATCCATGGATATTTGCATTCTATGCCGTGGATTTCAATCTCAACAGAACTAAGTCGCATTTAGTGTTCACGAAAAGCGACATAAGAAAATTTTCGGGCCACATAAGAATTTTTATATGGCCCGAAAAAATAGGAATCACGAATGTACGCCACGAGGGAAACGCCTCAGTTAGTCTGAAAGTTGCGCTATGGACGCCTTAATGATATTTACAGTAGTCGAATCTGAATTAAACACAGAGTACCAACCTTGTGGCTCATGCGGCGGGTCACATAGATAGTCGGCACCTGCGTGCCACGTTTCCTCTGTCGGACGTCCGGCGCCGCCCCACCCCCAAAAGTTACACCCAGCCAAAGGACGCTCATGATTATATGATTCCACTACTTTTCCAAGTATGAAATTGTAGAACGCATCTCGGGCAGATGTTGTACTAAAAGGCGAATAGTCCAAATGGTCACGGGGATATCCGAATTCTTCTACGACCAGTGGCTTGTCAAGTTTGGAAGCCAGGCGCTGATGCCGCTCCAAATAGCTGCCGGTCTTCTGATAAACGTTGGGCAAGTCAAGTGAAAGACGATTCTTGTCACACCAGCCCCAGTTCTGCGGCCATATGTGAATCGTCAGATAGTCTATATGGCTGTCCATGTGAAGTCTTTCATAAAGCGAGAGGTCATTTTCGCAACCAATCTCACCTTCACTTCCGACGGAAACCAGGTGGTTAGGATCAAGAGACTTGATGAGCCTTGCCGTCTCCTTTATGAAAGTTTCAAAATCCGCTTTGCCTTCATTGGAAAAGGCCCGTGGTTCATTGCCAATCTGCCATGACATAATCGAAGGCTCGTCTTTGTAAAGGCGTCCCGTAATTGTGTTTTTACGTGTCAGAATAAGGCGGACGTAATTATAGAACAGTTCTTTTGCCTTTGCATTTTGAACAAATTGAGCCGCATATTTCACATAACTACCATAGCCATTGCCGCCGGAAAAAGGCGAATCGCCCGCACCGGCATGTTTCAGATAAAAACCATATCCGCCACTCCAGTCCCATGAGTTGTTTAAATAGAGCACAGCCACCATGTCGCGTTTTTCCAATTCGGACAAGAAATAGTCCAAGCCTGTCAAGAGCGTATCATTAAGGCACCCGGGCGTTGGTTGAAGGTATGGCCGGACCGTGTTGGCGTTTATACTTCCGCCGTCAGCGCCTACCAGTACACGCAGGTTGTTTATACCGAGGGCTTTCATTGAATCAAGTTCAGCAACAAGGCGCATACGGTTTCCTCCTTGCCCTGTTGAGGCAAGTATGGGGCCATACCAGAAATTTGTGCCAATGTAATAATAGGCTGAGCCGTTTTTGGAAAACTGGGTGCCTGACGTCTGAACGAACTGGTCGTTGGCATATGAATACGTCGTGGAGATTAATGCCAGCAGAATGGACATGACACCCATACGTATGGATTTTGACCGACGTGAAATGGATTTGTACATATATAATTTAGGTATTGAATAAATCTATTTTGTTTTTGCGTGCTTCTTCGATGGATACCGTAGGCTCATTGTACCCCGGGGTATGGCGTAAGTCCTCATAGCTGCGGTTTAACTCCTTGACGAAGTTTTCTTTGACAGACGGATTCAGCAGACTACCCGCTATGATTGAATTTTGGGCCGCATCTTTTACCCATACAACAGGTCCCTGATAGACGGGAGCAATTTTAAGCGCCGTATGAAGGCGACTGGTTGTGGCTCCACCAATCATAATGGGAATGTCAAGGCCTGCTTCTTTGAGCATACGGGCCGTGTGAATCATTTCATCCAGGCTAGGCGTTATCAAGCCGCTCAAACCGATGATATCAACCCGTTCGCGCAAGGCGGTCTCAACGATTTGTTCTGCAGGAACCATGACCCCGAGGTCTATAATCTCATAATTGTTGCACGCCATGATTACCGACACGATGTTCTTCCCTATATCGTGAACGTCACCTTTCACCGTTGCCAGCAGAACCTTTCCGGCAGAAGTGGTGCCAACTTTTCTCTCACTTTCAATGTATGGTTGCAGAAACTCAACCGCCTTTTTCATTGTTCTGGCCGTTTTGACCACTTGCGGAAGGAACATCTTCCCTTCGCCAAACAATTTTCCGACTTCTTCCATGCCTTTCATGAGCGGGCCCTCGATGATATCAACGGCTTTGTCATATTTTTGGAGCGCTTCAGTCAGGTCGCGCTCAAGGTGGTCGTTTATGCCCTTGCGCAAAGCCGACATAAGACGTTCTTCAACCGACATAGAAGAAACTATATCGGATATTGTGCCGGGCTCATGGGACATATCAGCGTCTTGAACCACCTCAAGGACGCGTTCAGTGGCATCGGGCCGACGATTGTAGATTAAATCTTCTATCAATTCACGGTGTCGCTCGGGTATGTCCTCATACATGAGCGCACCGGAGGGGTTGACAATGCCCATGTCCATGCCATTTTGTATGGCGTAGTACAAAAAGACGGCATGCATGGCTTGTCGCAAATAATTATTGCCTCGAAAAGCGAAGGAAAGGTTACTTACCCCTCCGCTGACATGACATCCCGGCAAGTGAGTCCTAATCCACCGTGTCGCTTTAAGGAAATTGAGGGCATAATCATTGTGCTCGGCAATGCCGGTTCCGATTGTCAGAATATTAGGATCGAATATGATATCATTGGGATTGAATCCCACCTTGTCGACTAGGAGTTGGTAGGCACGGTCACATACTTCGATTTTCTTTTCATAAGAGGTGGCTTGACCATCTTCATCAAAAGCCATCACAACTACAGCAGCTCCGAGCCTATGCAGGTCATGGGCATGACTGAGAAAGACCTCCTCGCCCTCTTTAAGCGATATGGAGTTGACAATACACTTGCCTTGCACACACTTGAGGGCAGAAGTGATGACGTCCCACTTAGATGAGTCAATCATAATGGGAACCCGTGAAATGTCCGGGTCACTTGTTATCAAATTGATGAAGTTTACCATCTCCTCACGCGCATCAAGCATGCCGTCGTCCATATTTACGTCTAATATCTGGGCACCGTCTTCAACCTGTTTGCGAGCTATAACCTGTGCTTCTTCATATTGCTTCTCACTGATAAGGCGTAGGAATTTCCGTGAGCCGGCCACATTACACCGCTCTCCGATATTGATGAAATTACTTTCGGGACGTACTTCCAGTTGTTCCAGACCGGAAAGCTGTAAACAATTCGGCGCTGACGCAGGTACGTGTGGCTTCTTCCATTCGCCGTCGGCGGTACGGACAAGCCGTGGATACTCGGCGATAAAAGCATCTGTGGTCCCACAACAACCGCCAATAATGTTTACCAGTCCTTCATCAACGAACGTTTGCATGTATTGGGCCATCTGACGTGGGGTAATGTCGTACTTACCCATTTCATTCGGCAGACCGGCATTGGGATATACAGAAATATAATAAGGAGCATGTGCAGCAAGTTCCTCTAAGTAGGGCTTAATCTCAAGAGGGCCAAAAGAACAGTTGAGACCGACTGAAAATATCGGCGCATGGGAAACAGAAGTAAGGAATGCCGTCAGCGTTTGTCCCGACAAAGTACGGCCGGCTTTGTCCGAAACGGTCACACTAAGCATAATCGGAAGCGCAGTGCCCTTCTTCTCAAACACATCTTCAGCTGCCGCCAAGGCAGCTTTGGCATTGAGCGTATCAAATATGGTTTCAATAAGCAAAGCATCAACACCTTCATCCACCATTACACTGATCTGCTCGGCATATGCTTCATACAATTCGTCAAAAGTGATGTCGCGCAGTGCAGGATTCTCAACGTCAGGGCTCATTGAGCACGTCTTATTGGTAGGTCCGACAGAGCCGGCAACAAAGCGCGGTTTGCTGGGCGTAAGGGCAGTATACTCATCAGCAAGACGACGGGCCAGGCGACAGGAAGCTGCATTCATTTCAGCACATAGCGCTTCCACATGGTAATCTGCCATTGAAATGCGCTGACTGCTGAATGTGTTCGTCTCAATTATGTCAGCACCGGCATCAAGATACTTCCGGTGGATCGATTCGATGACATCGGGACGGGTCAGGGAAAGAATGTCGTTGTTTCCTTGCATCTGCCACGATATACCTTGGAACCGGCTGCCCCGGAAATCGGCCTCGGTAAGTCCGAAACCTTGTATCATGGTGCCCATTGCCCCGTCAAGAACAAGAACACGCTCTTTTATCAGTTTTTTCAACGTGTCAGCCATGCGTCAGAAACGTTTAAACGTACGGTCAATCTCCCTGCGGTCATCCTTCTCCTTCATGCTTTGACGCTTGTCAAACTGTTTTTTACCACGGGCAAGCACAATTTCCACCTTAGCCAGGTTCTCCTCATTTATATAAACCTCCGTCGGAATTATGGTGAGTCCGGGGTTTTTCAATTCCTGCGACCACTTGCGTATCTCTTTCCTGTTTAGAAGCAACTTGCGGTCGCGACGAACTGCATGGTTTCCGTATGATCCGTAAAAGTATGGCGCAACATACATGTTCTTTAACCACATCTCTCCATTAATTACCAAACAATATGTATCAACTAAGCTGGCTTTTCCGAGCCGTATACTTTTAATCTCAGTCCCTGTAAGTACAATTCCAGCCGTCAGACGGGCCAGAAAGATGTACTCAAAAGAAGCCTTACGGTTCTTAATGGATATTTTCTTTTTTATTTCAATTTTCGGCATAAACTTCTTCTCCTTCAAAATAGCCCAAATTTATAAAATATTCTGCAATCATGCGTGTTGCTTCAGGCTCTAACTCCACAAACGCATCATCGAGTTTATCTAACTTGGGAAACTGCTCATAAAGAGCCATAAAATCATCATCAGTGGCCACACTCTCTATCTTTTCACGACTCTCGCGATAAACTTTTTTGCCTTCGTAAACGATTTTAGCCACATCGCGCAAGCCCCACTGTTTTAAGACAAGGGCAAATGGGTTCTCAAAAATAAAAGGGCCGTACCCATTATGGATTAACTGAATCATACCGCCTTCCAACATTTCACGTCTGAAATCCACGTAGGCCAATAATGTAAGTTCATCCGTAGATAACGCCGACATGGTTTCAGAAGTCAACTGGCCATTTGCCTTTTGAAGGAAAGCATCCGCCAGATTGTGTATCACCAATTGAGGATTCACGATAATATCCATATTATTATATTTGACTGCAAAAATACAGGAAAATCCTTGAACGGCAAAGTTCGCATCAACTTTATCTAATTAAGGCATGATAATAAAAATGGTATACTTCAAACTTATTTTCGTCTTTTCCATAATTCATTGACTGTTGTATGCCAAATAATTTGTAATTTTGCAGGCAAAATTAATCAACGATTACCTAAAACATTATAGAAATGATTATTGAAAGTGTACACGCACGGGAGATACTTGATTCCCGCGGTAACCCCACAGTTGAAGTGGAAGTAGTATTAGAGACAGGTGATATGGGACGTGCTGCCGTTCCATCAGGAGCCTCAACCGGCGAAAACGAAGCTTTGGAACTGCGCGACGGTGATAAGCAGCGCTATCTTGGTAAAGGCGTGCTCAAAGCTGTTGAAAATGTCAACAAAGTCATAGCTCCTGCTATTGTAGGCATGTCTGCTTTGGCCCAACGTGACATTGACGCCAAGATGATTGAACTTGACGGCACTAAGACCAAATCTAAGTTAGGTGCTAATGCCATTTTAGGCGTGTCACTTGCTGTTGCCCGTGCAGCTGCAACCTACCTTGGCCTGCCGCTCTACCGTTATATCGGTGGAACGAACACTTACGTTCTTCCTGTCCCCATGATGAATATTATCAATGGCGGTGCTCACAGCGACGCTCCCATAGCTTTCCAAGAGTTTATGATACGTCCGGTAGGCGCTCCTTGTTTCCGCGAAGGCCTTCGCATGGGTGCTGAAGTTTTCCATGCTCTTAAGTCTGTCCTCAAGGCACGTGGCCTGAGCACGGCAGTAGGTGATGAAGGTGGTTTTGCACCTACTTTGGAGGGTACTGAAGACGCTCTCGGCTGCATCATACAGGCTATCGAAAAGGCCGGATATGTTCCCGGCAAGGACGTTAAGATTGCCATGGACTGCGCATCAAGCGAGTTCTACAAAGACGGTATTTACGACTATACCGTATTTGAAGGAGAGAAAGGTAAGAAACGCACGTCCGACGAACAGGTTGCATATCTTGAAGAGCTCATTGCCAAGTATCCCATCGACAGTATTGAAGATGGCATGGCAGAGAACGACTGGGCCGGATGGAAGAAACTGACCGATAGAATTGGTGACCGCTGCCAGTTGGTTGGTGACGATTTGTTCGTAACCAATGTGGACTACCTCAGCCGCGGTATTAAAGAAGGTTGTGGCAATTCCATCCTGATTAAGGTCAACCAGATCGGTTCCTTGAGCGAGACACTTGATGCTATAGAGATGGCACACCGTCATGGATACACGACCGTAACAAGCCACCGCTCTGGAGAAACGGAAGACACAACTATTGCAGACATTGCAGTGGCTACAAACTCCGGCCAAATTAAGACGGGTTCTCTCAGCCGCACTGACCGTATGGCTAAGTACAACCAGCTGCTCCGCATCGAGGAAGAATTGGGCAGCCAAGCCGTTTACGGATACAAGCGTCAGAAGTAATCGGCGTTTCAGGCTGGCTACGGTTCACGACAGAGCCCATTTGTTCAGCCACATACGCACGATAGCATAAATTAATTAGTCCCCGGATAGAATTATCCGGGGACTATTGTTTTGCGTATATAATTTAGCTATTTCAGAGGGGCACGCGGAACACCCTGAGTGGTCAGTTTGACCGGCCGAATGGTTCCGTCTTTTTCAAATATCAGATGTTCAATGCAGACTTCGCGGTGGTTGCCGTTCTTATCCCCAAGTGGATGGCGGTGATAGATGATATAGTAGTTATCTTTCCCCTTTCCTTTTATGACAGAATGGTGACCGGCACCCGTAGCAACGTCAGGGTCTTGCTGAAGTATCTTGCCGACACGTTTGAACGGGCCCAGCGGGCTGTCAGCTATGGCATAGGCCACACAATAGTCGGGACCGGTCCAGCCACCTTCTGACCACATGAAATAATATTTGCCTTTGTGTTTCAACATGAAGGAACCCTCCACATAATGTTCGGGGGTGACCTCCTTATAATAGGTACCGTCGTCAAAGGGTTTGAGATGCAACAAATCGTCTGTCAGACGCACCACATTACAATGGCCCCAGCCGCCGTAATACATGTAATACTGACCGTCATCGTCGCGATAGACATATTGGTCTATGGGTTGCGCCCCATTAACTATTTTGTCGATGAGCGGATGTCCCAGGGCATCGCTGAAAGGTCCGGCAGGTGAATCGGAAACAGCCACACCGATGCCGCCATGTTCATCATTGTTCTGAATATTGTTGGCACCGAAAAAGAAATAATACTTTCCGTTGGCTCGGATGATTGAGGGAGCCCACATGGCATTGCGCAACCAGCGGATGCTGTCCTGTGAAATCACGCGGGAATGCTTTGTCCAAGTAACCAAATCGGGGGAGGAAAAAGCATCCATGAACAACTGTTGACTGAACGGGTATGAATATGTCGGATAAATCCAATACTCGTTGTTATAGATATGCGCTTCGGGGTCGGCATACCAACCTTGGAACAGAGGATTCCCCGACATCACGGCCTCATTCGTCTTTTGGCGGCTCGTAGCACAAGAACCGAAAAGGATAAGTCCGGCCAGTAAATAATGTAGTTTCATTTTATACACTCAATTTTTGTTATTTCCGACAAAGTTAGGCTTTTATTTATATATATATGGCACCTGCAACGGAATAAATCGGACATTGTAAGAAAAACAAGCCACATAGAAATTTTTACAAGCCACATTAGATATTATAACACATTTATAACATGCTGAATATCCTTTTTTATAAATCCTTTGATTTATATTTATTTTTGGGGGAGCATGAAACGCGCCGCCTTCATGTTTGAGAAGCGCCCGATCTGTGGCACAAGACGACGGAAGTGGGACGTGGCCTTGTGCTCCTCCAATGCCTCACGGCTCATCCACGTTTCTATCAGGAGCAACTGGTTTGGCACTGACGCTTTCTCATAGTATTCGTAATGGATACAGCCTGTATCCTGCCGTGAGAGCTCGACCATTTCGCGTATCAGCATCATGAGAGAATCTCTGTGGCCTTCATCCACTGTCATCACACCGTTGATACGCACCAAGCTGTCTATGGCGCTGGCTGTAGCCGACGGCTGCGGTGCCAGGGGGAACACATCGGTAGAAATCGTTGCCATACGGTTCAACACAGGTGACAAACGCTTGAAATGGACCGTTTGTTCATGCTTGTGAAGTGCTTTTGGACTCGTCCAGGTTTCGTAAATCATAAGACGGGAAGGGTCATCGATGTTCACATATAGGTCATAGTCTATCCTTCCCGAGTCATTACGCGAGGCAGAAACGAGTTCACGTCCAAGTAACAGCACACTGTCGCGACAGTCTGGCGTTACGGTAATAAAACAATTTACACGCAGTGAACTGTCTGCCGTCTCTTCGTTTACAATATCGGTTGAGATCGGCGATTGACGGGTACAAGACGCACTAACTAAAACAACGGATAACAAGAATAGGATTGATTTTTTCATAATTCGATTGATATATGGTTCCTGATTAATTTAACGCTTGTCTATAACCTTTGCTTTCGGGTATTTCTTGGGGTTAAACTGGAACATGTCGTCTGGCCAGTTACCCGTCTCAAAGTTGGCTATATTTATCGTAATCCAAACAATGCCTTTACGCAATCTCAACTGCACTGGATGATACGTTTTCTTGTCTATCAACGCGATGGCTTCATGCGCGGGGGAATTACGCTCAGACGAAACGATGCGGATACGATACATATCAGGTTCCTCGGTAAGCGAAAGCGCTGCCCTCCGCGTGTAACTGAACATATCCGAAAGTCCGCGGCGGTTAGCCTGCTTGGCATTGGATACCGTCACTTCGGATGACTTACGATTATATGACCAAACCGTTTTCCCATCAAACCACAAGGTATATTTCTTGGCCTGTAACAGACTTTTATTCCCTTTATACCATGTTGTGCCGCGCTGAGTATAGAGTCGCGTCACTTTAATTTCGTAATCGAGCTTGGCACCCCCTTTATTTTCCACCAAAGCCAAAGCCCGGTTCATCACTTTCCGTGCTAAGGCCTCGTTCTGGGCATTCGTGTGCAAATTACACAATAGCGGCAGGACGCACAGAAGAGTTACGAATTTCAATAATACATATTTTGAATTAAACATGCCACTTCTTTCTATTTTCGGGCGCAAAATTAGTGAATATCTCCCGATAAAATGGTAATTTTGC
>JAEEGL010254000.1_pt1 | contig 27472 bp, 24 predicted proteins | sample 9134231 | NCBI WGS metagenome assembly JAEEGL01 (sample SAMN16246548, study PRJNA631951) | gut metagenome | biome: gut microbiome; feature: rumen; material: fiber-attached | host: Bos | place: Iran: Karaj | collected 2018-10
GCAGCGACCACTGTTACCGTCTGCAAATGGATAACTTCATCACCAATAAGGAGCTGCTGGCCATCACGAAGATTCTGATTGGGGTAAAGGCTTTTGCCAGCGACGATCTGCTGCGGCTGATCGGCAAGCTGAAAGAACATACGTCCGCGGGCGATAAAAAGTCATTGGAAAAGCTGATACGCAAGGAACTGCTGCATTATTCCACGATTAAGTTTGACTGCCGCAGCCTGCTGGATAATCTGTGGCTGCTGTCAGAGTGCATCGATATCCGCCAGCCCATCACCGTAACCTATTACCGCATGGACCGCAAAGAAGTAAAGCACCGGTTGCTGCCTGTTGCCATTATGTTTACGGAATACTATTTTTATCTGCTGGCTTATAAAGACGGTACCGTTAAAAACGCAGGCACACCATATTATTTTCGCATTGACCGCATTACGAAAATTACGCGGCACCGAACTACATTTACGCTATCGCCGGACCGGGAGTTCGACGAAGGATTGTTACGGCGCCGCAGTCAGTTCATGTGGCCGGGCAAGCTGCGCCGCATCCGTTTTGAGTTTTCCGGCCCGTCCGCCCAGGCGATTTTAGACCGCCTGCCCACCGCCCGCATCATTGATGTAAAAGGCAAAACCTACACCATGGAAGCGGAAGTTTACGGCGACGGAATCAAAATGTACCTGCTCAGCCAGGGCAGCTGGGTAAAGGTGCTGGATCCCCGGGATTTTGTGGATGAAATGCAGGCAGAAATTGAAAAGATGCGCAAGTTATATAGATAAAATTACGATATACTGAAAAAGGTAGCCACGTACTGGCTACCTTTTTCTTATTATAGTTATTATATTATACTATCATTACTATTTAGCTAATGTAATTTAATTCATAAAGCTCAAACCTATTTTCTCAGAAATCTAAAAAAAACAAGAGATGCTGGTAGTTAGCCAACACCCCTTTCCCTGAGTGTGCATTTCAGCTTTGCAGGCATCCAAGATGGTTGGATTATTCCTTATTTTGGCTTTTCGCCTTCATTCGACACATCACAAACAGACATACAGATTGGCACTTACGTCCGCTCAAAGTCTAACATCCATTCAACTCTGTCGCCGCCTCCTGCACTTATTAAATTGATATCATAATATAAATATCTTGTCAATAGTTAATTTTGAATTTTCACATTTTGTTCAATTTGTGGTTATATTATGCAGCTTATCATGGAACCACTTTAACCAATCTTTGATAAAATACCGCTGAATGATACACGTAAAAATGACAAAGCACGTAAAGAAATAGCTAATATTATAAACTGAAGTAAAAATCCAGGTAACAACTATCGAAGTAATTATTGTCGAGCAAAAAGTTTTTGCCTTTTCATAAAAAGAATTTCCCCAAATCTTTTTGCCCACGTAAACAATAAACTTGAACACCCATTTGAAAAGCAGCTTATAAAGAATATAAAGTGAAATCAAACCTTTGATGAATATTGCAATAGGCTCTTCCGATATGGTCAATTTTTCCCAAAGGCCTAAAACAATCACTACTGCACCAAGAAAGAGACTTCCGGGAACAATATCGTCCACGTGATCAGCAAGCAGATAACCCGCAACCAATGCTTCTGTATCTCTTCCTCTTCGGTTCTGTTCCCTGCGTTCCTCAGCTTCCACAGCATCTGAATCCACAAAACAGCTGCAAGGATAATCCCCATAAGCATCGTCCAGTTCCTTTTTGGAATAGCCGCAAATAAACTCACAGTCATAATCGTTGCTAGCTCTGTGAATAGAATTTTTATGTATACAATCTCTGCAATCTCCGTAGTATCCCATATTTCGTATACCTCCATAACATGTAAATTAAAACTTATTTAAAAACAATGTCCAACTTAATATAATGCTTTAAAACTATTTTGCATTGTTTACATTTTCTTGATTCAAGTTTTTTTCAAATAATCTCTTGTTCCAAGATTTTCGCTAATTCAGCTAGGATGCGCCGTTTTTCCTCCCGGCTTTTGGTATCTTCGAGTTCGAGTTTATATATTTCTTCCATAATTTGTATTCTTTCTGCCAACTCTTCATCCAGCATCCTGTTGATTTTCAAGAGCATAGGAAAATCAATTTCATCCACAGAAATTTCATCCCGCCTAAACTGTTCATAAACTTTCTTTACTTTTTTCCGATATTTGCTGTTTTCAGTCATTTTGCTTTCCTCCCTTACAATTTGGCACTATCGTTTAGAAGCGATAACGTCTCATGTCCTTGTACATTTCAACTGTTGTTTTAATCATTAAAGAGATGTACGTCTAAATCTTCATCGACAGTGCCGTTATTCGTGGCATCACCGGCATTGCTATCACTCTCATCCGCATCATCAGGACCGTGGAAAGCTTCAAACAATTCTTCCAGTTTTGTGGCAATCTCATCTGTGTCCACTACTTCCTTTGCGCTGTCATTTTCTGCCGCGGTACCATTGTCTTTCTGTGCAGCCGTGTCACTGTCATTAAAAAACGCAAGCTTTAACTGCTCATTTTTGCAAATATCAAAAGCATATTCTGCGGTCATACTATATCGTAAAATGCCGGCAATGCCGCAGCCAAAGGTTTCAAACGCATAGGCCGAAGTCTGTATGGCCTCCCGGATGTTTTCCTCAGACGGAATATGGTGATCGCATTGATGATAAATTCGGTAACGGATTACGCCGTTACGATAATTCAGTTGGAAACTTCCATTGTACAATACATAATTTGCTTTCAGTAAAAACATCGACAGTTGCCACTTATTGCGCCTGACATTTAAGTCTGCCCGAAACGGCAGATGGGCATACAATATGTACCGATCGTCATGAACAAAAATATAGTATTTCAAGCTATCAATGCAGCAGTCGTTCAAAGGCAGCGTAAACTCAAACACGCCTTCTGCCTTATCAAATGCAAACTCCCGTCTGTCTTCCTGCAAAACATGGCGGATCCGCTCTGCAATCTGTTTGGAATAGTGAATGAAAGACATAATTGTCGGCTCCTTCCTAAAAATTCACAAAGCTTCTAATCACGTTATCCCTACGGTCAGCGGGGTTTTTCACCACCCGCTGCCTGTTTGCCGTATTTGCTGGTAACAAACTGATAGAGCTTATCATTGCGGATATTATACCGCTGGGTCACCATAGGCCGCTGACCACGGCGAAAGATGTACATTTGACCCACTGGCATGTAGAGAACCTCTTCCAGCGGCACATTCATCCGCTCGCTGGCAGAGCGGCTGGAACGCAAATCCATGGACCCCATAAAAACGTAACTGTCGCAATTATTTATAATTGTCGTGGCATCATCATCCCCGTACATGCTGGCCAATTGGCTTTCCGACTGCAGCAGGAGAGTGACAGCTATCTGTTTTTCGCGGATGATGCTGATATACTCCGGAAAATTCAGAATTCGGCTGCCGCTGGAGAAGTCGTCACACAGCACGTGCACCGGCACCGGCAGTTTTCCATCCGGGAGGCTCTCAGCAAATTCAAAGAGAGCTTTAAAAGCTTGAGAATAGAACATATTGATGAAGCAGTGCAGCGCCGGGTTCACCGCGCTGGTAGAGACAAACAGCACGGTGCGCTTACTGCCCAGTTCCTTGAAGTCTGTCTTTTCCGAAAGGCGAATCATCTTCTTCAGCTCCGGTGTAAAGATAGTATCCAGTTCGGTGTTCAGCGTGCCGAACACGCAGCTGGCAGTTTTAATGGGCAGTTGAGAAAAGCTGCGCCAACAGGATACAGCGAAGCAATTGGGTTCTCGCGCTGCCAGCCGGTCAAATTTTACGTCCAGAGATGTATTGATATGGTCGCAACCAGAGGTAATGTTAAGACCGTCCACCAAATCCAGCACATCGGCGAAGCTTGCATTTTTATCCTTCATCATGACGTAAGCGATAAGGGCGGAAAGAAGAGAGATAGCTGCCTTATCCCAATATGGGTCGTTGTTGGCTCTTTTCTTCTTGGGATCAGCCATAACGATGGACTCCGCCAGAAAGGTAATGTCCTTATAACTGGTCACGTAGCGCAAGGGATCGTAAGCGATGTCGCTTTCTTTCGGGTTAATGAAGTTAAGGTCCCGGACCAAGTAGCCTTTGTCCTTGAAGAACTGCTTGTACTGGTTCACGATGCGCCGTTTCGTTACGGTAACGATGAGGCTGGAATTGAGGGTTTCCAGCAGGCGGGGTTCCAATATGCTCATAGTTTTTCCGCTGCCACTGCCTCCTATCACCAGCACGTTATTATTAACGTGGGTTTCTTCACAGTCGCTGCTGTAGATGGCTCCTTCGCCCAAAATAAGTCTGTCTGCTTTGGTTGTTGTCATATTCCTACCTCCATAACGTTGACTGAATGCATTTGCTGTTTTACATTGATAGGAAGGATTGCTTCCTTTGTGTGCAGTTACACTCATGCTTCCATCACCTTGTCGAAACCGATGATTTCATCGCACAGGCCGAAGGCAATGCTTTCCTCCGGGCTGAAGTAGTGGTCGAAGCTGGTGGCCTTTTCCACTTCTTTCAAGGTTTTGCCCGTATGTTTCGACAATATTTCGTTCATTTTCGCCTTCGTTTCCTGCAGGCTGTCGGAAATGGACTTGATAGACGAACTGTTACCGCTGATGCGGTTACCCAGCAACGGCTCGTGCAGCATCAGCTCGCTGTGGGGCAGCATGTAGCGCTGGCCTTTCGCCCCGCTGGCGAAGAGCAGAGCCGCCATACTGTAGCATTTGCCCATGCAAAACATCCGGATGGGTGCTTTGCTGCTTTGGATGATGTCGTACATGAGGAGGCCGCTGTTTATTTCACCGCCCATGCTGTTAATCAACACGTCAATGGGCTTTTTACTGTCTTCCTGGTTCAGGTAAAGTATTTGTTTCATAAATTCGCACGCACTTTCGGCTGTGATGTCTGATTCGACGAAGATCTTGCGGCTGGCCAACAGTCGTGTTTGTAGCGGCATCAGGGTAATTCCGTTACTGCTTTTAACTTGGATGTTCAATGTGTGCACCTCCTGTGTTGAATGATCATGAGTTGATTGATCATTGTGATTTAAAAAGTGAATCTGACTACACATCGTGCCCTTGGTTGGCAGGGTTTTACTCTTTTGATAGAATTATTGCCAGTCCTTTTTATTAAAGATTTTTACTCCTTTCACTTTTTAGGATAGCAATATATATCATTTATCCCAATGATAATAAAAACGCCTGTACCTTAAGATACAGGCGTTTCCTATAGCAATCATCCTATTTTCTTTTTGTCTACTTTTTATAAAAATATGCGAAATTCAAAACGGTTCATTGAAAAATAAAGTCGCACAATAAAACTCCAAATTGGTATCTTTACTGTTAAGATTATATCTCTGCCGGTAACGTGGCTGGTAATGCCGGGGCGGCTGATGATGGTGATGAGCCGCAAACACAGCGGTGGGCAGTAATGCCACATTCGGCATAACAGCAGATAAACCGGAAGCAATCTTTACAAACCTTTTCTGATAATTAAGCATCCTATTTTCCTCCGTTCTTTTCACATAAGTTAACTTATATAACATAATCCTTCTATCTAGAATTTCTTTTTTACGGGTTTTGGTTGGCTTTAATAAAATTATACAGTACAAATATGGCTTTTTTTACGATTTGAGTACCTCTATTGTTTCATACTCTACACCGGTCAACAACTTATAAAACGATTCTACATTTTTAACCTGTTCCAACAAACCAAACTTATTCAATGAAACAAACGTAGCGGCAGCAGCAGCCTGACAATTGACAGAACTGTTCGGGCCAAACTCAATATCAGTGAACGCACTGTATTGTAGTACAATTTCTGCTAGTTGCGGATTTTCCATCAACGCACTGATATATAGATAATTGTAAAACAAATACAGAGGTTTCAACGGGAATTGCTGGCCTTCAAACGTAAAGCCAACCAATGCGCCGGAGTTTTTCAATCGCGGGTCATGTTTTGCATCGCGAGGCGAGGCAGACAGCAAATCAGTATAGGGCCCGCCATTTTGGAAAACCTTGCCCGCCTGATATGCGCACTCAACCGGTACGCGTCTCTGCACGGAAGCCACATATTTGGGCAGATTAAAAGCGCTCAGCTCCTTACCACCTTCCTGTATAGACTTAGAGGAAATTTCCAGAACCGGATTTGGATACATCCGGTTAAATCCTTTATGAATCGCACAGACATTCTTTCGCTTCTGAGAAGCAGAAAGCCCTCTGTTATAGATAAATTCCACATCTACCGTACAGAAGAACGGAGCACGATGATTAACGACAAATACCGGTCTTACGGCCATGTTAGCACCTCCTGTAACCCCAATTAATCCCTTTAAAAATGAAAAAATCATGCCTATAAATTGAAAAGCCTGGCCATACCTCCTTTCACCGGGCCAGGCACATGACTTTATAGGGTAGCAATAATTTTGTTATTGCGTTACACAATTGCAACATTAAGAATGACGCAATTAAATTAGCCCTGAATCACCTTTAAGAAGGTAACCAGAGCTTTTCTTGCCCAATTGCTTTTAGTTTGCAGTATAAGTATTTATTTCATACAATGCTTAATTAGTAGCATCATCATCGGATTCAAATATAACATTCATCACATCTTCCGGAGTAATATTTTCCATTTCCTCAAGGACTTTTTCCTGTTCCCTATCATCCTGGTTTTCATCAGCGTGATACATCGCCTGCTCTTTTCCCTCCCGACTTCTCGATCTCATAGCTTCTTCTCTTGCAGCCCGGATACACGCAACCAGGCCATCTAATTTTTCTTCTTTTACTCCGTATTTGTGTAAAATATAACGTATATGTTGATCGGCACTTTCTGAAAGAGCCCTCTGTGCATCCCATCCTTCCGAAATAATACCTGTCAAACCACATCCGTAATTCGTTTTTGTCATCACAGCCGGGCCTGTAAAAAGACTGTCATGAATCAAAGCATGCGGCAGATCACAACTCATAGGAATATGACCATCATAACAGTCCACATACACCTTAAAGCTGACGTATCCTTTATCATAGTCCATCGTCAGGCAACACAAACCTCATTCGTCAGAGAAACATTGGTATCCATATAACTCACTGTAATTTTCCCATACAAAAAACCGCCTGTACCTTTTTTACAGATACAGACGATGTCAACATAATAATTCTTATTCGTAAATTGCTCAGAAGATAAGAATGCTTACAGAACTTGAAACAAAGCGTCAAATTCTGAAACCATGCCCTTAACGTATATAACAAAGGCGAAAAATAAAAAAGGCTACGGCCTGGCATCACACCAAGACCGTAACCTTGCGGCTAATGACAATCACCTGAAAAAGTTATGAAACATCATTGCCAGCGAGAAACCGAAACAACCGCCACCAAGAGCACAGAGACCAAGGAATGACATCTGCAACACCACCTTTCCCCAAATATTATGAACCGAAATAATGTATCACCTTCCCTGTCGCAAAATTCAATTGCTGAAAACTCACCATCCTTTCAAAACAGTAAAGGACTACTATCATCCTTTTCTGGTGCCATCCCACCAATACTCTTCACCGGTCTCCCTGTCGTAATAACGGCCATTGGAAAGGCAATCAATATCACCATTTTCATAGGCGCGTTCAATCTCTTCCTGAGAATCATAATCGCCGCCAACTTCCTTGAGATAATTACGATCATTCCAACTCATAATATAACCTCCCATAAATCACTGAATAAAAAACTTTGAGAATTCACTTAAAGCATCTACAAACGACAAAAATATAGTAGAGCATGATTACTATCAACTACCATACAGTAAGAATCGGTTGCAGAAACCAGCTTAAGCCAGCCTCTGCAACCGTAACGCCCTACTGGGCGCCAAGGAGTGCAGCAAGCACGGCAACCGCCGCTATGCCCCGCGCAATACGACGCTCATGACGGGCTTCGCGATAGTCGTAATACGGACGGAGCTGCGGAGGCGGAGCAGGACTCCAATGGGGACGCGGCGCCGGGCGATGATACACAGGGCTCGGGCCCGGACGATGCACAGACGGCCTTTGCATTATGGGCGGGCGAAGCTTGTGTAACGACGGCCTCGGCGCGGACTGATGACGTACTACACGGACGCCGCCTCTGGGCGGCGGCGCGGCCTCACTCAACGCAGGCGCAAAGCCAGCAGCAAACGTGGAGAGAACGGTAGTCAGGGCAACTACGGAAAAAGACTGTTTAACGCGCTTAAAGTTTAACATAATAAAACCTCCTCGACAGACTGAAAAAAGGTTGACAACAACAAAAATTGGTAGAGCAATTGTTATACAGTAGCTCACTCAAACTAATGGTTTTTCCCAAACCATTAGTTTGAGAGAAACACTGTGTATAAGTTTTAAGGTAAATATTACTAGTAGTAAGTGCTTTTAAAATCATAATATTCATCGCACCCCCCTCCGTGCTGCCAATTCTTCAGCCAAACACCAACCTGCAGCTTCCAAAACCCCGGCGCTTACCGTTGGAGCTACAACCTGCCCTATAAATGGAACAAGTTTACTAAGTTCTTTTGCAATAATTTTAATTGGTTGTTTCAACATAGTTTTCTTGATTGCAGCAACAGCCATTGCTTTTGCTACGTTCTCGGTAATCGAAGCCCCGAAAACTGCAGCTAACGCCATCGCCATTGTTGTCATCGTAAGCGTGTCCGCTGCAATGCCGATACCCGGAATCGGGATTGCATTACCTGCTGCTGCGGCAATAGCATGCGAATGGATGATCTTTGCACAAATGTCATGTTCCTGAATAGTTAATTTACTCATAAATTTTCCTCCTTAATTAATCCAAAGATAAAGACTTCTAAATTATAATAATTGGTAGAGCAATATATTCATAATATCTGCCTCAATATCACAAAGTTTTGATAATCATAATCTTGAGGCAGCTATTGAATTTGTGTCTTTTCTCAAAACAGCAACTACCAGATCCTAACTAAACAAAGGACCTCCACAGCGGCACCATGTTGCAAAGCTTTCACAGTTGTTATAAGCAAGACAATAAGCTGTTTCACCTATCCGGGATTTAGCACGCGTTACGATTTCAATAGGGGAATACACAGCATCTTCCCGATTATCCAACTCAATCCTTTTTCCCCTTGCAAACGACTCCAAACTACATTCCCTAATAACCTTTTGTTCACTTACGCGACCAGTGTACTCGATTACCATGTCATTGCCGACATAAACACCATGATGATAAAACGCGAGACCCCATGGAAAATGAAGCAAAACACGAATGTGATCCCCGGCAACCAGAATTCGTCCGGCCTCCTCAAGGCTCATTGTTTCCTCGCTTTCTGTAAAAAAGGATGTTACCAGTGCAACATTGGCACTGCTAAAATTCTCGATGGTATCTGTAACACGATTAGCAAAATTCATTGCTTCGCCAACACCGCCCGGCATATTCCGCAGCATCCACTCTAACGCATAGCGATTGTGTTTGTTTGGGAAAAACCTTACCGGAAAATCTGCAGAAATAACGTTCTCATTGGATATTTGCATAACGATTACCTCCATTACCATGTAATTGAAATTTAAATTGAAAACAAATTGCCTTAGAATTAATCTTGAATTTACATCATTGTTGGCTTGATTTGTATTTTCACCAACTTAGCAATGTACTTTGGCATATACTGTTTTCTATTTCTTTACATAGCGGCAACGAGAAACAACCGTTAGCCAAAATCTCCTGTTAGGGCAAAAAATATTAAACAAGCGATAAAAAAGCACCGAAAGACACAGTGCAATATCTCCTTCCCCTAATATTTTAATATGAGACAGGTTATATCATCTTCTCTCACTGCTTAATACAATTGTTACAACAAAAAATGGTAGAGCAACTGTTAACACAGTATTTTCCTTGTATTTTTTTAGGCAATCATTAGCTTGAGGGAAACACTGTTCAATTTTTCGGTAGAGCATTACTAACCATAAATTCCAACCAAAATAAAAACGACCGTACCTTTTTAAAGATACAGTCGCAGTCTTACACACAACCTTTTATCGCGCCGACCACAGTTCTGTGTACAGCAGTATAGCATATCACGGCGCGCCAGTTTTTATTCTCCACACGCTCCACTGCTATTACAGCAAAGCAATTCTGGTATAACGCTCAAATTCTATTATTCTGGCGCTTTTAAATTGAACATATTAGCATTTGAATCCCATCTTTCCACAACTGCTACAAATTCTTCTCCAACTTTGGGTTCGTCAGTAAAGCTGAATGCGCTAATATTTCTTTGTGACACACCGGCAGGGAAACCATTCTCTTTTATTATACCTCGCAAATTTCTTTTAGGCATTTTTATTGCTTGACAACAAAACGTAACAGTTTTAGTACTACTTACAAGTTCTATTATTTGTTCCTCAGTAGGCATAGTGGAGGTTTCTTTGGAGGTTTCTTTGGATTCAGTATGGTTCTCTAAACATATAATAAAGGTGTTGCAAGCATCCCTAAGTTTGCGACGATTCTCCCCGTTGTATATCACAAGGTTTAAATGCGCGGAATCATTACGACTTTCACTTAATAATGACATAATGGCAAAAAGAGCACTTTTATTAGGATATCGATTAAAATACCTTGAAAAGTGATTCCAATAGTCCTTTATTATATAATAATATTCTTTGAAAGAAATGACATTTAGCTTAGAGATGCTACTTGCAGAAAAATCATTTTTTAATGCTTTTACCTGAAGTGTTTCAAGATAATAGTCCTTTTTCCCTGCATACGCGTTTATTATATCTTCCCAAGTATCAGGAAACGCATTTCGCATTTCCTTTTCAATAATTCCTCGGATAAGCTTTTCAGCCTTAATCAATAACCCAGAAAGATTTGAAATGTCATTGGGAATAATTATATGTTTTATATATTCGACAAAGTATGGTGCAATTGGTTCGTACACAATTTCATTTTCTACTAATCTTTCGTTTTCATATAACTGTACCCCCGACATAGAAAAAATATTGCTTTGGACAGTTCCCTTTGTAACGAAACCATAGTCATATAGTAATGGTAATTCAACATCAAAGTTATCGTCATAGGCAGGTCCAATAAATTTTTGGATAAATACCTCCAACAATTGTTTCTGATGTGCTCGATCCGCAAAGGTCGATTCCATGAGCGTAATCATTCGGTTATATGCATTTTTGATAAATTGGCCATGCTCTGCATAAATCCAGCCGATATCTGCGCAAGGTTTATCCATAACCTCAAATTCATGCCGAAGTCCCATAAGCAATCCTGGCGAACGACCACATAAGTACAGAATCTGCTTTTGCACATCCTCTGATAGTAAGCCGCAAGGCAGACTCTCATATGAAGCAAAATAGCTCGCAATTTCCTCATCGTTGAAACCTTTCAGCGTAAATGGAGGAAACGCATCTTCAAAATTTGAGCCCTCCTGCATGTGATGGGCAATCGTGGAAACCCTCCGTCTTGAAATTGTAACAATCGTCAGATTCAATCTCGTCAACGCCCCTTTAGGGGACAACTTGAAAAGGAATTGAAAGAACTGCCCATCCTTGAACACATTTTGCGCACGATCAAATTCATCAATTGTAATGATAATCCGTATCCCCATTTCGGAATAATACGGAAACAGCTCAGAAAGGTAAACGATTGCCTGTGATCTAAACTCAGAAGTACCCGCATTAGTTTTGTTATCTTTGAAGAACTCATATATTTCTATTATTTCTTCTGTATTATCATATTTCGCAGCTGCTGTAGCCTGGACAAGTACATCCTCGGTAATAGTTTTTGCAAATTGCAATACTAACTTCGTCCAAAACATCCAAAAGTCAATACCCTCAATTATTTCCGTAGAAAAGCAAAAGGAATTCTTAGGACGGTTAGCTTTAAATTCCTCCGTAAGTTTTCTAATAAAAGTTGTTTTTCCAATACCATTCAAGCCAATCAGCGAATAGCAGAAACCATTAGAATTTGAATCAATAAAAAACACATCGCGGCGTAAACGGTTTAATTCGACCTTGCGTCCAATAAATAGCGTTTCTATAGCCATTAATATCCCTCTTTCTTTTAATCCTGTATGCCGATACATAGTACAAACTATTATCCGCACTATATGGAAAGCCGTTTATCTAAGCCCATTCTTCTGCTGAATATATTCTGAGAATAGACCTGTATTGATTTTAACCCTCCCACCATTTGTGATGGAAATTACACGTCTTGCTTCAAGGATATTACGTGCTTTTTCTATTTGCTCAATAGTATAGTTAAAACTTCTACTAAGATCCCGTGTTATTTCACTACCGTCTGCTGTTCGTTTGTCATAGGAAGCGAATGAAAGTAGTGCAGCACGTTTTAAATAGCGATAAGTAATACGTTTTTCTGCTTCTACCGCGTCGTCACCATCTTCCATTAATAATATATCGAAGTCAGACAGCAATAACTCACCGATATATTCCTGAACCATAACGTTCACATCACTAAGAAGTAATTGCGTTCTTGGACATTTCTGTAAATCTGTATAGTATATAAACATCTTGTTACAGAGCCGCATTAGGTATGCAGGATTACGACCGGACAAATCAAGCAATCGTTCAATCGCTTGTTTACCTAGTTCGGAATCATATACATTATATCCAAACCTATCCAACATTGGCTTAGTAACCAATGATCGGGCAGCCTCATCATCAAGTGCAGAAATCTCGATTGATTTAGCGAACTCGGCAGTGTGATTCAATACACCTAATGTATTTAAAGCGCGCATCATTGCTTCATGACCGATAATGATTTGAATGAATCCGTATTGTGAGAAAGTCTTGATGAAGTTTGGAATATTGTTCAGAGATGCTTTCTCTGGAAAACGTTGGACCTCCGACAAAATTGTGGTACACAACAATGTAAACTCATCCATAAACAACAAAATAGTATGTTTACCATTATCCACATTATAAAAATCTTGGAAGAATGCATCGAAAGCTACAGGCCAAGTATCCCGGTAATCAGAATGAAGCAAATTGGGAATTTTAATATCGTTATCCTTTAGCATTTGAGAAATATCCGAATGACAGCGCTTTATCTCATGCTTGAATCGTGACATGATTGCAGTATAGAAAGTCCGCTGGAAGCATTCGAGTTGTTGAACGCCGCCCGTATCTGTAAGGATATTGCTAAAATTCAGCAATATGGCTCTGTCAGACAAATCCACATCTTCTTTGATATAGTTTTTAATCTGGTTCACTAAACTTGTTTTGCCACTTTTCTTTTGTCCGTGGATAATCACTGCACTACCAGGAATAAAGTGTTTCTTTCCTGTATTTGAGCAGATGCAGTCAAGAATTTTCTGCTTTTCAGTTTTTCGACCAAAGAACATCTCCTTTCCAACCAGCGGTTGTCCGCGGGCAGGATCAAAGTAAGGATTTTCAGCTTTATAATTTTTACATTCTGCTGATACAGCATCGATTTGAAGTTGTAAAGGATGTTCAGAATCTTGCTTATAAATAGACTTTTTGGCACTACCGTTACTTAGAAATTCTGTCGTATATTCATAATGCGCTGTCCACCCGAATTCCAAAACCCCAGTAGTTTCACCACTCAATTCAAATTCTACCTCAACAGCTAATTGCTCACCACAAGTTAGCCTGTTCTTCATCAATCGCACCCTTGTTTGCGGCATAAAACCCAAAGTAAAAGGTTCTAATTCGATTTGGAGATTTTCGGCAGGTTGCAAATTTTCATTTTTACTACCATTTTCGATTATAAGCCAGAAGGTTTTTGATTTAGGCAGAATAGAATTTTCATTTAACCTAACATGAATTCGGGGTTTTGATGCATCTTTATATAGTTGGTTCAGCAAAGAAAAAATATCTTTCTTAAGTGTTGTTAGAATATTACATGTGGTGTCAAAATGCCCAGAACTCAATAATATTTCCACTGATTCCTTGCATGGATGAGCGAGAATATCCTCTTCAAGAAGCCCGACCTCGCGGTAGGCTTGCTGCAGCAGTTGCTCTTGCCGTGTAAAGCCGGGTACATTTACATAACCAAGAACATCTGTACAAATCTTGAGCACAGCTTCAAATCTAATGCTATCGTCTTTACACATAAGTTTCAAAAAACGACTCTGCATATTGGTTAATAGCTTTTTCAAATCTTCACAAACATTATCCTCTTTGCCTATCAGTTCAATAGTCCTATCAGAAAACCTTCTTTTATCACGCAGATATCTATCTTGAAGCGCACGAAGAACTTCAGAAACATCCTGTTCGAAAATCATATCGTCGACTTCTTTTGCATACACAATAATTTCTTCCGACAACTGTTGGTTTTGTTTTATCAAAGAACAGATGCTATTAAGATTAAGCTTGTTCAGTAGTACTATATGGGCTATCAACTCTCCAACCTGTAAGCAGGGCTTTCTGAACAAACTGACAAGATTCGCTACTCTTGCAGGATGCCTAGCTTGAAGATATTTAACTAAATATTCGCGGTTCTCAAAATCTTGAGAAAACAGTCTATAGAGAAAATCAAATCTGGTGTTATAGGATCTTCCCCTAGTTTTGGGAAATGTAGGATATTGCAACGCAGTTGCAAAATAATACGCCTGCTCCCCATAGTAGGAGTTTGCGTCAAGTCCAATAGCTGTACACCTTTCTCGAATTTCGTTTCGGAACAAACTTTCTTTATGTTTAAGAACATCAAATTGAGGATATGCCATTGCGATTTTAATTGCAGCCAAATACTTCTTTGCATTACTAATAAGAAAATCCACCGTTCGCTGAACCTGATTCAAGTCTGAATTTGCATTAAGATAATTTAATTCTGAATTTGCATTAAGATAAATCTTATCTGCAATTAATTGTTCAACATCTTCTTTTTGGAGCAACAAGAGGCTAAGCGCTTCTTCTTGGATTTTAGCTGAATCAGGGTCCTCAATCAATTCAGTATTATCTTGCAATTCATCGGTTTCGTCATCAATATATCCTTCTAAACTAGACATATCAGAACTTACACGAAATGTTACCAAAACGGTTTCCCCTATCTTTTCCTGCAAAAGCTTTGCAGAACCAAAAACAGGAAATGATATTGTAGCATTCCTGTAACCCAAGTAAACATCTTTTCCTTCATCATATTGAATTCTAAGTTCTTCCTCCTGACACCGTACGTCAACTGCAGAAGAAACAATACCCGGTTCTACATCGTTAGTTCCAAGATATGGGTGAAAAACTTGCTTTACGAACACCGCACGTTTTAATATACTTCCGTTGTTTGCATATGTGTTTACTCCATCAGATAAAACTGTGAGGTAATGAGTAATAGAGGAATCAATGGTAATGCTATGTGCTTGATTATTAAACTCAGTGACAATACCAGCATCCCACGATAAACAACTCAGACATCTTTTAGAAACACGACAAACCTCTGTTATTTTACCCTCTACACAAGAGTACATTACATGCAGATGAACAACGTCTTTTTGATTTTTAAGTATGCTTACCATTTTAGGTTCAGCAACACTTAAACTAAAGTCAAAGCTGTTATTAATGGTAGCGGTTCCACTTTTTAAACTCAGTGCAGAAATAATGCCAAATCTAAACAACCGTGAAATGGTGCTTTTAACTATTTCTTTCCCATTAGACAGTAAATATGTTTCTTCATTTTCACCAGAATAAACCCCATGGCAGACACTATCATCTTTCAGCTTAAAATAAATGCTTTCACCAATCATAATATCAGGAGCATCGTCATTTTCTTCTGTTGCTTTGATGAAATCTTGTTGTATTAGTGTATTTCCTTCTACATATTCAATTGTAATAGTTTCTCCATGCAAAACAATGCTTGCGCATTGCTTTTTTGAAAAGGTGTCTACAATCTCGACTGGATAATCATTGTTAATGGTTGCATATTCCAAGCCTGTTGTTGGATTTGTAACATTGCCTTTTCTAACAAAACGAACCAAATATGTGTATTTACCGGTTTTTATGTTTGTGTCAGGAATAATTGTTACCTCCTCCGGATTGAAATAAACTGTTTGATTAATATCATAGTTTCCATCCGTAGCAAAGTGACGATTATAATATTGTGCGTTTATAAGAGCATAACGAGAACTAAAAATACTAATTAATCCATATTCATATTTTTCTCCATTAAAAGTAACAGCAGGCTCCACCATTTCTGATATTATTTTTGTTTCCGTGTGCCTTTTCACTTGTTTTGTAACAGATAGTGGTTTTGAAATAGGTACCGATTTTAATCCACGTTTTGTGGGAACCGGGTATTGGTGTTCTTCAAGAAATTTTACATTGTGCGCTTTCTTATTTTCACCCTCTGTAAATGTAACCAAATAATAGTTGTAATTGGTATCTATTTTGAATCTTCCTAGATTCTTAATATCGGATTTTCCAAAAAATATGGTGCCAGACCTATCGTTTCTATCTAAGCGATCCTGCAACAATTCAGGCGTAATAATGAACCCAAAGCCCTTGCCAGGATATTGCTCTATGTATTTTAATACATATCCTTTCTTTTCTTGGCTATCTGTTATTTCAATATTTGTAGCCGCACACAGATTTCCTTTCAGAGATGCTTCAAGCGAGAATTTCACCGACGTGCCAACTTCCAGCTGAAGAATTTGATTCAAGTCAATAAAATTATTTACATGGAACCAATATTGACCATTGATAAAACCTGTGCCATTATTAGGTTGATAAGCAGTGACAGTCCCAAAATAAAACACACGGAGAATATTCTCCATTTCTATCGTTTTCTTTTCAGCATTAGTTCCTAATACTACTTTTTCATTGCTTACCCAAAGCAAAGATCCTAAAAATTTGTCCCCAATATTCGTTTCAATGAATACAGCCTGTTTCAAAAAATTATTTAAAAACAGTGCAGAAATTGAAAGTTTTTGCACTGTTCCATTTTTATCAATCCAAATCTTGGCATACTCGGCTCGTGGATACGTCTCTTTTAGCTCAATATTTAACGCCTTTAAAGGGGCTGTGTTTTTATTACAATTGTATCTAACAACATAGGCATTCCTATGGTTGATACGAAAAGATAATTGATCAGCACTGAAAGAAACTGTTCCGAGAGGCTTATTACTGGAATGCGTCATTCGATCGTATATTCTGTTGGTAAACTCTTTACCGATGACACCAAAAGTTCTATTAAGTGTTGGTGCGATAAGGATAATACCAGTTTCAAACTCTTCTTCAGATTTAACTATTTTTGAGGTTTCAACTTTTACATCTTTTGCTATTAAACCGCGATCAGTTACCCCTGGTACGAACGTAGCTATTGCTCCATCAACAGCCAATCCCTCATCTTCACGTGAGCGGAAATAAGGAAGCTTACACAAAAACAATTCTTCTTTTATACCAAGAGAAAGTTTTATTTGTCTAACAATTCTATTTGAAAGTTTTACCGTAGCAATAGTAATAACTCCCTTATAACGAATTGACGAAATATCAAATAACCGAACTGTTTGTACGGATTCGCCTATAATCACAATGATAGAGTCATTTGTTGCTGATACCGTACCAGAAATAACATTACTATTTTTCAACGTAATTTCAATAAAATCATTGGTTTGCGGAAATCGTACAATATCTTGGATATTATCCAAACTAATAGGTGTTAATGAACCATCTGCTGCGCGTACCGATAACCCTTCGGCGCGTTCTATGATTCCAGCAATATTAGTACCATTATTATTTAAATACAAATAGGTGTTACGGATTAATGCAGGCAAATATATTTTATGCGAGAAAGATATAATTCGAACATCTTTTGCAGTTATTTTTGAATCTAAAAAAGAAAGATGGCAAGCGCCAACGCAATCAAACTCGCCATATCTAATTTTCGAGCAATCTGTATCAGGCATAAAATCTTTTAAACCGAAATACAATCCATCAATGTCACAATGATTCTCTGGATCATTAGAGTACGTATGATATGTTATATTCCCGACCATTTCAATATCCGATATGCTATTAATCGAATAAGTACAATCATCAATCATTATCTCCTGAGACTGCGGCATAATATTCATTAAAATGCCGTTGACACAATGACAATCAGAAAATGTAATTAGGACCTTTTTTAAAAGATATAGATTCAAAGTGTTAAAATCCGTTTCGTATAACATCTCTTCACATCCCCTTTTAATCGCACTCAATATGTCTATTAAGTATAGCCTTAATATATTTCCTGAAGTTGCTTATAAATTTAGCGTTCTAAAAAGGCTCAGGCTCTGATTCTTTCACCGTTTTGCAAAACAAAAGCCTGTTCGTACCTAACATTCAAAACATTTGCTATCAATTGTAATTCATCTAACGTTATAGTTTCACGCTTCAATTTTTTACCAAAATTCTGTGGCGTCTGACCAATACGTCTTGCTAATTCAGAAATAGATATATTTTTTTCAATGCATAGTTGCCTTATCATGTCCGAAGTTTTCATAGTCTTAACACCTCTATTACATTGTAAACCGTTTGGTTTAAATCGTCAATGTTTTTAGATACAAAAAATAAAAAAGCTATAAGTAGTAAATTTGCTGTTACTTTTGCAACCATTAAACTGATATTGTTATTACAGTATAGTAATTTACTATCATTAACTAACTTGGCAAATTCTCTATTCTTTACGCATCACATTCTTTATAATTGTATTAATCCCACAACTGCTTAATTAACCCATAAATCCCTTTAATCACATAACACAGAAACATGGTTATACCTGCAATTACATGGCATACAGCATATAAAATATAGAAAGTAACCTTCAGCCAAAGGCAGACTATATACGGGCCTAACAAAATAACGCCCAGTAAAAATTCCATATTTGGCTCCTCCTTTCAAATCACCTTAGCAGCTTGTATTTAGCCCTCACACAAAATCATTCGTCTTGAAATAAATTGCTAAAATCACAGATTTTATCCAGTTCGTCCAGCATCCTTTTTTCATCTTCCCGCCTTCGCCGTTCCTATTCTGTTTCTTCCCTTTCCGCTTCAGCAGATACTTTCAGCATTTCCGCATACGCCGAATCGGTAAATACGTTATAGCAGTTTGTCAGAATCGGCTTCTGTCCGCGCTGGAAGAAAATCTCCCTGCCAATGGGCATGTTCAGCACATCCGTTGTCGGCAAATCCACCCGCTGGGCGATTTCTACCGCGCTTTTCAGATCGTTACTACCCGGGTAAACCATCCGGTCGCAGTTGTTGCATATCGTGATTGCGCCGCTTTCACCGTAAGTGCTGATTAGCTGACTCAAACTCTGAAGCAGGGTAGTCGTGCAATTACTCTTCCATGCACCAATAACAGCCGTATTACTGGTAATCTTTGGCAGGCGTTCTGTAATCCTTCCCTGAGGTGTTTTCGCATAATCACCATTGCGCTCGTCAACCGGTATAAACATGTACTCATCTAACAATTCCAGCACGCCAATCATGGTATCGGCATAATAACGGCCATGCCGCGTATACAAGTCATTCTGCGCATATTCCATAAAACATTCAAGAAGAAAAAACGCACTGTCTTCCCAATACGGATCACGGGAAGTGGATCCGACCAACGGATCTTTATACACAATGGAACGGCACAGATCCCGTACTTCTGCCCTGGTTTTGCATTGACGCAGCGGGTCGTAGCCAACGGTGCTGTTAGCGGGGCAAGATATATCGAGAATGTGGACATTCATATTCCGTTTCTTTTTCAGGTAGCGCGCAACTTTCATCATGAGCGGACGCTTCATGAAAATAGCAACTGGGTTGGAATATTCGCTGTGTAGCAGCATGGGAAGGCTTACTAAGGTAGTATTGCCGGCACCGTTACCTCCTATCACCATAACATTGTTATTAAGCCGCGTTTCAAAGGAATTGGTAGATATTTGGCACCGGGGTCTGCCCCCAGCCGGTAAATATCGTTGTTTACGTTCTGCACATCTTTTATGGTTTTATTCGTTGTGCTTTTCTTAGCTTCGTTCATCAGTCATCTACCCCTTTCATCATGGCTGCTAAATCTTTCACGCCGTCCGCAAGGCCGACGGAAACGCCCCGTCCGCCGTAAAAAACAGTCGGTTTTAGTAATACGGGAGATTTCTTTCACTGTTTTGCCAGTGTGCTTGGATAACAGCTCTTCCATCTCTCGTTTCACCCTTAACAAGGAATCGGAAATAGTTTGGATGGAACTGCTCTTACCACCCACACCGTAAGGTAACAGCGGCTCGTGCAGCATCAGTTTGCTGTGAGGCGACATATAACTCCCGTGCTGTCCGCTGGCAAACAGAATCACCGCCTGAGCTTATAAACACTTGAATTGGTTCCAAGCTTCATCCTTCAGCGCCATGACCTGCTTCACGAACTGGCTGGCCGTCTGCTCATCAATCTCGCTCTCAATAAAAATCCAGCGGCTGGCCATGAGACGGGTTTCCAGTGGCATAATGGTAATACCCTGATTATTCTTAACTTGGATATTCATAGTCATACTTATCTTCATCTCTTCATCACGATGCTTACGTTATGGTTCGTCATTTCAACAGTGGCAGTACTGGCATTCTCGAAGCACCAATCAATGAATTTGCAAGTTACATTTGCATTTGACATAGTGTTGTACCTCCTGTTATGGACTGAAAGGTTGGGTAGAAAAAGAAAGAAGTAGAGCAAATTCTCATGTAGTCCACTACTCGTTATTGCCAGAGATATTCCTTTGGCAGATGTATTTAATTTTCTTCAATTATTCAAAATTACCGTAAATGATGGTATAATTAAGTATCTGTTACTACTTTTTTCTATGATATTTCTCTAAAGCTAAAAAAGCGGCTAATGCAAGTTTTGTCAACGCAAGATAAATATTTTTATTTCAACAGGGAGAACAACCATGCCTTATAATTTCATTACCTTAAATGCCGGAAGCATGATTGCAGATGGCAACTTTACAATCGAGAAACCTGAATATAACGATAATAAAAACGCTGTTATTTTTAAATATGATTTGTCATTTAACGGCTCTGACATCCATGAAATAGTATTAAACGAAATGGAGCAACAGGATAACGCACTGTATTACCAGCTTGAGCAATGTGATCTGATAAAAAAACACGAAAAAGAAAATGACTTAAAAGAACCAAAAGATATTTTACGCGAACATCTCGTATATGTTGATTTCGAAAGCATATTTAAAGACAAAAATTTGAATATGCCCCTTGGCGATGCCTACAAAGAACAGAACGAGGAAACATTGAAATCAAAAGACGGGTTAGCGTTCCGCCTTCGTTGGATGTTTGATCCGGATAACGGCATCCAACTTTCTTTTAGAAAAAATTTGATTACAGGCGAAAATATCTGGCATACCTTTGTCCCCTTTGATAAAAGCAGTAGTATGTCTAGAAGCTGCCAGATTACCTTTATAGACAAAAATCTGAAAGCAGAAGTTGAGAATAAACTTTTGCTTGATATGCGTTTTTACAAAAAAGATAAAACGGAAGATAATCCTATCCCTGTCGTTTCCAGCAAATATTATGCGTATCGCGGCCTGTATTTGAGTACCGGTTATCGCATTAACCATGAACAAACTGGCGAAGTTGCTAATAGTCTGGATCTGGATCAGGAAACGGTTATTGTAATCCCTGACGAAAAAGGCTTTGTTCCAAAGGAAAGCCTCTTTACCGCCACAACAAGTGATAAAAATAATTATAACGAAAACACCAAGTGGGAATTCATAAAATGCGAAAAAGATATAAAGCCTAACCTGTTTGACGGCGAAGGTTTAATTTGCAGGGAATATGCCGCTATTATCAATAATCAGTTAAAGAATATTTACCATTTTGACAATGACTCGCATTCTTTCCAGATCCGCATGCCTTTTGCCAAGGGCATGTTGCATGAAGTTGATTTTCAATTGTTCTTGGATGAACAATTAGCAGCAAACAAGTTTATAAAAGAAAAACCTGCTGAATTATTTATTAGAGACGTATTTAATATTAAGCGGGATTTGCGCAAAGCCAAAATTATTATGACTGAGAGCATGTTCAAATGTACAGGCTGGTTACAAACCTGGTGCGAGTTTGCGAAAAAGGATAAAACTGCCTTATTTGCAAGTGAAGACGACCTTAACCTTATTAAGAATGACCCCATGGAATATTATTTTGCTAAAATGCATAAGTACCGCCATGCCTTGTATATAACTAATACGGATGCAAGGTTTACTGATGCTGCCAGCGTACCACTGAACTATCAGTTTCTCAGTACATTAGCCATTGCACCAGAAGTTTTTGAAAAATTAATTAAAAGTCATATAGATTATATTAAAGCTGTTCCGGAACGTATTGCAAGTAAGCCGCGCTATAAAGTGACCGTGGTTAACGATGAAGAGAATTTAGAAGAAGAAATTGTCAACTTAATCAAAAAGAAAAAAGATATAAGCCTCAGTATAAAATGCATGCAGGCATTGGCAGCCAACAAAGCATTTTTTAGCGATCCGAAAGTCAAGAGCATTATCAAAAACGAACAAAGTAAACAGGAAAGTTATCTCTGCCTTGGCAGAATCAATGTTAATGGCGAGCAAAGATATCTTTCCGGCGATTTACTGGATTTATTATGTGTAATTTACGGAAGGATTATCAATATCGACTTTGACAGAACCCAAATGGAAGGCCTGAAAAAACAACGTTTATATTTTAAAAACTTCTATATGCCGCAAAAGAAAATGCAGCTGTGGCACTATATGGATTACGGTTTTTTTCGCAACCCGCATTTAGCCCGTAATGAACAATGTCTTTTACGGCCATACACAGCTGACGGAAGCTTATATGAACACTATTTTTCACACCTGACCGGTATTGCCATGATATCCAGTAAAACATCGGTAGCCATGGCGTTATCTGGCGCAGATTTTGACGGCGACATGGTAAAAATTGTCTGCGATAAGCGCATTGTGAATGCCATAAAGAAAGGCGCATACAAAAATAAACAAATCAACAATAACGGCGAAGAAAATAGTGGTGATAGTGCCAAGAAAAAGATATTTGTCGAAAGAGAATTACCGGTAATCGATATACCAAAGCTAAAAGCTGACAGTGAAACTGATTTTGGTACAATTCCTTTTAAAACGATCAAAAACACTTTTTCTAATCAAATTGGACAAATTTCGAATACGGCAGTTAAATTCGCGCGTAAAGAATATGAATATAAAGAAAACAATGAAGGTACATTGAAAGAAAGCAGTTTGACGCTCGAAGAAGAAAAGGAAGGAAAATGCTGCGCTGCCTGCACAATTATTACCGGACTGGAAATTGATGCTGCCAAAACCGGCGTTCATCCCAAAGCGAATATTGAAGTCCTGCAAACAAATGCCAGTTTCCTTGATCCTTTTTTAAACGCAAAGCAAGCTTTAAAAAAGATTTACGAAGAAAAGCGCTTCTTTACACCACATGTAAAAAAAGAAGATGATGATACGTTAACCTTATACTTAACAAACTATGACAGAACCGGCGTACAAGGTTTAACAAAGATTAAAGTTTACACTGCAGACAAGATCAAAACCGTAAACCACAATAAGGCGCTGACCATGCAACCGGAAGGAACCAAAACCGCCGACGTAATACAGGATGTAGATGTTGTTTCCAATATGGAAAAGCAAGCCGAAACAAACAATACAACTGCACAAGAACCCGTTGCAAATATTGACTGGCTGCCAGGCCGTTATCTTAACTACCTTAAAGAAGAAGCCGATAGAAAGGCGACTACTAAAACAAGCAAAAAAAGTTCGGGCGACAGAATATACTATAAGTTCCAAATTAATAAAGATTGGAAAAAGAAACTGGATCGCGTGAAAAAAGAGAAGGTACGGCATTTAGCAGAAGCATATTTGAAAATTTGCGACTTAGGGCGCAAAGTTGATGCAACTCGTGAATCAATAAAGAAACAAAAAAATATTGGCCGTATTAAAACTCTGCTCAAAATTCAATATGATGACATATACAAGGAGCAGATATCCGGTGCTTCTATAACAGACATACTTAACCAGGCATATCTCGAAATATACACCGTTATCTGTAAAAATGCAGAAATTGCATATAACCTCAGGCAACAGCCTTCAGAACCAGCCGCCGAAACAGTAGCACGCAAAGTAACGATTGACGACATCTGCATCAGTGAAAGCCAAAATATCTTGAAGCGATTTATTAAAGAAAAGTGGCAATATACCACGACCGAAGATAGGAAGGCGCGTTTTTCCTATATCCTTGGTCTTAACGAGGAAACAGAAAATGAAATCTCGCCTTCTGTGTTTGACTTGCTTACAAATTTCAGAAATGAAGGATATATGATTTTCTATTACATTTTAAAAGATATCCAAAACAATTTTAATAGAAATCTGGACAGCGAAGCGTATCTTAGAAGTCAAACAAATGATGATGATAACAATTCAAACGAAGACATAACCGACGAAGTCGAAGAAGGTGCCGAGGAAGACGATGAGGACGAAACAAAAGGGACCATCACTGATAAAGATTTGCAAAAAGCAGAAGAAACTGCGCGACAAATAGAAGTTGAGAAGTATTATAAAGAATTGTATGCGGTGTATTCCAAATTAAGCACCCGAAGAAAAGTTGAGTGGAATAGAGACTTAGTGCTTTTATGTCGTAAGGAACTGAAAGATATTTTTAACGATGACATGGACGAAGCTTTAAAACATGTTTATAGCATACCCACTTCCAAGAAAAGGAAAAAAGATCCTGTCACACAAAAATATTTCACCGTAAAAGAGAGCTTTAACGACTCGCAACGTAGCTTCCTTTGGTATATTTTTACTGCTGAAGAAATCCTCAAGAATATTTATGAACCACCAAAAACTTTGAAGGCTGATTAACTTATAAATTCAACTATTTTTACTGTTATTTTTTGTAAAAGGCGGTATTTTACCATGCTTGATGAAATTAAAGAGTTTCAACAATATACATCCAAAATTTCAAAAATTAACTTGGATACCTGCAGATTAAAGTATTCGACTTTAATCAAAGACAACGACTTTTCAGGTATCGAACGCGCTTTGACAATGATTGCGCGTGGTTATATTTTTAATTTTAATAAAGAACCGGTTAATATTTTTAACGTCGAACAGGAAAACCGTATCAAAGAAACCCTGAAAGCTTGGTGCGGTTTAAATAGTAACGTAGATAAGTCTGATATTAACTGTTGGTTAGCTAATTATATGCGTTCTGTTCTTTTGCTTCAAACACTGAAAAAAAGCAAAGGTGAATTAAATAAAAGCACGTTATTTAATGCGCTACAAAAACGAATCACCACGGAACAAGATAAAAAACTGAAGGAAAAAACCGGTAAACAAAAAAAGAAATCATTGCCTGATTCTGAAATTGAAAAATTAAAGCAGGTAAAAGAAGATGACCTTGAAGCTTTCTGCAACAACTACTTAAAACTTTTAAAAGATATTGAAAATAGCATTAAAAAAGAAACTAAAATCTTAAAAAACAAAAAAAGCATCTTTGAAAAGCAGAAAGATGCTGATAGTATTCTTGTCTATTTTAAAAATCTTAATTATGATTTCATTCAGATTTGCCATATTATAGACGCTCTGCAAGCATTAAAAAGAAAAACAAGTACTTTTGATAATGTATTGTTTCCTGATAAATTTACAAAGGCAAACGACTATAAAGCCATCACCTTTGAAAAAATAATAGCGAACGCCTTTAACATGGGCCCACTGAAAAAATTAGTTTTAGCTTGTAACGCTAATCCATGGAATCCCAATGAGAAAAATAAAACTGACTCTTTAGCCGTCAGGAAGTTTACAGGCAATAATGAGGGTGGTCTTAATTTAAAAGATTCCGACAGAGACCTTATCTTAAAAATCACGGCGTATTATCTGCTGCAAAAAAGGCAGTCTGATCAGGAGTACGTTGTTTTTAATCAGACAGACCTGGCAAACTGGCTACGTGGGAATGCCAAGTCGGGTGGTTTTGAGTTAGATAAATACAAATTTAAAGTTACCGAAAAAAAAGAAACTGTTGTTAATAGCGATAACGCCAACCAGAACATTACTTTTACCTATGTGCCACTTTTTAGCACTATTACGATAGGCGCAACTGAAAAAAATAAAAATGGAATTGGCTTATCAAAAATCAAATTGCACCCCGAATGGGTACAACGGTTCAAATTAGTAGAAATCAATGAAAACAGCAACCTAAAATTAGGCAAACAGAAAATAATATATTTATTTGACCGTGGCGGTGGTCAGTACTTAGAGGAAAAAAATAATACGGGCTTGCCCGTCTACCAAGAAAATGCAGCGAAAGAAGATAAAATTAGTGCTGCAAAAAAGAAAACTTTTACAAAAAAGTAAGATTCATAATTTTAAAGTGCGCTATTAATAAAAAAAGGCCTTCTGTCTAAGCGAATTCGACAGAGGGCCTGTTTTTTCATGATTTTAAACCGGTTTTATAATAACACCGTTTCCATCAATACAATACCACATTACATGGATGTATTCATTTTAATCTCCAACCTAAGATATTCTAATCCAATTCTTTGTCGGTATTTAACTTGAGCACCAGAAGCCGCTCTGTTTTGTTATACCGATTTGTAACTTCTTCCAATACCAAACTTTCTCAATTTGGAGCTTGACTTTTAATAGTTAGTCCTTCTTTATATTTTCTCACAAAACCTTTTTCTGCGTTGCACAACATCCTCTATACATTTGTTCCTTATATTTTCAACCACCTTCCGGCTTCTTCCTTATTCATTGGCACACCGTCTCCGCGATAATATGCCGTGCCTAAATTGTGCCCAGCCTTAGCATGACCCTGCTCAGCGGCTTTTCGCCACCAGTCCACCGCTGCGGCCAAATTTATCTCTACACTTCGTCCCAAGTGATACGAGTTGCCTACCCTGTATTGTGATTCGGCATCACCCAGTTCAGCAGCCTTATAATACCAATAAAACGCTTCTTTTTCGTCTGGCTCAACGCCTTTGCCAAATTGGTACATCATGCCAAGCATGTACAAGGCATCAACGATTCCCTGTTTCCCAGCCTCTTTGAACCAGTGCAGTGCCTTGTTCCAGTCTTTGTGTATGCCTACACCGTTGTAGTAAGAAATACCCAAATTATACTGTGCCATTGCATGACCCTGCTCGGCTTTAATTAACCACCGCTGAACCGTTTCTTCTGTTGGCAACCCGGTTTTCACAGGTTCCTTTTTGCTATTATCAGTACACGACATGCTTTTCCACCCATTCTTTCATTTCATAATACCTTTTTACTTCTTCGTAACATCCGTACCGCTTTGCCCATTCCAAAGCTTTCTTTTTTCTAAGTTCTTTCTCTTTCCTGTACAAAGGATCCCATTTTCCCCGCGGCATAATGATGTTTGGCATAGCATTCTCCTCCTTCACTCTTGCTGACTATATGGTATCACGTAACAGTTTTTTCGGGTTTCCCGGCAGGCAACATTTTGCAAAACGGAAAAAGA
>JAEEGL015913456.1_pt1 | contig 27472 bp, 21 predicted proteins | sample 9134231 | NCBI WGS metagenome assembly JAEEGL01 (sample SAMN16246548, study PRJNA631951) | gut metagenome | biome: gut microbiome; feature: rumen; material: fiber-attached | host: Bos | place: Iran: Karaj | collected 2018-10
AAAACGACACAACTGATAGAATTATATTTTGCTCAACTTGTACTAAACTTTTTGTGGAGCATTATATTTTTTAATTTGTCTATGTATTACTTTGCTGCTATATGGTTGTTTGTAATGTGGCTACTTATTGTGATATTTACTGTTAAATCCAGAAAAGTAGATATGGTAGCATTTTGTTGCTTTATTCCATATGTATTATGGTGTACATTTGCGTTATACTTAAACATAGGAGTTGCGATGTTGAATTAGCATAATAATGAGAGCTTTATCGTTACAATTTACTTTGAGATTTTAGCTTATGGGGAGGAAAGTTATGTGTACATCAGTTTCTTACAAAACTAGAGATTATTATTTCGGACGCAATTTAGATTTGGAATATTCATATCATGAGACGGTGACAATTACACCGCGCAATAAATGTTTTGCATTTCGCCATATACAAGATATTCCGAATCATCCTGCTATAATAGGCATGGCATATGTACAGGATGGTTATCCGCTATATTATGATGCAACCAATGAATATGGCTTGAGCATTGCTGGGTTAAATTTTCCGACCAATGCACATTACAATGAACCGATTTGTGATAAATGTAATGTGGCATCATTTGAGTTGATACCATGGTTATTATCTACTTGCAAGACTGTGGCTGAGGTAAGGAAGCTGCTTGAAAATGTTAATATTACAAATGACTCATATAGTGCGAATCTTCCTGCTTCTCCACTGCATTGGATGATATCTGATGCATCTGAAACGATAGTTTTTGAGCAGACAGCTACTGGTGCTCATGTTTATGACAATCCGGTTGGAGTGATGACCAATAATCCTACATTTGATTATCAGATGACACATCTCATGGATTACATGAATTGCTCACCATCAGCGCCTGAGAATAGATGCTTGCCAGATGTAGATATTAATCAATATAGCAGGGGTATGGGCGGATTTGGTATTCCGGGAGACTTATCAAGTGCATCGAGATTCGTTAAAGTAGCATTCACCAAGATGAATTCAATTGCCACAGAGGATGAACAATCCAGTGTATCTCAATTCTTTAAAATATTAGGAGCTGTTGAGCAGCAGCGCGGATGCTGTAGGCTTGGTGAAGCTGATGACGGAACGCCAATTTGCGAATACACTATTTACAGCAGTTGCTGTAATACGAGTAAGGGAATATATTATTACACCACTTATGATAATAGCCAAATCACTGCGGTTGACATGCATCATGAAGATTTAGAAGGCGATGAAGTGATAACATATGAACTTATAAAAGAACAGCAAATCAACTGGCTGAATTAAAACATTAAGTATTTGTAAAATCCATGTAAATTTTCAGAAAACTATATATCAATTCATGCAATTGCATGTTAGAATGGGTGCTAAGAGGGGGGACGACTTAGCATCCATTTTTTGGTAAAGGAGGATTTTCTATGGGAACAAATAAGTACGCAGGAACCAAGACAGAGAAGAACCTATGGGAGGCATTTGCTGGAGAATCTCAGGCTAGAAATAAGTACACTTATTTCGCATCTGTAGCCAAGAAGGCTGGCTATGAGCAGATTGCAGCTATGTTTCTAAAGACTGCCGATAATGAGAAAGAGCATGCCAAGCTATGGTTCAAGGCTTTGGGTGAATTGGGAACCACAGAGGAGAATCTGGCTCATGCAGCTGAGGGCGAGAATTACGAGTGGACTGATATGTATGAGCGTATGGCGCGAGAAGCTGAGGAGGAAGGCTTCCATGATTTGGCAGAGCAGTTTAGAGGTGTTGCAGAAATTGAGAAGCACCATGAGGAGAGATACAAGGCACTGCTTCACAATGTGGAGACTATGGAGGTCTTTAAAAAAGCAGGAATTACCATGTGGGAATGCCGCAACTGTGGACATCTGGTTATGGGAACAGAAGCTCCAGATGTATGTCCGGTATGTAATCATCCACAAAGCTTCTTTGAGGTGCATGCCGAGAATTATTAAAGCAGATTTGCAAGACATATCTGGGTGTGGGAACCAGGGTGACTGTGCGGTTTTAATATTAATATAATGTATTGCAAGGAGGACGAAATTATGTACGAACAGGTGAAACTTAGTTACAATTACGATGGGTTGGAGCCATTTATGGATGCGGAGACAGTGGAGACGCATTATGGCAAGCACCATGCAACTTATACTGCCAATCTCAACTCGGCGGCAGAGGCAGCAGGAGTGGCAGACAAGCCTATAGAGAAGCTGTTGGCAGAGCTTGATACAGTTGCTGATGAGGCTCAAAGAACAGCTCTTCGCAATAATGGAGGAGGATTTTATAATCACAATCTCTTCTTCGAGCAACTTACTCCAGGTGGGGCAGTGGAGCCAACAGGCAAGTTGAGAGAAGCTATTGATGAGACATTTGGCAGCTTCGAGGAGTTGAAAGCACAGATGACAGCTCTGGCTTTGGGACAGTTCGGTTCTGGTTGGGCATGGCTTTCTACTGATGCTGCAGGTAAGCTATATGTATCCAAGTCAGCTAATCAGGATAATCCAATATCTCTTGGCACAGGTCATATGCCAATATTTACAATTGATGTATGGGAGCATGCTTATTATCTCAAATACAAGAATCTGCGCGCATCCTATGTAGAGAATCTTTGGAATCTGGTTAACTGGGATGTTGTTGGTGAGAGATACGGTAGATAACAGTTAAAAAATAGGACAAATTTAATAAAAAAATACAAAAAAATACAAAGAAATACAATCGGAGATAATACTCACGTGTGGATTTCTTTGGAAGCCTTGATAACACGTAGGTTAGAGGACCTGCGTGTTATTTTTTTGACTTGTGTTTGTCCCAAACTTGTCATTTAGTTGTCCAAAACTTGTGATTTTGTTGTCCGAAACTTGTGATTTTCTTGTCCAAAACTTGTGACAAAAATGGCACTTTCTTGTCCTTTTGCCCTCCCTAAAATGAAGCCATAAAAGTTATTACAAACCACTTGGGTTTGATTTTGGTTTAGGTTATAGGGAGGAAATTTCATATGAGAACATTAGTAAAGAAACTAGGTGCACTTCTATTAGGTTTATCAGTAGCTACAGTTACATTTACAGGTTTCAATTCTGTACAGGTACAGGCTGCTGAGAATGACGATGTCGAAATTATCACAGAAGGATTAGCCGGTTATGAAGGCTTTGAAGAAACAGAAATATCAGAAGATGAATTCCAGAGAATTATGGAAGAAAATGGTGTTGAAGCTCTTGAGGCAGAGGCTAATGGAGCAGAGACAGTAGAAGCTGGTGAGTACACAGTTACTTCATTTAGAAAGGCTTCACATGCAACAGCTAGAAACGCAGCATATGCTATATATACTACAGATGCATTATACAATACTATGACATATGAGCAGAGACAGTTCTATGACAGATTATATGCAGCTTGTGAGACATATCTGACAAGCACAGCAAATTTATACAGCGACTCTTATAGACCAGGACAGTATTTCGTAGCTCCTGTATCTATTGGAGCATTAGGACGACAGGAGGCAAATGACATCATCCTTTGCTTCTCGATGTCTAACCCACAGTTTTACTTCCTTGCAAATTCATACATTACTACAACTACAACTAGTGGTACTTACTTCATGCTCGAGTGCTTCAATCATTTCGCAGATGGTAATGTTAGAGCAGGATACACGAGAAGAGTATTTGATTCAGCAAACCAGATTATTAATGCAGCAAATGCCAAGGGTAGCGTATATGACAAGCTCAGAACTGCAGAAGTAATGCTTGCAAACAGAGTAGAATATGGTGCTACACCAAATGAATATAAATATTGGGATCAGAGCTGTGTAGGCGCACTCCTTTTAAACAGAGGTGTATGTGCATCATACGCAGAAGCATACGAATTGATCTGCAACGCTATGGGAATCACAACTATAGCAGTAACAAGTGTTATCCATGAATGGAATCAGGTATATATAAATGGTAACTGGTATGTAGTAGATGCTACATGGGATGATTATGGTAAGACATCAGTTGGTTCTAGCTACTTCTTAAAGAGCTATTCTACAGTGATGGGCTATAGCGCATCTGCTAGAGAGATGCATACAATTGAAAGCGAAGTATGGAGAACAGTTAGAGTACCATCTTGCAACGCAGATTACAATCAGGCAGCACAGTCGACAGCTTCATATGTAGCACCTGCAGCTGCTCCAACTCCAGCTCCTACACAGGTAAAGACTAATGATGGTAGCATCCCAATGTACCGTTTATACAATCCAAATTCAGGAGAGCATTTCTATACAGCAAACTATGGTGAGACATCTTTCCTCTGCCAGAGTGGATGGAATTACGAAGGAATAGCATGGTATGCACCACAGACTGGTACTCCAGTATATAGATTATACAATGCCAATGCTGGTGATCATCATTACACAATGAACCTCGCAGAAGTTGAGATGCTCAAAAAAGCTGGATGGAAGTACGAAGGTGAAGCTTGGAAGTCAGGCGGAAATGTAAAGATGTACAGAGGATATAATCCAAATGCTAAGGCTGGTTCTCATCACTACACATCCAACAAGGCTGAGATCGATATGATCGTAAAGGCTGGATGGAAGTATGAAGGCGAAGCTTGGATGGCAGTTAGATAAATAGCCAAATATAACTTATAAATCTTTATAAGTTATTACTACCTATAACCTATAACTTTTTAAAAGGACTCAGATGGTGATGATAGCCTGTATTACAGGAGGGATTCACTGTCTGAGTTCTTTTTTGTACAAATAATGTTTACTACAAAAATTGTTGTAAAAATGATAAAATAAAACAACGTATAATATACGAGACTCATGGAGACCTTGGAGGACTAAATGGATTATTTATCACAAATCGTGGATATATATAATGGAATATATGAAAGAGTGGTCGGCTCAGGATCATATGCCGTACTTTGGTGTCTGGCTATTTTATATTTATACATTAGACATAAGAAGGCTAGAAATCAGATGCTTCTGCCATTTGCTATCATGTTTGTGATAGCGCTAAATCCCCTTACAATTTTTGTCATGGCGCGAATCGTATCAGCTGGTGAGGCGTCTAGACTTCTATGGACCATGATGGGAGTCTTTGTGATTGCATTTGTGGCTACTGATTACATCTTTTCCTTAAAGGGTGGAGCGCAAAAACTGGCATCGATTATAATTGTCATAGCTCTTATGCTTTCTGGCAGCTTTATCTTTAGGTCTAATAATTTCTCGAAAGCAAATAATCTCTATAATTTAGATGATTCTGTTATCCAGATGGCTGATTATTTGGAAAGCAATTATCATGGGCAGCAGATTATATGCAGCAAAGATTTGTTATGTGAGTTGCATCAGTATGATGCCACTATACCTATGTACTATGGACGATGGGAAGCCGAATTGTACATAGAAAATGTCTTTTATTATTCATCATCTGAAGAGGCCAAGCAATACATGGTTGATGCTCGTGCTGCTGGAGTTTCTCTTATAGTATTAGAAAAGAGTGATTTCTATAAATATCGCTTAAACACCTGTGGTTGGTATGTCTGTGATGAATACGCAGGATACGATATTTACTGTCCTGCAGATGATGGATGGATTATCGCCAATTATGTAGATGAATCTGGTAATCAGGGTATGTTTTATACCATTTATCAGCCATCTAGCCAGTCGCTTATAGTGGTAGATTCTGGCTGGAAGGAAAATGCTGACCAGGTAAAGCGGATTATAAAGGAGTATGGTGGACATGTAAATGCCTGGTTTTTGACTCATTATGACAATGACCATGTAGATGCCTTTAATTCAGTGTTTGATGGCAAAACTGATATTACAGTAGATAATGTCTATGTGACACCTCTCGATGGTGAGGTATATATGTCTACCCTACGCGATTGGGATACTCCTGAGTCATACAAGAAGTTTATGGAAGTATCTAAAGATATGCCAGTGACTCAGCTGCACAGGGGAGATGCGTTAGATGTCTGCGGGCTCAAGCTGGATGTCTTTAATGCTTATGATGACATAGTGTTAGAAAAGGGAGCCAGTGACCTGCCAAATGATGCTTCGCTTGTCTTTAAGCTTTCTGCCAATGACAAGAGCATATTGTTCTGTGGAGACTGTCATGATCTGGGGAATGAATTGGTTAGTATGTACGGAGATAAGCTTCAGTCTACATATGTGCAGGTAGGACATCATGGACATAATTCCTTCCCGATAGAATTCTATGAAGTGGTGAAACCAGAGATAGCCATCTTTGATGCACCTGCATGGGAGATGGAAGGCGAGAATTATAATGCAGCTGCTTTGGCGGAGGCGCTGATTGAGCGTGGAGTTATGCCATGTGATTATAGAAGTGGAATACACAATTTTATTCTTAGATGATTGGAGATATGGTAGTGTTTGGCATTAGAGCTTTGATAGTAGTATTTATTATGATGTTTTTGATTCCGGCCATAGTGGGATATGGCCTTAGGGACCTGACATTTTATAGAAAAAAGGGAAATATATTGAGTGATATTGTCATGGGTACATGTGTCCTGTGGGCAATCTATATTGTATTATGCATACCGATGACTCTCATGGGAGTTGAACTTTCCACCTTAAATATAGTATTTGCGGTAATAGGCTTGTGTTTATGCCTTATGAGTCTGGTAAAGAATAAGACAGCAATTATAGTAGATTGGATTAATGATTTTAAGACTAATTGGGCAAATAGTAGTATTCTGACGGTGCTTATAGTACTTATTCTATATCTTATGGTCATCGCCCAGGTCTTTTTACAATCGCCTAATGATGATGACTATGAATTTGTGACTATGAGTGTGTCTGCTGTACAGACTAATTCACTTATGAAATACGATCCGGTTACTGCTATGGAGGTGTCATCTGTTTTAGTAAAGAGAATGATAGCACCATTTCCTATGCTTATAGCGACATATTCGTCTTTTGCCGGATTACATCCAGCGGTATTTGCCCACACCGTATTTCCAGTATGCATTATTCCTATTTGTTTTATGACTTTTGTTTTGCTGGCACAGACCCTGTTTAAGGGCGAGGATGCCAGGAAGCGTATAGAAGTATTTCTAATATTTATCTTACTTATTATGGCATTTGGTGGATATGCAACCAGAAGTCTGGGTTCTATGCTTTTGCTGAGAAGCTGGCAGGGCAAGACTATGGTATTGTCATTCGTATTGCCACTCGTATGGAAGTATATGCTTGAGAGCATGGATAGCGGATTGAATCGTCAGATGAAAACAACTATTGCGATTACTCTCTTAGGAGGGGCACTGTCTACTGCCATGGTAGATATTGTTATGCCTGTATTTGTGTTTGGTTATGCTGCGGCTTATGCCATTAATGAAAAGAGCCTAAAGAAGGGAATAGAGCTCATGCTTACAGCCTGGCCATCATTGGCATTTTTTGCCATTTACATAGTAGCTGAGATGCTACAGAGATTGCACATATAATATTTGAGACCTATATTTGATGACTTGCTTAATCTGTCAAATATAGGTTTGATTGTTTTGGAGGAAGTAATGAAAAAGTTACGTGAACAGATATTTACAGAAAAGAGTATATATATATTTCTAGCCATCATATCTATGATTAGAATATTGATACAGTTTAAACTTCCACTGTCTATCAATGTGGATCAGACAGCGGATGATGGCCTCTTGCAGCGATTGGCGCTGAGCCTGCATCAGGGAGATTATCTGGGCAAATATGATTACCTGACACTTTGTAAGAATAATATGTATTCATATATTTTGGCCTTTTGCTATAAGACTATGATACCTTATGCCTTGGTTATCAGCTTGTTAAATATAGGTTCGGCATACGCTATATGTCGAGCTTTTGATAAGCATTTATCACGCACTAGCAGGTATATCATTTATGTCCTCATCCTATATGGACCAGTGACATTTAGCAATCTGACAGCTCTTAGAGTCTACAGAAATAGTGTCTTGCCATATATGGTCCTATTTGTCTTCGCTGGCTTTATAGCTCTTTATTTGCGCAAGGATACGGATGAGATGAAGGAATTGTGGCCTTGGACTATCTTAGAGTGCATCTGCCTGCCTGTCTTTTGGTATATGAAAGAGGATTCTATATGGATTATGCCATTTTGCCTGGCGATTACTATTTTGGCAGTGATTTGGATGCTCGTGATAGCACATGAGATATCCTTTGAGAGGGTTATTGCTTTTGTATTGCCATTTATAGCGTTGATAGCTGTGACATTGGCTTTGATGGTTGCGAATTATACACATTACGGAGTGGCAACTACAAATGACAGAAGCAATACTGCTGCTGGCCACTTCTATGCCAGCCTATTGATGATAGAAGATGACGATGTGCAGACGGATGATTCTGTCTGGGTTTCTAACGAGACCTTGTCCAAGGTGGCGGAGGTCAGTCCTACATTTGCATCTATATATCAGGAGATGCAGGCATCTAGTGCTTTTGCAGCAGATGGTCAGATTCATGGAGATCATTATATCTGGAAGATTAGATATGTCATGGATCAGATGGGATATTATGATAGCGCCGTAAAGGCAAATGATGCATATAAACAGATGAATAGTGATATTGAAGAGGCCTTTGAGTCAGGCGCTCTTGTAAAGGATGATTTGATTCATCTGTCATCACAGATGAAGGGACTGACTTTTAAGGAGATATTGAGTTTCGTTCCCAAAGCAATCAAGAATATGGGGCATGTATCGACATATGCTGATCTGCAGTTGGAAAACCTGGGTTCACACGGAGATATCACTAAGCTTACAACTCAGCAGTATTTACTTGGTTCCAATACATTTAAAGAGCATACACTTGATTTTCAAATGGAGGCTAGAGACTATCAATTGCATTTTGCAAACCATGTGAATAGATTGATTGCTCTATATCAGAAGCCTGCTAAATTGGTTGATTTATTGTGTATGTTAGCTTTTGTACTGTATTTCATCTTTATGGTGAGAGATATGATAGTTAAGCACGACTATAAAGGCTTTGATATGTTTGTGGTATTGTGCGGGATTATCCTAAGCGCCTTTGTGGTGTCTTGGGAAGTGGAGCTTTTTATGGATTGGTTTGATACTGATAGTTATAATTCCTTTGTGGAATTTTATAGTGTGTCAATGTATCCACTTATATCAGTATTTAAATATTTATCTATTGCGCTTATAGTTGAGAAGCTTGTTAAACGTAAGAAATGTTATAATAGATGATGTGTTAAGATTACAATGATAACTATGATGAGGACGTAATGAAGTATAGAGGTATTGTTTATGAAGAAAAGAAAAGTGATTAAGAGGCTGTTATCAGAGACACTGGCATTGTTACTGGTGCTGGCATTTTTGCCGTCTCAAGTTTATGCTCAGGAAGGCGCGCAGGAGGCTATAGTTGATAGTGAGCAAGAGACTATAGTGGATGGCGCACAGGAAGATTTGGACGATGGCGCGCTAGTGGATGATAGGCATGACGTGGATATCAGAAATGTTGATGATTATCTGGGTATCAAGGTGATTGAACTTGATACAGCGGATGACCTATTGCAATCGAATGTATCGCGTTATGCTACTAATTCGACGGACTTAGTTGATTCTTTTGAATCAAATCTTTATGCGGCTGATAATTATAATTGGGCCAAGTATTCTAATTATTATTACTATAACCAATTATCAGATGCCAAGAAAGCAGTATGGGATTCGCTGGATGCGATGTTAAATACATATATTAGTACTAGCGGTACTGCTGAAGCTATTGCAGTCAATGCAAGTTCTTATCGTACTAGCGCTATAAACTGTCCGGGGGTATTTACGTCACACACTGACTTATCTGATTTTGCCAATATATATTTGACGGCCCACCCTCAGTATTATTTTTTGAATAATACTGTTTATGCTTTAAATGAAACTCAGGGCATCTCGCTTGGTATATATGCAAGCTTTGCTGATACAACAGATAGAAATACAGCCACAGCGAATTATCGAAATAGGCTTGAATCCTTGTTGAGTGAGTTGGGGACCGTTTCAAATGAATCACTAAAACTAGGCAAGGCCAAGGCCATACATGATAAGTTGTGTAATATTACTTCTTATAACAATGATGTAATAAGCACAGCAAGTGATGGTGGTACGTCTATTACAGAAGCAGAGGATGAGGCTCACCATACCCAGAGTGCATATAGCGCACTTGTATCGGGGCAGACAGTATGTGCTGGATATTCGGAAGCTTATGAGATGCTTTGTACAGCACTTGGAATCGATGCGATTGCTGTTACGAGTTTAGGCCATGAATGGAACAAGATTAGAGTGAATAATTCTTGGTACAACGTCGATTGCACTTGGGACGATACAGATGATTCTACTGGTTGGATATATCATTTTTTCATGATTAATGATAGCGAGCTGGCAGCTCGTGATACTAATTATGCACACATGCCTGAATCAATTTATTCAGGACTCCTGCCTACATGTTCCCTATCGACTGGTTCGGTTAATACTACGGCGGGGACTACAGTCCCTAGTCCACTTGGAACTGTGACGGCGCCAACTCTTACAGCGACTCAGGTGACTGGTGGATATACTATTACAGTCGGTGGTTTATCAGGTGGGTAATTAGTCTATTACACCACGGATGGTACGACACCGACACCGGCGCTTACCAAGTCAAGTCTCTATAGGGGCGGTACTATTAGCGCAAGCGATTATACCAGGGTGAGAGCTATTGCTGTGAGAGATAAGTATCTCGACAGTTCGGTGGCGAGTCCTAGCTTGGCGCAGACACCGACACAGACTCCGACAGAAACACCGACTCAGACTCCAACACAGACTCCGACAGAAACACCGACTCAGACACCAACACCGCCTCCAACGCAGGTTTTGAATGGTTTGCAGTATGTGGGTGGCCAGTTTGTATATTATACCAATGGTTCGGTGAGAACAGATTTCAACGGTGTATATAATATTGGGAATCAGTATTACAATATGCGTTCTGGAGTAGTGACAGGAACATATAACTTTAGATCAATGGAAAAGATTAATACTGTAGATGGCAGTATACCAATGTACAGATTATATAATCCGAATTCCGGTGAACATTTCTATACAGCGAATTTCGGAGAGGCTAAGTATTTAAATACAATAGGTTGGAATTATGAGAGGATTGCCTGGTTTGCACCATCGAGTGGGGCAGCGGTATATCGTATGTATAATCCCAATGCAGGTGATCATCACTATACCCTGAATCTGGCGGAAGTAAAGATGCTACAAAGGGCAGGTTGGAATTATGAAGGAGTGGCTTGGAAGTCTGGGGGAAGTGTACAGATGTATAGAGCCTATAATCCAAATGCCAAGGCGGGATCACATCATTATACATCCAATAAAATGGAGATTAATATGATAGTGGCAGCAGGATGGAAATTTGAAGGAAATGCCTGGATGGCAATTAAATAGTGAGGTTGTTGAATACGCGATAATTGTTAAAATTGATTTAAAAGATAGATGATTAGATAAAAAGAATCGTCCAGCTCAATTGAGCTGGACGATTCTTTTTAGTAGATTGCAGAAGCATCTTTTCCAGTAATGTTGTAAGAACCCTGGCAGAATCCATATGGGTCGCCAGAACCGAGAAGTGTGCTACCGTATGTAGTTTCATCTACACCTCTACGATATACCTTTACATTTGATACAACACATGGTGTATCAGCATTGAAATGAAGCACGAATCTATTATTATGAGTGCTTGTATCCCATGGAATCAAATGTGTTGTAGCTGTTGTGTTAGGATTGAGCTTTGTGATGTACTGACCTACAAGCTTGCCATCTACATATGTCTGCATATATCCAGATGAATAATATTTAACCTGTAATCTTACTTTCTGGTTGTTTGAAATTCTAGGAGCAGAAGTATTTACTGAGTAATACTGCTGTCCGTGAGAATTTGAACCAGCTGGGAAGTTGATGTTAGTTACATTGATTCTTCCCTGAGCGTATCTTGTATCATATCCAGCCTGGTAGTGAAGTGTTACACCAATCTGTCCACTCTTTGCTTCAGAACCACCGATTACGAACTGCATAGCATAATCATTGTTTGAACCACTCATTACTACATCTCCTGAGAAGTCTACTTCTGGAACCTGTCCGCTGAGGTCTGCAGGATCGAATGATCTGTCAGCATATAACCATCTGTATGAACCAGGGTTAGCGCCCTCGCCACCACCGTCAGTAGTTACATCACAGTCTACTGCAACCTTGGATACAAATCCTGTACCAGGTGCACATACCTTCCATGCTACAGCACCGAAGAGCCAGCCACTGTTTAGAAGCATATTTTGCTCAGCAGCATTTGTTGTATAGTTGTGAGCTCCTGACTGAGCGTTTGGATTGTAAGCTACATATAGATTAGTGTCGCCATATGAATAAAAAGCTGGGGCCCAGTTGTTATCGATTTTCCATCCCTGCTGGATGAGGAATTGTGCTTCGCCCTTATTCATGGTGTAGTAATGATCTCCACCCTTGGCATTTGGGTTGTATAGACGGTAAACAGCCTTGCCATGATTTACAGCATACCAGCCAATTCCTTCGTCGTTCCAACCATTTTTCTCTAGATATTGATATTCTACTGTATTAGTAGTATAGAAGTGTTCGCCTGTATTTGGATTGTATAATCTGTATACAGGAGTGTAATTCTCGGCATGAACACTAGATGCCGAGTCAGTATAAGCAACAGATAAGCCTATAATCATCACAAGACTGAGGATGAGACTTGTTGCTTTTTTGAATAAATTGCGCTTTCTCATATATTTCCTCCTTTGCAAAAAGTTATTGTATAGACATTATAGCAAAAATGTTGCTTTTTTAGAAGGCGATAATATAGACAAAGGCAAGGCCATAATTTTGACACTATTGTAGAATAAATATATAATGATGAGATGGTAGTAGGTCAAAGTGCGTCTTTTTTTCAACTACTAATAATGATAATAAAAGGTATTATATGAAAAGAAATGCAAATTTGGAACTGGCTAGACTTATAGCATGTCTGATGGTAATTGGTTGCCATACAGTCTTGCCGGTTTTTAATGGAACTGAATATGAGTTAGGACGAGTTTTCTTTCAATGTATATTTGCCGATGGTGTGGCAATATTTTGGATGTTGACTGGTTGTTTCTTATTTAGAAGTACATATACAAGGGCTCTTAAGAGCACATGGCACAAGATTGCTGTGCCATTGATATTGTTTTCTGCCTTTTGCATCTTGTACTTTTATTCGAATCTGATTGATCCGAGTATAGTAGATGGATTTGCTCTAAAGGGGATAACTTGGCGAGATATTATTAGAAATATTTTCTGTTTTTATAATCCGGTTCCTAATCAGAATCATTTATGGTACCTGTGGACTTATATAATAATTATTATATTCTTGTATCCATTTATGAAGGCATTTGTTGACTGGATGGATTCCGATAAGCGAATTGAACGCGCTTTTATAATAGTGTCTGTTGTTATGATTCTTTTGAATGATATTACAAAGGGAGAATTTATTGGAGCAGAGAGGTCCAATATTGGCAAAGCTGTGCTTGGCGCTGTTTTAATAATATGGGGGCATGTTTTATACAAGAATAGAGATAGATTTAGTAAGAAGAAATTTGTTTTACCAACAATGCTAATATGGTTGCTATCTAATATTATTAGAAGTCTCATCCAGCATAATATATATGCGTCTTTTGAGACTACGACAAATATACAATTCCTATATTGGTACGCGGGATTTGGCGTGATCAATGCAATTGCAGTGATTGTAGCTTGTATGGGTATAGGTGAAATTAAGGAAATACCTGGCAATGTGATTAGACACCTGGCAGGCACTACTTTTTATATTTACCTATTTCATTATATGATTGTTAACTACATGTTTACGCATGGTTATCAGGGACGTATTGATAGTTGGGTTTTCACAAAGATTCCTAACTATTATTTAAGCGAACTAGTATATATGTTTGTGATTATTATAGTTACATTTGCTATATCATATGTGCTGGCTATTGTAGTTGAGATTGCATCAAGTCTGATAAAGAAAGTTGTGAAAGGATTAGGGGGGACAAATGTCTGATAAGCCTTCTATAAAAAGAGAGATTTTTTTGGAAATATATATAGCGATTGTTTTTGCATCTTTTACCGCTTTTCCATTTTATGGAGATATGGGCATGGCTAAATTGCTTAGAATCTGGATTTATGCGGCAATAGTTTGGTTTGCTATTACATGGGTTTTGATAAAGCGATGCGATTATCTGGTGGGTTGGCTTCACAATTCATTTGCCAAATTGGATGAACGGATGGCTGGTCTAAAAGATTGGACCTTCTATTTGCTGGCATGGGGCATTATTATCATTGCATGGATTCCAGCATTTCTGGCTCTCTATCCAGGCATATTTGGATATGATGCACCGCTTCAGCTCTGTCAGTGGATGGGAACTATGGAGATGACCGACCACCATCCGGTTGCTCATACAGCACTTCTGGGCATCCTCTATAATATAGGCTCTACTATCAGTGGCAGTCCTAATGGAGGAATCGCCCTTTATACTATTGTTCAGGCTTTATGTGTCACAAGTGCTTTGGCATATGTAGTCTATGTCATGAGACGATTTGGTGCGTCATCTATTTACATATTATTATCCTTGATTTGGATGGCTTTTAATCCTTTCCTAAAGGTTTTGTCATTTAATTCTACCAAGGATATATTATATGGAGTCATGATGGCATATTTCATGATGCTTTTATATCAGTGGCTTATGCTTGATAGCGTGAATAGACGGATGATGATTTCCTTGATTAGTTCAGGAATTCTCATGTGTTTATTTAGACATCAGGGAGTTTATGTCTTGGCTGTTTTTGCAATCTTTGCATTGTTTATGAAAAATGCAGATGGAGCCAAATTACTTAAATCTAAAAAGTGGATGACAGTGATTTCTATTGTCATCATTATCGTGGTTACAGAAGCATTCTCAGTATTTTGCCACAAGGTCATGCATTTTGAACCGGGTGATTCGAGGGAGATGCTCAGCCTGCCTATGCAGCAGATGGCTTATGTATGTGACCTCAAGCTAGAAGGTCAGCCTGTTGATGTGACGGATGAGGATCTGGCCCAGGTAGAGAGATTTATTCCAAGAGATGGAATAGAGAGTTACGAAAACAATACAGCTGATCCTGTGAAGTCCACATTCGATACTGAGACTTTTAAGTCAGATTTAATAGGAAATGTAGCATTATATATTAGACTTGGTATACATAATCCTGGCGAGTATATATATGCCTTTGGAAATATGATAGGCGGTTATGTGGATTCAGAGCGTATGCCATATTCAGGACTTATGTTTCTATATACATTTGAAGACCAATACAAGGACAATGTAGATATATACAAGGATTCCCGCCTGTCATCCTATTATGACCTCTTGACATACGAGACGGTCGGACTGGGATACAGAAATATTCCTTTGATGTCACTATTATATCGTTCGGGCTTATGCGTATGGCTTTTGGCCGCATTGGTCGGGGTGACTATATACAGGAGAAATTATAGATTATGGTTATTGGTTTTACCGATGGTTCTATACATGGCATCCTTATTATTAGGACCGGTAGCTCTTATTAGATATTTGTATCCACTTATTATGCTGGTACCATTTATGATTTATCTATTATTTGGTAAAAATGCTGCTTAAAAAGTGGTACGTTTCGTTATATAATAGTCATTTGAAATGGAGGGAGAAGATTATGAAAAGATGTAAGAGGTTTGTGGCATTATGCCTGATGACACTTATGGTGGCGTTGACTTGTGTGTTGATTCCATCTACTAGCTTAGAAGTACAGGCTGCGGGAATGAGTGATTCGCAGGCTATGGAGTGGGGATTCCAAGTACTTGATTTGGTGAATAAAGAAAGAGCTGCGAATGGATTGTCGGCACTCGTAATGGATGGTGGATTGATGGATTCAGCCAAGGTCAGAGCGAGTGAGATTACTCAATATTTTTCGCATACCAGACCAAATGGTGAATCATGCTTCACAGCATGGCCTGATTCTCAGCATGGTAAATATTATTTAGGTGAAAATATTGCGGCTGGACAGACTAGTCCACAGGCTGTAGTGAATGCATGGATGAATTCACCTGGACATAGAGCTAATATTTTGAATGCCAATTTCACAGGTTTGGGTGCTTATGTGGTAAAAACAGATGATGGATACGGATATTACTGGGTACAGTGCTTCGGTGGTGTTGAAGATCCTATTATGAGAGGCGGAGCTCCTGCTAAGTCTGTAACAACAAATGATGGATCTATTCCAATGTATAGATTATATAATCCTAATTCTGGTGAGCATTTTTACACAGCTAATTATTTCGAGTGTGTAAATGTATGTGCTCAGGGATGGAATTATGAAGGGGTAGCATGGTATGCTCCTGCAAGTGGAGAGCCAGTTTACAGACTCTATAATGCTAATGCTGGAGATCATCATTATACAAAGAATGCTTTTGAAAAGGATATGCTGGTTTTAGCTGGCTGGTCATATGAGGGAGTATGCTGGTATTCAGGTGGTAGCGTGCCACTTCATAGAGCTTATAATCCAAATGCCAAGGCTGGATCACATCATTACACAACTAATTATGGCGAGATACAATTCATTTGTGCGCGTGGTTGGAATTATGAGAATGTAGCCTGGTATGGAATACGATAATACTATCTAGCCTATTTGGTGACGAAGGAGATTAAACAATGAATCATACATTTATTTTGAAAAACATTAGAATGCATATGAATAAAGATGGACTTATCATCTTTGAGGGAGCATTCCCACATGATAACCCAGAGAATAAGACCTTGCATGCTTTTGTAAATGGCGCTGAAGTGCCTATAGAAATTGAAAAAAATGATGGCTTAGAAGTTGCCAGAAAATATAATATGTATGATTGCGGAATATCTCAGGAGATATTGGGCTCTTTTGCTTTGCCAGATGGTCAGATTAAAAGAATTCTCTTGTCTGAATCTACAGGGGCCAAGAATAAGGTTCTCTTTGATTGCAAGGGCGATAAGCTTGACAATATGCTGACAGGTATTTCTGCATCTATCGATGTAGCTGAGCGCAAAAATAATAAGCTTGTTATCTCTGGATGGGTTGCCAATAATGATGGTGCTTCTATTGAGATATATGATGGAGATACTCGCGTCGAATCTCAATTGATCAGAAGATATAGACGAGATGTCAAAGACTTGTTTGCAGAGGCTCCTAGTGCGGCTGAATTTGGAATAGATATAAGTATAGCGGATGCTTCTTATCAGAATCTGAAGCTTGTCATCAAGGATGGCAGTCGTAGTAAGACTGTGCCAATAAATGTTGATGCACTTTTGAAGGCTAAAAATGATGAGATGGCTAAGCCTAACAATTTAATCGTAAAGGCTTTGAAATATTACAAGAACAATGGTTTGCGCGCTACTACAATGAAGGTGGTAGACAAGCTTGCTAGAAAGAAGGAAAAGGAAGATCAGGAATTATACAGAATCTTCCTAGAGCAACATCCAGTCAGTGATGAGGAATTAGAGAAGCAGAGACAGACAAAATTCGATTACAATCCACAGATATCGATTGTTATTCCTATTTACAATACTCCGCTTAATTTCTTAAAGGAACTCATTGACTCTGTTGAGGCTCAGACATATCCTAACTGGCAATTATGTCTGGCTGATGGCAGTGATACAGATGCACTTCGTAAGCATGTGGCTGACTTTTCAAACAATGATCCTAGAGTTTGTTATAAATTATTGGGTTACAACGATGGTATTTCAAACAATACCAATGGTGCAATCGAGATGGCAACTGGTGATTTTATCGCCTTTTCAGATCATGATGATTTGTTGACACCTGATGCACTCTATGAGGTTGTTGCTGCTTTAAATAGCGATGAGACAATTGATTGTGTATACACAGATGAAGATAAGCTGGACATGGATGGTGATACATTATTCATGCCACACTTTAAATCAGACTTTAACATTGATTTGTTGTGCTCGCACAATTATATTACTCATTTATTTGTTGCTAGAAAGACTCTCATTGATGAGGTGGGTTGGCTCAGAAGTGAATATGATGGTTCACAGGATCACGATATGATTCTCAGATGTTGCGAGAAGGCCAGAAGAGTATATCATGTGCCAAAGATTTTATATCATTGGAGATGTCACAAGAATTCTACAGCTATGAACCCTGAGAGCAAGATGTACTGTTATACAGCTGGACAAAAGGCTGTACAGTCTCATTGGGACAGACTTGGAATTCCAGCAACAGTAGAGATGGCATCTAATTATGGACATTACATTACTAAATACAATTGGCCGGACAATCCATTGGTGTCAATTGTTATACCTAATATGAATCATAAGTCTGAGCTTGAGACATGTATCAATAGCATTATGGACAAGTCTAATTATGACAATTTCGAAATCGTAATTGTAGAGAATAATAGTGATCAGGATGAGATATTTGAATATTACAAATCTCTCACTGGTTTTGATAGAGATGATATAGTATCAGGCAAAAGTGCTGATGGAGAGGGCAAAGTCAGAGTCGTATATTATGATGGTGACTTTAATTATTCCAAGATTAATAATTTCGGAGTGTCCCAGACTAGGGGCGAATACATACTCCTCTTAAATAATGACACTGAACTTATATCAGCTAATTCTATAAAGGAGATGCTTGATATTGCCAGACGCCCAGAGGTAGGTGCTGTAGGTGCCAGATTATATTATGCTGACAATACTGTTCAGCATGCCGGAGTAATCTTAGGCGTTGGTGGCGTGGCGAATCATGCATTTTATAATACTAATAGAGGTGATGTGGGATACTTCTTTAGAAGCGTTTCAGTACAGGATTTATCTGCTGTTACAGCGGCATGTATGCTTACCAAGAAATCTGTCTTTGAGGAAGTGGGCGGTCTGAGTGAAGATTTGGCTGTAGCTTTTAATGATGTGGATTACTGCCTCAAACTCAGAAAAGCTGGTAAGTTAATAGTTTACACTCCATTTTCTGAATGGTATCACTATGAATCTAAATCCAGAGGATACGAGAATACTCCAGAGAAGCTTGCTCGTCTTGAGGCGGAGACAGATGTATTTATGAGCAGATGGCAATCTGTTGTAGACGGTGGAGATCCATATTATAATCCTAATTTCAGCCACAAGGCTGCAGATTATAAATACGATATTAATGAGTAATTGACGGATTTATACATTTTTTAAAATTGTTACAGGAGAGAAGACATGACGGGTAATAATGAGAAAAAAGTTAGCGGACGTGAACAACGTAAGATGGTATTTAATCTTGCGAAAAATGATTTCAAAAGCCGATTTGCCGGTTCATATTTAGGAATCGTTTGGGCTTTTGTCAATCCTATAGTTACAGTACTTCTATATTGGTTTGTATTTGATAAGGCGCTTAATGCTGCATCACAAACTACCAAGGCTGGAATCCAGGCGCCATATGTACTTTGGCTTATAGCTGGTATTGTACCATGGTTCTATTTTTCAGAGGCATGGAGCTCGGGCACCAATTCCTTATATGAATATAGTTATCTGGTTAAAAAGGTTGTATTTAATGTAGAGGCTTTGCCAGTTGTAAAGATTGTTTCGTCTATATTTGTGCATCTCTTCTTTGTGGCCTTTGCAATAGTTTTTTATATTGTTTATGGATTTGAATTATCATTTTATATTATTCAGATTGTCTATTATTCATTTGCAATGATTATATTTACCCTGGGCCTGACCTATATTACATCAGCCCTGGTAGTATTCTTTAGAGATTTGAATCAGATTATCGCTATTATGATGCAGGTTCTCATGTGGGGTACTCCAATTCTATGGAATATGGATGCCATGAACCTCAGACCAGCATTTAGATATATACTTATGGCCAATCCTATGTATTACATAGTTTATGGTTACAGAGATGCATTTATCAATCAGATATGGTTCTGGGAGAAACCTACCATAACAATTTATTTCTGGGTGGTAGCTCTCGTATTCCTGTTTGGTGGCAGACATATGTTTAGGAAATTCAAGGTGCATTTTGCGGATGTATTGTAATATAAAGAGGTTTTGAAATGGAAGAATATGCAATTAGAGTAAAAGATGTCAGCAAGATGTATAAGTTGTATGACAGAAATAGAGATAGAATGATAGATGCTTTAGGCATAGGTAAGAAAATACGCTATAAAGAGCACTATGCCCTCAACCATTTATCATTTGACATAAACAGAGGTGAGACTGTAGGTATCATTGGAACTAATGGTGCTGGTAAGTCTACAATCCTAAAAATTATAACAGGTGTATTGAATCCTACTGATGGAGAGGTAGAGATAAATGGTCGTATCTCAGCCCTTCTTGAGTTGGGAGCTGGTTTCAATCCTGAATATAATGGTATAGAAAATGTATACCTAAATGGTACTATGATGGGATTTACCAGAGAAGAGATCGACGAGAGAATGGACGCAATCCTGGAATTTGCTGATATCGGTGAATTTATTTATCAGCCGGTTAAGTCATATTCGAGTGGTATGTTTGTCAGACTTGCATTTGCCGTTGCAATTAACATCGATCCAGAAATCCTCATTGTAGATGAAGCACTCTCGGTTGGAGATGTCTTCTTCCAGGCTAAGTGTTATCAGAAGTTTGAGGAATTCAAGCGCGCAGGTAAGACAATTCTCTTTGTAAGTCATGACTTGGGAAGTGTTTCTAGATATTGTGACAGAGTAATCCTTTTAAATAAGGGTGAAAAGATGGATGAGGGTTCTCCAAAGGAAATTATCAATCTCTACAAGAAATTGGTGACATCGTCTAGCAAGAAGGAAGGCGATGAGGAGTCCAAGTTCAAGACATCCATTACTGAACAGAGCCAGTCTGCTGGCCAGCTTTGGAAGGATTCATTTACTATCAATCCTAAGCTGGAGGAATACGGTGATGGCAAGGCTACTATTGTAGACTTCGCTATTGAAGATGAAGATGGTCAGCTGACCAATGTAATTGAAAAGGGTAGCAAGTTTAAGATAAAGACTAAGGTTCGCCTCGAGCAGCCTATGAAGGATCCTATTTTTACATTTACATTTAAAAATGTAAGAGGTATCGATATTACTGGAACTAATACTATGATTGAGGATATATTCCTGGGCGTATGTAATGCCGGCGAGACATATGTGGTCAGCTATGAGCAGGAAATGAATCTCCAGGGTGGGGAGTATCTGCTTTCAATGAGCTGCACAGGATATGAAAATGGAGAATTGAAGGCTCATCATAGACTATATGATTTGATGAATGTAACTGTAGTCTCTGATAAGAATACAGTCGGATTCTATGATATGAATTCAAAGATAAAGGTTGAAAAGGTAGAGGGCTAAATACTGAGATGAATTATAAGGAAGTATTTACAAATTCTATTATTAGAAATAATTGCATATCCTGGTTGGATTTCAAAGGTGATGACAGGGTTTTACTTTTGGGTCAAGGTACTAGAGCTTATGAGAAATATTTAAGTCGGCTGGTATCTACTGTAGATTATGAGGCGGATGGCTCTTATGACTGGGTTATCGCTTATGATCAGAATCTAGAGCTTATCTTGCCAGAGGCCAAGTCGTTACTTAATCCATCTGGTAGATTGGTCCTCTTGCAGACCAATCCTCTTGGCGTATCTTTCTTAAATGGTCTGGTTTCAGATCAAGAAGAAGAATTTTTTGCGACTATCAATAATGCCAGCGATAATCTAAATGGCAATTATTATAGCCTGCGCCAGATTACAGAGCTATTGGGACAATATGGTTTTGATAAATACAAGACATATTATCCTTATCCCAATAAGGATTTCGCTTATCAGATATATTCTGATGACAGATTACCTCAGCTGGGTGAGCTGCATATTCAGGAATATCCATACAAGTCTTATCGAATGGAATTGTTTAGAGAACAAAATCTATATGACAGATTGATAGAGGCTGGTAGATTTATAGACTTCGCTAATTCTTATATGATTATTGTCTCTGACGATTTGCCGGGACTTATATATTCGAAGTATTCTAATGAACGAAATGCTGGGATGAATATTATTACAAATATTTATTCAGAAAATGGCGAGAAGTATGTAGTCAAAAAAGCTAGTGATTCAGATAGTGCGGATCATATTAGAAGCATTTATGACAAATATAATAGATTGCAGGAACATTTCACAGGAAGCAATTTCCTTGCAAATAAGTGTCAGATGCTTGAAGGCTGTGAGGATGCTTTGTCATTTGAATTTATAGATGGCACTAATTTGGATGTCATCATGGATGAGCGCTTGGCTGCTGGTGATAAAGAGGGCTTCTTTGCATTGATAGATGAATATTTGAAAAATGTCAGAATGGCTTATCCTGATCCAGTCACCAGAGATTTGGATGTGGATCTGATATTCCAAAACATAATTGTTGTAGAGGATAAGTGGAATGTCATCGATTATGAGTGGACTATGGCTGATGAATGGCCGGTAGACTTTCTCATTTATAGGGCGATACATTATTTCTATTATCAGAGTCAAAACTGCAGGAAGCTCTTTGCAGATATTAATGAACTCTATAATTATTGTGGGCTGGATAGTGACAAGATATCCGATTATGACCAGATGGAGGTTGATTATCAGGCTCGCGTGGGATCAAGTGAGAATGCCCTTAGCCAGCAGATTGATATAGATGGCGACATACGTATGGCCGATTTGTGCATGTATGTACAGGCTGAATATTATGCTGGAGATGTGAAAAAGGGTGTGACCAATATTACTGTGCCAATCGTTAGAGGCCTGGCTCGTTTTGATTTGTCTGTTCCTGATGGTGTTGACAAGCTGCGAATCTTATCAGCCGATAGAGATGTCCAGGTAAAAATTAAAAATAACCATGGTTTAGACATTGTAAACGCTGGTGTATTAATCATGGATCATATCTATTCATATGTGGATAGACAGCTGATTTTTGATCTGGTAAATGCAGATGGACATAAGTTGGAGTCAGATGTGGAGATTCAAATAGAGCTTGTTTCGCAAGATGCGTGTGAATTCAGAACTATAAATGATTTATATCATACCTGTCAGGTAGCTGAGCAGGATAGGGATAAGTGGCATCAACTGGCGGATGAGCGTATGGATGTCATAGATGATTTGACGGCTCAATTGAAGAAGATATATGAATCGAAAGCCTGGAAATTGGCGAGTAAATTAATTAAATAAAAAGGAAAGAATGGTTGGATTATGAAAATGAAAAAGAGTGTAGTAAATAAGCTTGTCTGTGGTGCTTTAACTTTAGCCATGATAGTGCCTGGCCTTATGTGCTCAGGCTTGACGACCATGACAGTACAGGCGCATGAGACAGATTATTGTGAAGAGAAGGATGGTATGGCAGGAAAGATCCTGTCCGATGATTATTCTGATTATATAGATGAGGAGCCTGAATGTACAGATGATGTCTATGTGGTCAGCAATAATAAACATGCCGGTGTGAGAAATTCTAAGGCTACATGGCGCAAGGTTATCGATGTGTCAAGATGGCAGGGCAACATAGATTGGAATGCTGTAAAAGCATCTGGTGTTGAGGGCGCATTTATCAGAGTCGGTGGTAGAGATACAGACGGAGATCTCTTTGAGGATTCTTATTATAAGAAAAATATCGAGGGCGCTACTGCAGTGGGAATCAAGGTTGGCGCATACATGTATTCTGAGGCGATTAATGCCAATGAAGCTGTAGAAGAAGCGAACTTTATGATTCAGAGAGTTATGCCATACAAGATTTCACTACCACTTGTTATAGACTATGAAAGATGTGGTGGTAATCAAGCTGACGCATGTAGATTAAATAACTGGGGCGGTGATTCAGGTCAGAGAACTGCTACTATTGAGGCTTTTTGTCGCCGTGTTGAGTCATGTGGATACTCTGCTTGCGTATATGCTAATAAGACTACATTAAAGAAGGATATGGATGCAGAGAGACTGGCTGCTAACTATAAGATATGGGTAGCTCAATACAAGTATGCAAATCCTGATACTGAGGAATTCCACCATGATTATTGCTTTGATGCTACAAGTTATGATGGTACATATGATTTCTGGCAGTTTACAAGTAAGGGTACATCTGTAAGAGGTGTTTCATCACAGTATTTGGATTTGGACTGGTGGTATGATGACGGTACAATTAATGGCAAGAATTATTCAGCTGTATTTGATGCTACTTATTATGCTCAGCATAATCCAGATGTTGTAGCAGCAGTAGGATATGAACCAGCATCCTTATTAAAGCATTTTATCGATGCCGGAATGAATGAGCGTAGAAAAGGCCGCGAATCATTTGATGTATTAGATTATGCTATCATTTATTCTGATTTAAGAAGCGCATTTGGCAAGAATTGGAAGGCTTACTATGAACACTATATGTCAACAGGTAAGTTTGAAGGCCGAGTAGGTACAATTGGCTCTCCAGAGGGTTCTGCTCCTATGTATAGAATGTATAATCCTAATTCGGGAGAACATTTCTACACAGCAAACAAGGCTGAAGTATTGCATCTGTGGAATCTTGGTTGGAATCAGGAAGGTATAGGCTGGTATGCGCCTACGACTGGAGCAGAGGTTTATAGATTGTATAATTCTAATGCTGGTGATCATCACTATACTATGAATGCATTTGAAAGAGATATGCTTATCAAGGCCGGATGGAATTATGAAGGAGTTTGTTGGCATTCAGGCGGTAATGTTGCATTGCAGAGAGCATATAATCCTAATGCCAAGTCTGGTAGTCATCATTATTCAACAAATGGCGGCGAAATTAACGCTATTTGCAGAATGGGATGGAAATATGAGGGCATCGCTTGGTATGCTGTTAAATAATAGAGTTTATAAAAATTATAATATTTGATAAAATAAAAAGAGTTTTGCAAGAATACTATCTGATAGTAGGAGGAAAATAATAATGGCTAAATACGGCAAGATTGAAGTTACAGAAGATTGTAATGGAATTAAAGGATTGAAGGTAATTGAGCCATCAGTATTCGGTGATGAGCGCGGATACTTCATGGAGACATATAATTATAATGATTTCAAGGCAGCAGGTATTGACTGCGAATTTGTACAGGACAATCAGTCTGCTTCTAAAAAGGGTGTGCTTCGTGGACTTCATTTCCAGTTGAACTACCCACAGGATAAATTGGTTCGCGTAATCAAGGGTGAAGTATATGACGTGGCAGTTGATTTGCGCGAGGGTTCTGAGACATTTGGTAAATGGTTTGGAATTAAGCTTACAGAGGAGAACAAGAAGCAGTTCTTCATTCCAAAGAATTTCGCACATGGTTTCCTTGTACTTTCTGATTATGCAGAATTCTGCTACAAGGTTACAGACTTCTATCATCCAAATGATGAGGGGGGATTAATGTACAACGATCCTGATATCGGAGTCGAATGGCCACTTCCTGAAGGAATGACAGAGGATGATTTGATTTTGTCTGACAAGGACAAGGTGAACTGGAGCTACAAGGAGTACCTAGAGGAGCATCGTAACTAATCTGGATTAAGAGGATGTGTAATGAATAATAATGAGTTGAGGATTAGAGTTTATCCAAAACCCAGAGATAATTTCGACAGAATTGTCAATTGGTTGACGAAATATAGAGCATTTGCCTGGTTCAAGCCTATGTATTATGCGGCCAAAGAATTTTGGCTATATGCTCTCATGGGACTGGGTACGATTATTATCTGTATCGGTTCTTATGATATCATGACAGAGAAGCTGGGGATGCCAATACTTCTGGCCAATGCTATTGCATGGATCGGTGCGACATATTTTGCATTTGCATCTAATCGTAAATGGGTATTTACTACTCATGTCAAGGGCGTCAGAGCGTTTATCAAGCAATTGTTAGGATTCAGTGCCGGCCGACTGGTTACACTGGTTATGGAGGAATGGATTCTATTATATTTCGTGTATATGAAGGGATGGCCAAACATGCCAGTTAAATATGTGGCTCAGGTTTTGGTTATCGCAATTAATTATTTTATATCTAAACTTCTGGTGTTTAGGAGCAAGTCGGATCCTGTAGATCACGAGAAATTAGAATCATAATGTAATAATCGTTTTTACGATATAGAAAGGTTTTATAATATGGATAAAATAGCAGTTTTAATACCATGCTACAATGAAGCGCAGACAATTGAAAAGGTAGTTACAGACTTCAAGCAGGCTCTGCCAGAGGCTGTAATCTATGTATACGATAATAATTCCTCTGACGATACAGCAACAATTGCTGAGAGAGCAGGTGCGATTGTGAGACACGAGTATCAGCAGGGCAAGGGAAATGTTATTCGTCGTATGTTTAGAGACATAGATGCCGAGTGTTATCTTATGGTGGATGGTGATGATACATATCCTGCAGAGTTTGCACCGGAGATGGCTGCCAAAGTTTTGGAGAGAAATGTAGATATGGTTGTGGGAGACAGATTGTCTTCTACTTATTTTGAAGAGAACAAGAGGCCATTTCATAATTTCGGAAATTCTCTGGTTCGCTGGTCGATTAATAAATTATTCCATAATGATATCAAGGATATCATGACTGGTTACAGAGCTTTCTCTTATCAGTTTGTGAAGACATTTCCTGTATTATCACAGGGATTTGAGATTGAGACAGAGATGACAATCCATGCATCTGACAAGAATATGTTCATGGAAAATGTTGTTATAGAATACCGCGACAGGCCGGAAGGCTCAGAGTCAAAGCTGAATACATATTCAGATGGCATGAAGGTTTTGCTTACAATTGCAGGACTCTTTAGAAATTATAAGCCAATGGCTTTCTTTGGAGCTATATCGTTGATTTTGGCTGTGCTTGGAATTGGTTTTATGATTCCTGTTTTGATGGATTATGCCAGAACAGGATTGGTGGATAGATTCCCTACATTAATTGTATGTGGATTCGTCTTGATGACAGCTATTATCTCATTCTTCTCAGGAATGATTTTACAGACTATAGCTCACAAGAATCGCCAGGACTTCGAGATGGAGTTGCAGCGCGTCGCTCACGATTTTAAGTGATAAGAATATTTATTGTTGTGATAGTTATCTATTATCGACTTTTAACCAGGCTTTGGATTTGATATCTATTACATGGGAACGTGGAAAACGCCGGTACTTAACGAAGAGGCATTAGCTTCTGAGTTTAGTATCCGCTGCGTTTTCCCCGTAACGAGAGTGTTCCCTAGTAATAGATATCAAGTTCAAACGCCGGAATAATATTGGGAGTATTAATAGGGGAAGAAATTGAGTGGAGGTTACTTTAAAATGACTAAAGAACAGGCAATGAAAGTGCTCGAGGAGCACAATCAGACACATGTAATGAGAGGCTTCGATGATTTGACATCGGCTCAGCAGGAGACACT
>JAEEGL013852760.1_pt1 | contig 27471 bp, 20 predicted proteins | sample 9134231 | NCBI WGS metagenome assembly JAEEGL01 (sample SAMN16246548, study PRJNA631951) | gut metagenome | biome: gut microbiome; feature: rumen; material: fiber-attached | host: Bos | place: Iran: Karaj | collected 2018-10
ATGAAGTTCGTATATATTATCCCGGATATCGTCTGTAAGACCACATCACCGTACATCCGTCCGTATGTTTCATTGATCACGTCAAATCCGTCAAAATCAATAAGTATCAGCGCACACGTCCTGTTACTGTCTCCTGAAGCATTATTTTCTTCAAGCTCCCTCTCGATCAGTTCTTTGGCCTTTAGCCGGTGGAAAAGTCCGGTCAGCTGATCCTGGACAAGTTCCTTTTCAGTCTTAAAGTTAAATGCAGGTTCGGAATATTCCCTCTCGGCGGTTATATCAAATCTGCGGCCCGTTACCATTGATCTTTCACCGTCCTTGGAGACAACCGTATGACCCTCAAGCCGCAGCCACATAGACTTATAGTCCTTGGAAATGGCACGAAATTCAGCCGTAATGACATCCTTGCCGGATTCCAGCGCATCACAATAGGCATCAAAAAGCTTCTCATCTTCAGAAAAGATAAGATTCATCTCTTTGATCATTTTTCGATAATCCTTTATCGTGATCTCTTTGGGCTGTCCGGTCTCGTCATCAAAATAGCGGTAGTACATGTTCTTATTTTTGATATTATATTCCCAGCTGTTTGCAACCGAAAGAGACCTCAGAAGGATATCCTTCTGGGATACATCTTCGATCATTATTGATGATGTCATATAAGAATGTACATCCTGCATTTAATACGCCTGTTTCGTCAAAATCATTATAAAAGGATAGACTCCTACAATTGGTTTTATTTTATCATTTCTGTCAATTTTAAGCAAACACGAAAAGCCCGAAAAACCGCGCTTTAAGGGCATACAACAAATTGTGCCTGTGGTGTTTTACCGGTCTAGATATAGACCGGATCAGATGATCTTTGAGATAAGAAAGAACGCTCCGAAAAGTACTACCTGATGGAGCATATAGATAAGCAATGAGTGTCTTCCGAAGAATTCAAACAAGGAGATCCCTTTTTTGAATACAGGCATTTCCTGTTCCCTGCCATTCATCAGTTTGTTTGTAAAAAACCCGGCAATGAAAAGGAATATCCAGGGGATGATCGAAAAGTAATCAGTCGAGAAAAAACCGGGATCCTTAAATCCAAGGTAGGTCATAAAATAACCGTGGTACAGAGCATCCGGAACATGTCCGAAGGCAATGCTCTCAAATCCGAATGTCCCGCGATTAACGTTCCTTAAAAAGATGAATAAAAGAAGGGAAACTATAAGACCCGCGATATGTGATGTCCTGCTTTTGCAAAGATATCTGTCCACCGGGATCGTGATAAGTATTGCGCTTCCGATAAGGATCAGGACGCCGAAGATATCCGCAGCATCGGGAACAAGAAAAATCGTGACCAGCGTGATGATGATTCCTCCCCCAAGTGCCATCAGGCCTCTTTTGAGAGGATTTTTTGAATATGAAAAGCAAAAGCCCGCTATAAAGATGAACGACCAGCAGATCGACTGCTGCCAGATATAGGCTGCAGTGCCGTTCATGAATTCGGCCGACACACCGAAACCGAAATAGACCATGTCCCAGCAGGCATGAAAAGCTATCATGCTGAGGATGGTCAGGCCGCGGATCGTATCGATTAAACGTAGTCTTTGCTTCATGGCTGTTTTTATGATAAGAGCCACCACGTCATGTGATGGCTCCCTGGCTTAAGTTTATGGTTATCTTAGTTGGTGAAATTATCGAAATAACCCTGTACAAGAACAACAGGCGTACCTTTGTCACCGGAACCCGATGTCAGATCACAGAGTGAACCGATAAGGTCTGTAAGCTGTCTGGGAGTTGTTCCTTCAGATGCCATCTTTCCAACAAGGTTCGCATCCTTTTCCCTGATGCTCTTTGAGATGGCTTCCTTTAATTCCTCGCCTGAAAGATGCGCAAAATCGTTATCAGCAAGATATTTGAGCTTTAACTCATTGGGTGTTCCGATAAGTCCGTCGGTAAATGCAGGTGAAACAACCGGATCGGCAAGTTCCCATATCTTGCCCTTGGGATCCTTGAATGCTCCGTCTCCGTATACCATTACTTCAACGTGCTTGCCTGTAGCCTTAAGGATGTTAGCCTGGATCTTAAGAACAAGATCCTTACATTCTCTCGGGAAGAGCTTAACCTGATCCTCGGTAGCCTTGTTTGAACCGAGAAGTCCGAACTGCTCGTTGCATCCGCTTCCGTCAACGGGTGCATTCATTATCTCATCAAGTCCAAGGACCGTTCTGGCTCCTGCTGCCTTTAAGATCCTCTTGGTACGTGCTCTGGTATGAATGTCACATGTTATAACAGTGTCTGTATAGTTAAGTATCGTCTTTGCCTGATTAGCGAAAACAACTTCTACATCACAGCCCGCATCCTTTATAAGGTCACTGTAATACTCAACATAATCCACTCCCGTGAATTCATGCTTTTCATATCCGAAGAGATCTCTGTATTTAGCCAGATCAAGAACATCGCTGTAAGGATTGATGCCTGCTTCATCGATCTTGTCGATCGATACCAGCTGGTTGCCAACTTCGTCTGAAGGATATGAGAGCATGAGAACTATCTTTTTGCATCCCATTGCGATACCCTTAAGACAGATCGCAAATCTGTTTCTAGATAATATAGGGAAAATGACTCCGATCGTTTCTCCGCCTGTCTTTGCTCTGACATCTGCAGCTATATCTTCAACGCTGCAGTAATTACCCTGTGAACGGGCAACGATTGATTCGGTAACAGAAATGACATCTCTGTCATTTATCTTGAATCCCTCTATTGAAGCAGCTTCGAGCACGCTGTCAGTAACTATCTCTGAAAGGTCATCTCCCTGACGGATGATAGGGCAGCGGATACCTCTCGATACTGTTCCCACTCTACGATCGTTAGCCATATTTAATCCTCCTTAAAACGGAACTTTAATAAAACCACCGAAAAACATTATAATGCATTTTATTCTATCTGAAAACCGATTTTTATCCTGTATACGCACTTCTTGCACAATATATGTGATCGGTCTTATAATAAAGTCTATGGATACGATAAGAAAGATCATCTCAAACATTGTTTTTCAGGTTGTTTCGCTGATCCTGTGCGGTGCGGGCGTAGCTTATGCCTACTATGCAAGAACTGTCCTGAAATGTTCCTTTATGAAACTTTATATTGCAGGCTATATAGGACTTATCTTAAGTTTCCTTGTTTTTCTTGCTGCATATAATGATAAGGAAGCCGATACAAAGACATCCGTTAAGGAATCGATATCGGGATATGTTTTCTTTTTGTTTTTTATCGGGATCACACTGATCTTAAGAGGCTGAATTATGGAGAATAAATACCGCGAATTTATTTTATACGTTCTGATCTTCCTTGCATCGTTCGGTATCATTTACTGCGTACTCGGAACCTCTTATATCCCTTCGGCTTCGATGGAACCGACTTTGTCAGTAGGAAAAAAATATCCGTATTTTAAACTGGGATACATCTTCAGCGGCCCGGACAGGGGCGATATCGTTATCTATGATAAGAACGGAGTTGTCTACTGCAAGAGAGTCATAGGACTTCCCGGAGATCACATTGAATTAAGAGACGGCAATGTGTTTGTCAACAATACCCTTCTTGAAGAATCATATGCAAACGGGAACACCTATGCCCTGCTGATGGATGCATACGATGTCCCCGAAGATGAATACTTTGTTATGGGTGATAACCGTGAAAACAGCAATGACTCCAGATTCTGGGAGTATCCTTATATCAAAAGGATACAGATCCTCGGTCACGTGCTTCACAAATAACCGGTCTATCTTGAATCAGGGTCTTCTCCCCGTTCGATCTTTATTCTCCTTTTATCTTCATACATGAGCTGATCGGCTTTTTTCATGACCTCTTTAAGGTCAAACGGAGCGTCTGCATAACAGTATCCGCAGGCTATCACACACTCAAGCCCGTCATTTATCCTGTTTAATTCCGAAAGCTCTCTGCGCCAGTCTTCATATATCCTGTCAGCTTCTTTTCTGTCAACATCAACGGCAACCATTATAAACTCATCGCCGCCTATACGGAAACCGTAAATACCTTCTCTTTCAACGGCCCTGATACTGTTTCCGCCCTTTACTATAAGACGGCTTCCGAATTCATGACCGAGTGTGTCGTTCGTTCTCTTTAAGTAATTGATATCCAGATTATAAATGACTATGCTTCCGGCATCTTTAAAGACAGTTTTTGCCAAAGCTTCATATTTGCCGCCGTTATAAAGTCCCGTCAGATAATCGTGCTCATTCTCATAAACTATCTGTTCACGCATCAGTGAATTTTCGATCGAGAGCTTAAATTCATTGCAGTACATCGGAAGGATGGAAACATCCATGTCCTTTGCCGGAGATATATATAATCCGTAGGACACACCAAATGTAGTCCTTCCCGTACAGCAGCTGATAAATTCTTCATCGTAATATCCCGGAAGAGAGCACCTGCTGCCCACAGCAGCATCTTCGGGCATTTCATCTGCGTTCTCCGATACGCAGGAAGCTCCTTTTTCAAGATGATACCGTAATATCTTCTTTCTTTTTTGCACAAAAAGAACTGCTTTGTCTGTCTTAAGATAGCGTATCACCATCGGAAGGCAGTCACTGCAGTCCCCGCTTAAGTTATCTATTATGTCTTTCTGGCATTCGGACATGGCACGCCATTCACCCGAATAAACCGAAAGATCCCGAAACAGACCGGCATAATCGCTGACATCATAAATATGATGCACGTAATACCGTTCTCCGTCCTCTTCGGTTGAAAAAGTTCTTCCCCTGTAGTATCTTCCGGAGTCTTTATCTACTATCTCCCAGTCAGAGTCCTCGAACTGGTCTGTCCTGTAGATCATAGCCCACTTTTTCCATTGTTCTTCTTCAAATGAAAGAGTGTTTGTTCTGTAGAGGATATTCCAGTCAACATCAGTGACAAGGAATTCACCCACTCCGGAACCTATGCATTTTTTGATCAGAACTTCCGAATTGATTCCCATAGACCGGATCACTGTTTTTTGCTGTTATAGACGATCACTATCTTGATGTTTCCTTTGAGGATACCAACCTGAACATCATCGGCAAGATTTGAAACTATTGATTTTTCAAGTTCATCCCAGGCCTTGGCATTGACTTCATTATCATCTCTGTAGTTCACTACTCCCTGCCTGTATGCGGAAAGAGACCACATCTGCTCGAAGAGTTCTCCTTCACTTCTGGGAATAGGTGAAAGGATATAACCGTAATCAATGGGGTCGGTCTCATATGCAAGATCTATTCCCATGATACCTGCTTCCATGACTGAACGGATCTTGGACATGATACCCGTTGCAAGAACATTCTTACCTGAAGAAGATACATCAAGAAGATCGCTTCTCTGCCATGCATCAAGATCAGCCTTGCCTTCGATGTTTATCGCATTCTTGCGGCCGTCACCCTCTACATAGAAATCCGCTGTAAACGATCCGACCATTTCCTTTAACATACCTACGGCTTCTTCAGTAAGAAGTCTTAAATGTATCGCATTTTTGCCCTTAATTCCGTTATAATCGATATACTTATCCATTTCTTCAAATACTTTTTCGATATTGCCAAGTCCGTTGTCGATCTTAATGCTGTTTGTTTTCATCATTTGCTCCTTTTGCTTAATGAAAATTCGTTTTAGCGTCGCGGTCAATGGATTTGACGCTAGTATCATTATATCAATTTTTGCTATAATAACAACCATGGATAACAGAGTCTGCAAAAAATGTCTTCTGCTCGATGCTGCGGAAAAAGACGTTAAAAACATAAAAAAATACATTGATATCATCTCTCCTTCCGAACGGGCAGATGATGATCTTTATGAAAAAAGGCTTGATGTTTGCGGAGACTGCGACATGCTTCTTGGAAGCACATGCAATGCCTGCGGGTGCTACGTACAGATCCGGGCCGCTGCATTATCAGCCGCCTGTCCCAAAAAGAAATGGTGATAAAGATTAGACATAAAACACGCAAAGTGCTATACTTTGCGTGATTTTTGTTTTTTGGGAGGATTTTCTATCATGGAAAGAGAACATTTCGGAAGCCGGCTCGGTTTTATACTTTTAAGTGCCGGATGTGCGATCGGACTCGGTAATGTATACAGATTCCCGATGAAGGTCGGTCAGAACGGAGGAGGAGTATTCGTACTTATCTATATTGTCTGCCTCATTCTTTTGGGACTGCCCGTAATGGTAATGGAATTTACCATGGGAAGAGCCGCTCAGGCCAGCCCCGTACGTATTTATCACAAACTTACACCTGAAAAGAAGCCCTGGAGGATCCACGGTTATCTTTCACTTGTGGCATGTATACTGCTCATGATGTTTTACACGACCATAGCAGGATGGATCTTCAAATACTGTCTGCTTTCCGCAACAGGTTCATTTAACAACCTGGATGAAGGAGCTATAACAGATGTCTTCGTAAACGGAACGTTAAGCGATCCGCTCACGATGCTCTTCTTTACAGCCATTGTTGCAGTTGCAGCATGTTTCATCTGTTCGTTCTCACTTCAGAAGGGACTTGAACGTGTCACCAAATATATGATGGTAGCACTCTTTATCCTGATGATCGGAATGGCAATATATGTTACAACACTTTCAGGTGCTGCCGAAGGTCTTTCATTCTACTTAAAGCCCGATTTCAGTAAGGTAAATGCTACCGTTATATCCGAGGCTATGAACCAGGCGTTCTTCACTCTTTCCCTCGGTATCGGTTCAATGGCTGTATTCGGAAGCTACCTCGGAAAAGACAGGTCGCTTATGGGTGAGTCGGTTAACATCATCCTTCTTGATACCACTGTTGCAATAGTAGCGGGCCTTATCATCTTCCCCGCATGCTTTACCTACAACATAGCTCCTACCGAGGGAGCAGGACTCCTTTTCCTTACACTGCCTAACGTATTTTCAAACATACCCGGAGGCGGAATACTCGGAGCTCTGTTCTTCGTATTCATGACTTTTGCCGCATTCTCAACAGTGCTTGCGGTATATGAAAACATCATCGCATGTATCTGCGAGCTTACCGGATGGTCTAGAAAGAAAACGGCTCTTATCACATGCATAGGAATGATCATCCTCAACGTTCCTTTCATTCTCGGAAACAACGTATGGTCTTCATTCCATGCTTTCGGTATCGAAGGCAAGGATGTTTCGGATCTTGAGGACTTCTTCGTTTCAACGATAATGCTTCCTCTCGGTTCACTCATATACGTTATCTACTGTACGAGAAAGATCGGATGGGGATGGAACAGCTTCATGGAAGAAGCCAACACAGGAAAGGGACTTAAGTTCCCCAACTGGATAAAGGGCTATGTTTCATACATACTTCCGCTTATTATCCTTGTAGTGTTCGTGCTCGGTCTTATAGCTTACTTCAGCTGAGAGTTCGGGCAGATTATAACTGACACATACAAAAAACCCCCGGATGATCATATGATCTTCGGGGGTTTTTTATGCTCTCTGCATTCTTTTGGAAGCCGGGGATCACTCTTGTCACATCTTTCGCAGTGTAAAGAATTCCGACAGCTTGCCAAGGAGCTCCTGCTTTTCTATATTCTTAAGGAAATATCCTTCAGGCTTAAGCGCAACCACGGCCATAACGCTCTGCTTATCGCTTTTACCCGTAAGGAATATGACAGGTATGTCCCTGGTGTCTGAATCACTCCTTAACATTTCAAGCACCTGGGGGCCGTCTGTCACGGGCATCTCATAGTCCAGAAGGATAAGGTCGGCCTTGTTCTTGCCGAGCCACTTGATGGCCTGAAGTCCCGATGAGGCCATGGAAACCTTGTAATCATTCTTAAGCCATTCCCTTACAAGACCGAGATAGTTGGGATCATCATCAACGATGAGAATACTCTTTTTAAACTCACCGCTTGCTACCTTGCTGAAATATTCACTGACTACATCAATGTATTCTTCGTTGTCCAAAGGTCTGTGAAAAACCCTGTAGATAAGATCTCCGGGCATATTGTCCGTCACATGACGCACATCATATGTATCGCCTATGAGTATCATCTGCTTACTGTCATCCATCATTTTGTCTATAAGGAACTGACGGACCTTCTCAGGCATCATTTCCTCTGTCTCGAGATAGCATGTGATGATATCCATGTTCTCCCACTCTTTATTGATGGAGTTCACATCCGTAGGTGTAAAGAATGCATCCATGCCTGCTTCATTGATCTTTTTGACCAGCACCCTGATAAGGAAAGTCTCCTTCTGTCCGATGACCATTATCCGGTTTTTCTTCTTTTCGTCAATCATATAATCCCCTCATTTATCAGCCAACCAACTCTTCCATTTTATCCCAGTCGAAACGCTTAAGTGCTTTTTCAAATTCTTCAAAGAATTCTTCTTCCTCTTTCGGAAGAGCATATTGTCTCACCTCGGATATAACCATTTCCAGTGAATCATAATCCATCTGCCCTACCAGCTCTTTAATTGCCGAACGTGCTTCCTTAAGTTCTCCTTCGGGGATCATCTGCTTCGATGATGCTTCTTCATCTGCAGATCCCTCCTTGAGTTTTGAAAGTTTATCCTTATAGCCGTTAAACAGATCAAGCAGCTCAGATGTCTTTGATTCGATGAATCCGATATCTTCATTGTTTCCGGCATCCTCAAGTTTTGCTGCAAGTTCTGAAAGTGCCGATGCTCCGATTATCCTTGCAGAACTCTTAAGTGCGTGGACCTTTATCGTGAACAGTTTAAAGTCTTTATTATCAAATGCATCTTTGATAACTTTGCTGTTATCTTTTATCGTATCATGGAAAAGCTTTAATGAATACAAAAATCCGTCGACACCGCCGCTGAACTTTATTCCGTCAGGAACTGATATCCCTTCGGTCTCGTTCAGCCATTCCATATCCCCCGGAAGTTTATCTTCAACTGCGACAGCGTTCTTCGGTTCCACCTCCATCATTATCTCTTTGGGCAGATACTTCTTTATTGTCTTTTCAAGAGTCATGCTGTCGATCGGTTTTGAAAGATAATCATTAAAACCGTATGACTTATAGAACTCAAGTCCGCTGTTTGCCGTATTAGCCGTAAGCGCTATGACCGGAAGGTCGGGATGGTCCTCTCTGATCTTCTTTATTGTCTCAAGTCCGTCCATACCGGGCATCATATGATCGAGCAATACCACGTTAAACGATCCGTATCTTATCTTTTCAAGACACTCCTCACCGCCGGATGCCGTGGTAACGAACATCTTGGTAGCACTTAAGAGACTCTTTATGACCGTAAGGTTCATCGGATTATCATCAACGACAAGTATCTCTGCATCGGGTGCACAGAACTGGGGAACATAAGGTCCCTTCATCTCATCGGGATCTTCTTCATTAAACACTCCGATGGCCTCATCGTTTACTATCTTCTGCTCTACTGTAAGGATAAATTCGGAACCCTGACCGTATACGCTCTCACACTTTAATTCTCCGCCCATCATCTCGGCAAACTGTCTGGAGATATCAAGACCGAGTCCCGTTCCCTGGATTCCCGAATTCCTCTCTTCATCAAGACGTTCAAATGCCGAGAAAAGCTTCTCCATATCTTCGGGCTTTACTCCGATACCCGTATCCTTGACAGAGAACCTTATCCTGCATCTTTCATCGTTCTTTTCAAGCATAGCAACATTAAGAACGAATCCGCCGTGTTCGGTATATTTAACTGCATTTGTAAGCAGATTAAGAACTATCTGTTTTATCTTGCCCGAATCACCGTAAAGCCTGACGGGAAGATTTTCATCAACCTTAACGTCAAAGGTCAGATCCTTTTCGTGGGCGCGGACCCTGATCATCGTTACAAACGAACGAAGGAGTTTGGGAAGATCATAATCCTGCTCAACAAGGTTCATCTTGCCTGATTCTATCTTTGAAAGATCGAGAACGTCGTTTACAAGTCCCAGCAGGGATTCGGATGCTTTGCGGATATCCAGCGCGTAATTTACTATCGACATGAAATACGGCTTCGGGACACCGGCAGGATCCTCTCTTAAGATCATCTCATCCATACCCATTATGGTATTGATGGGTGTTCTTATCTCATGAGACATATTGGCCAGGAACCGCGACTTTGCTCCGTTTGCGCGCTCAGCCTCATCCTTTGCCGAGCGGATCTCGGCATACTGCCTCTTTATGATCGTATTCTGCATAAAACGCCATACCAGAAGTGCGGCCAGCAATACCAGAAGCGCAACACCCAGGATCCTTACAACAAGAAGTTCCTGGAATCTGGGAAGTTTGGTCACCTTATAAGTTTCATCCTGAAGGATATCCATCCTGTTATCGTCAAGGACCTGGATATGAAGGATATAATCCCCGTATGGCATATCTGTGTATTCAAGAGCCGTAAGGTTGTTCTGAGTCACGGTAATACCGTCATCCTTGGCTCCTTCAAGATAAATATGCAAAATGGGATCAGACAGTTTGTAATTAAGTACCGTCGCATTTATCTGTATTCTTCCCGACTCGGCGGGTATCGTATATTTTCCGTTTTCGTCAGGCTTTATCTCAACATCGTTACAATAGATCGATTTTACACCGAGCCTGTAATTCTCACTGCTGTCAAAGAAATTATTGATATTTACCCGGCTGACTCCCGATCTTCCCGAGATATACAGATTACCCTTGGGATCAAGCTCACTGAATGAATTGGCTGTCGGAAGACTCGGAAGACCGTTCTTTGTATTATAAAGTGTATACTCGAAGGTCTCCTTCTCTATCATATCCGAGGCTTTGACACAGTAGATACCATATGAAGCAAGTATCCACAGATTACCGTTTTTATCCGGATAGATATCGTAGTTGTTTGAATAAGGGAAGTTCTTAACGGTGGTTATCGCACCGTCTTTGATATACTCTATCGAATTGGACGTAACGATCCACATCACGTCTCTTATATCATCTCTTTTTATCCTTAAGATAACATCACTTGTAAGACCGTCATCACGCCCGATATGCGTGACGTTGTTTCCGTCGATTATATAGATCCCGTCACCGTCGGAACCTGCATATATCCTTCCGTTCCTGTCTTCGGCAACGGTAAGTATAACGGTATTGCTGATCCCCGATCCCTCACCGAAAGTCTTTTCGATCTTTCCGTTCCTGATCTTCACAACGCCGCCGTTGGTCGCGGCAAGTACCGATCCGTCATTTCCGGCCACGGTACAGCGCGTCGAATTATTGACATATCCGTTCTTTTCGGTAAACGATGTCATTTCACCGTTCTCATCCACACAGATGAGGCCGAGACCGTTGGTATATGTGGATATCCACAGATTTCCGTCATTATCCTCGTCTATGCATCTGATCCTGGTTTCATTAAGGTATTGTGTGAGTTCGTTTTCAACCTGTCTGTATCGGCTGTCAAGGATCCGCAGTCCTTTATCGGTTCCGATATAAAGATATCCTCTGTGAAGGCAGGTACTGTTGACAACATCCTCTTCAAGTTCGGCAAGTTCGTTAATATCCTGGAAATTACTCGTGACTATCTTGAGCACACCCTGTCTTGAAGAAGTGAACCACAGATTGCCCTGATAATCTTCAGTCATGGTCTCTATACCGCTGCTTAAGGGAATGTTATCAAGTTTTACATATTTACCGTTTTCGTTTATATAACCTATCGCATCATCACATATCGCCCAGACTCTGTTACTTGCAACCGTTATCCAGTTAACGTTGGATGCCGGAGCTACATTTATCGGAAGGATCTTTGCAAAATTGTCATTAAAGCTGCCTTTGTATATCCAGTGAGAATCCGTTCCGAGATAAACCGTTCCCGGTTCATTCTGGTCTGCATATATCGTAGTTACGTTTCCTATACCAAGATCAATGCCGTGATAAAAAGCACTGACTTTATTCCCTGCTATCGCAAAGATATCTCCGCTTTTGGTATTGCCGTATATCGTACCGTTCCTGTCACTGACGAGTTTGATTATATATTCATCCTTAAGCTGTGGATCATCCAGTGTTCGTATACCCGCCCCTTCTTCAAGGTATGCGATACCGTTTGTAGATCCGATATATATCGTCCCGTCATTGCTCTCTGCAAAGGAACGTATTACCGAAGAAGGAAGACCGTCTTTATAAGTATAGTGAATACTTTCTCCCTTATTAAGAAGAACAGCTCCGTTATCGTTGGTACCGACCCATATCCTGCCGCGGCTGTCCTCAAAAATAGCCTTGGCACTTGTCAGTCCGTCAGAAGAATCAAGGCGCTCAAAAGACCTTCCGTCATATCTTATTACGCCGCTGTATCCACCTATCCATATGTATCCGTCAGAAGCGGATAAAATGACATTTGCGTCAGAAGTAGGAAGTCCATTATTGGCATTATAAAGCTCTGCATTAAAGCCTGCTCCCTGAAGCTGGCCGGTCACTGCATATCCGCCGCCGTTAACCGGGGCAGCTGTTTCTTCCGGAGCTGCTTCCACGACATAATCATCCGCAAAACTCACAGAAACGCATGCTCCGAGAACGAGACCCGATAATACGAGTGCCGCTGCGCTTACACACATTATTCTGCTGTGCATTTTCCGGTTGAACATTTCAATACCTCTTTATGCAGATTCAACGATACTTAATGATCGTATCGTTGAATTAAAAATCCTGATATTTTTTGTAAACGACCATGACCTCATCAAGAGAGTCCATGAACACTTCTATACACTTCGGATCAAAGTGAGTACCCGATCCTTCGTTCAGTATAGACAGAGCCTTTTCCATCGGCATTGCCGGTTTGTAAACGCGCTTTGAAGACAGGGCATCAAATACATCCGCAACAGCCATTACACGGGCAGAAAGCGGAATGACCTCTCCGTAAAGTCCGTCCGGATAACCCGAGCCGTCCCACTTCTCATGATGGTATGCCGCCATGTTCCTTGCTTCTTTAAGGTAGTTCTCACCCTGAACCGTACTTATTGCACGTTCCATGATCTTCTTGCCGACCGTGGTATGTGTCTTCATTATCTCAAACTCTTCATCCGTGAGTTTGCCCGGTTTATTTAAGATCGCATCGGGTATGTTTATCTTGCCGACATCATGAAGCGGTGCCGACATCTCAACATCCGAGATATATTTATCCGTAAGTTTATCCTTGTAATATCCCTTTTTCTTAAGACCTTCCAGGATTATGCGCACATAAGCCGAGGTCTTCTGAACGTGTGCACCGGTATCCGAATCACGGTTTTCCACCATGTCTGCCATCGTGATGATAAGTCCGTTCTGCATCTGCGCTACGGCTTCGGAATAATGCCTTATATCCTTCATCTGCTGAGTCGTATCGGCAGTCATCTTGCAGAGCACTTTATAAAGAGTTTCTATCTCATCTCCCGTACTTATCTCGAGAGCTTCAAGCTTTTTAACATCATCATCAAGGGCTGTCTGATCATCGGAGTCACTTGAAAAGCCTCTTGCAGCAGATGCCATTGAATTGATCGGATAGATCAGATACGTTCTCGTTACCCTCATGCCATACGCAAGGATCAGAACAAAGAATCCTGAGAATGCAAGAATAGCCCGTAACAGGAAACTCCTCGTATACGATGAAAGGAACTGCATCGAAACATCAGCACCTACGTAGCAAACGCAGTTACCTCTCTCATCCCTTACCGGATGGTAGATCGTAAGTACCCAGCCCCATATATCGTTCGATTCTATGGGTTCTATCTCTTTTCCCTGAAGAAGATCATCCACATAAGGCATAAACGCTTCTTCGAACTCTACAACTTCACCGGGCTGGAAAGCAGGTGTGCCTCCGGTTTCAAGGTCAAAAATGAAATGGCATCCGTCGGGCTTTATCTTTACTACATAGAGATACTGGACTCCCGGCGCATTACGTCTGATGCGGTAGAGCATATTCTCCGTTTCTATGTAGGTATATGCCATTTTGCCTTTTTCAAGGTAAGTATCGACTTTATCGGGATCTATTACCTCTGCGGCAAACTTGACCGCATTAAGTGCCTGTTCGGTGTATTCCTTTTTGGTATTTGAATAATACAGTTTAACGCTTATCCATACCATAACAAATGAAAGGAAAAGTGCAGCAACTACGAGCAGAACAGTCATCCTTTCCTTTAAAGAATGCTGGATCTTATTGGCTTTTAATTCCCTGACACGTTTAACGTCTTCAAGAGTAAAAGGTTTCTGCCTCCATTCGCTTTGATATATCGCATCCTTCTGCCGCTGCGGGAAAACCCTGAAAAGCAGGATGGCAAGCCCGATCGAAATTCCCTTATCAACGATATTGAGGAAAAAGTTTACGATGATGAAACTGATCACGGAATTAAATCCGGTGATCTCTGATAAAAGATGTGCCGTTTCCTCGATGGATTTATACTGCGGTACACCGATAAGAAGAGTCTGGATGATCGCTCCAAGAACTCCGGCTACAGCTGCGGTAGCCAGGATAAAAAGTACTGTTCCCTTAACTTTTTTAAGATGTCCTTTACGGAAAAAGTGTGCGGTTATCAATGCTATCATAGCATTAAGGATACCGTAATATATGGATATGTCATTAAACAGTGCGCTGACCGTATTTGAAAGCACCCCGACAGAAATACCCAGGAAGGATCCGCCAAGCATAGTGACAAGCATGGTTCCTATGGTATCAAGAAAAAGAGGGATCTCAAATTTATAAAGAACAAATGACAGCACAACATTAACAAGGATCCCGAAAAGAATGCACAGGATCCTGTTCATGTCCTTTTTGTCGATGGTAAGTTTTTTGGTCACTTATGCTCCTACTGCTGAATTCCGTACAGCATCCTAACAAGTTCAGAATCTTTATCAAGAACGATCGTCTTGTTGTTTCCGGTAAAAGTAGCTTTTAAAGCATCAAGGCTTCGTAAAAAGGTGTAGAATTCAGCTTTATCCGGATCGTTATAAGCCTTTGAAAGTATCTGCATGTAACTTGCTTCACCCTGAGCCTCGATCTTAGCTGCATCGGCTTCTGCAGTTGCCGTCATCTCGGTGACAGTTCTGTCAGTTTCATTTCTTATCTTCTGTGCCTGCGCATCTCCTGCAGCACGATATGATTCTGCGATGTTATTTCTCTCTGAGATCATTCTCTCGTATACGGCTGACTTGTTATCGTCCGGAAGATCCAGAGTTTTGATCTGGGACTGGATGATCGATATGCCGTACGAACCAATGTCGGAATTAGCCTGTGTCGTAACAAGGTCGGTGAGCAGATCTCCTCTTGCTGCGATCACCTCATCCTGAGTCATTGATGAGATAACGTTCTTTGTGGCATTGTATACTGCTGCCTCAACTCTCTCGTTTGCTCTTGCTTCAACCGCATTAAGTGTCTGGATATATCTCTTAGGTTCGGTGACTCTCCAGAGTACGTAGTTGTCAGCTATCATGGATTTCTTATCCTTTGTGATGACATCCGATACGGGAAGGTCATAAAGGATAGTTGCTGTAGAAACCCTCTGTGTAGACTGGATAAAAGGGATCTTGGCATACAGTCCGGGAGTTTCAAAGGTGGAAACGATCTTTCCGAACTGCTTTACCACAACGAATTCCTTCTGATGAACCACAAAAGGTATATCACATATAACTATGAGCAGGAGGATCGCTATTACCGCGATCATGCCTCCCTTTAAACTTTTTTTCATATCAAATTCTTTATAATGTTCCATATTCTTTACTCTCCTGCCTCATTAACAAGATCGGGTATTGTTACTTCTTCAGATACAAAGCTTTCAAGAGGAAGCATGTTCTGTGTCTCGCCATCGGTTATTATGACTTTAGCCCCGGGAAGGATCGTCTCCATCGTTTCGAGGAACAGTCTTTTCTTTGTGATCAGCGGATACTGTTCGTATTCGTCATACATTTCGTTAAATCTTGCTACCTGACCTTCAGCCTCTGCGATCCTGGCTGCTTTGTTAGCCTCCGCAGTCTGAACGATCCTGTCGGCAGATGCTTCGGCAGCGGGTATCTGCTGGTTCTGATACTGAAGGGCATTGTTCCTTGCCGTATCGGCTCCCTGCTTTGCTGTTTCAACTGCCTTGAACGCCTGGATGATCTCCTGTGTGGGAGGTTCCGAATCCTGGATCGAGATATTGACCACCGAAAGACCTATATTCTGTTCGGTCAGTTCCTCGATCATCTCTTCCTTAACATCGGCCTGGATCTGTCCCTTGCCCGTCGTCATTGCATCATCTACCGTATAGTTTGATACGACCGAACGAATGCTTGCAAGAGCGATATTTCTCAGAATGAGCTCAGGCTCCTTGGAATTGAAAAGATATGCTACCGGATCCGATACCCTGTATTCAAGGTAAAAATCTATGTTAAGCAGGTTAAAGTCACTGGTTATCATGATCCCGTCATTGGCATCAGGTATGTTCTGTCCGTCAGCAGAAATCGTGTATCCGATACCCGTTCCGTGAGTCGTGATATCGACCTTGTTCACACGCTGAAGGAACGGAACCTTAAAATACATTCCGGCGGTATCTGTCCTTAATACCTTACCGAACTGGGTTACAACAGCATTTTGCTGCTCGGATACCGTATAGAATGACCCGAGGATCACACCTATCACTATTCCGACTATGATAATTGTGGTCAGCAGACCGAGTTTTTGTTTCATATTCTGATTTTTCCTTCCAGATGAATATTTGATTTAATATTTTAACGCTTTTAATCGCTAAATTCAATGATCACCCTTAAAACTGATAGGTAATTCTTTTTCCTTATATTACCTGTATCTGATGTCCGGACAAAAGTGTTCAAAGATCACGATGTCATAGTCTTTTTCAGCATCCTTATCATGTGCTGTCCAGGCAACTTTTACTGCTCCGAGTCTTTCCGACATCCTGACAAAAAGGGTCTTTTTGCCTATCTTATGAGCTATGAACTCCGGACGGGCCGCAAAGTTAAATACCGCCCTTCCAAGCATTCCTCCGATAACCGGGCTTAAACCGTCCTTAACATATACCTCGGGAAGCTGGCACAGGAATCCCCTTAAGATATGCGGTGCATGAAATCTGAACCAGGCAGTGATAAAAGGATTAAAGCTTTCTATGCAGTACTTTCCGTTATACCCGCTTAGTATATCGAGAGTCTTTTGGCACAGTTCTTTGTTCCTTCGTCCGTTCTTAAGCTCCACTATCATAGGTGTCTGACCGTTTACAACTTCAAGCACCTCGGTAAACAACGGTATCCTCTCTTCGGTTCCGCAAAGACTTAAGGCTTTAAGCTCATCAAGTGTCAGTTCATCCACATCTTTATCGACTCCGCAGACTCTCTTAAGATCATCGTCATGAAATACCACAACCTGTCCGTCACGGCTTAACTGTACATCAAGCTCCATCCCGTATCCCGCTTCAACCGCCCGCCTGAAAGCTGCAAGCGAATTTTCGGGAATACTCTGGTCTTTTTCATACAGACCTCTGTGTGCAAAATTTCGTCCAAGGAACGCCTCTTTTTTTGATGCGGAAGCATGTCCGGGTGATATAAAAAATAAAACAAGCAGTACGATCACCGCTGCGGCGATCAGAATGATCTTTATCATTTCTCCGTAAAAGATCCTTTCATACCAAAATCATCAGTCGTTATCCAAAGCCTCAAGTCCATGGGCGTTCTCGACCTTTCTTGCCTTGATATTCTTAACAAGTGCAGTGAACACACCGAGACTTAAGAGGAATAATATAGTTGAGTAAACAGGCAGCGCCCTCCACATGAGCGAAACCTTGAACACGAGTCCCAGAAGGACCGGAGTGATCGTCTGTGCCGACATGCTGGCTGCGTAATAGAATCCGGTGAACCTTCCTATCTTTTTGTTTGAGCACAGTTCCACGACCATCGGGAATGAACAGTTATGAACAAGAGCCATTCCAAATCCCTTTACAGCCCATACCGCAAAGAGAAGTGACGGGAAAGCATATTCTCCGTTAGCTCCGGTCACATTTCCGGTCGGAGCCACAAAGCACATAACGAGCATTGAAACAACGGTGATGCAAAGTCCCGTGCTTATAGTCCATTTCCTTCCTATCCTGTCGGCTATGCTTCCTGCTGTCGCAAAGCCTATCACACTGGCTGCCCCGCCGACGATCGTAAGGATCATCGTCGCGCTTGATACTGAATTAAGATAGTAGATGACATAGTTACCTATATATGTTCCTATAGAATTATCTGCCATGAACCAGAGAAATTCCGCTCCGAGGATCGCCATTAGCATGTTCCTGTTCGCCTTTGACATCGGGGCATCATCGTCAACGGGAGTCTCGATCGCCGCCATCTTTTCTCCGAGTTCCATCTCTTCCTTGAGTTCTTCGGCCAGACGGTTTTCCTTTATCGTTACAAAAAGGACCATCGCAGATATCACCATCAGTATCGAGGCTATGATAAAAGGTATCTCTATGATCCAGAGTTTTCTTGCAGAATCCTCTACGTTGATATAATCCGACAGTTTAAGGAAGATACCGAGAACGGTGGCAAATGCTCCGCCGAGATATCCCATTATATTTATGATGCCGTTAGCCTTTGCTCTTAAGGGTTTCGGAGTAATATCGGGCATCAATGCGACTGCGGGATTACGGTACATCATCATGAAGATGAGAACTACGCACATGATAATTACCATTCCAACCACATTGTTGTAATGGAAAAAAACCGGGATGAACGGGAAAGCGATCGCTGATACGAAGGTTCCCGTGAGGATGTATGGCATTCTCTTACCGATAGGGGATTTGGTCTTGTCCGAAAGATTTCCGAATATCGGAAGGAGGATCAGGGCAGCGAGATTATCGCAGGCCATTATGATGCCTACTATCCACTGGACATTGAGGATCTTGTCGGGATCTCCCGCCTTAAGCTGAGCGGAAGAAAGATCATACATCCTTCTTGCAAAGATATCGGTAAGGAATGTCGGGCACCATGAATCGTATACCTGCCACAGGAGCAGTATCCCGAAGAATGCAAAACCGATCAGAAATGTACGGCTTTTGTTGAGTTTAAGAGTAATGTTTTCAGATCCTGACATATTGTCATCCCCCTATATTATCCCTGTTTTTCTGTGAAACTACGGCTGACTTACCATGATCTACGCCTTTGGCATCACATTGGTCGCTATGATATCAGCTCCGGTGCCTGCAACATCCTTTATGAGAATGTCACCTACTTTAACCGGCGCATCAACCCTGGCCTTCATTACAAGTTCCATCACTTCATGTATCCTGCCTTTGGGTATCTCGGATGAAGTTTTGCATGAGACCACAGGTCCAGTTCCGCCGTTGACTTTTATTATCGATGAGATGTTCCTCACGGGATTGGTCATCTCATTTATCGCATATTCCTCACCCCTTGGGCAGAGATTTCCGGTTACCGTATACTGTCCGTCTTCACCCTTGTTTGCGGTAAGAAGACAACCGTTGGGACAGCAGATACAGATCATCTGACAGGTCCTGTCCATACCCTCCGGGATCGTGTTCTTTTCCTTGGAAGGTATCTTTACGGGATGTGCTTCACCCCAGTCCTTAATACCGTCCTTTATGAACCCTGCAGCCTTTTTTCCGGCTTCAACACTTTCCTTTGTAACGTTGTCAACAAGATCATGAACATGAAGAACGTTTCCGCACGCAAATATACCGCGTGCCGTGGTTTCAAGGTTCTCATTTACAACAGGTCCCTGCGTTGAAGGTTCTATCTTAGTTCCGGCATCACGTGAAAGTTCGTTTTCGGGTATGAGTCCGCACGATAAAAGAAGCGTGTCGCACTCATAATACTTCTCTGTTCCCGGTATCGGTGAATAGTTTTCATCCACCTTTGAGATCGTCACACCCTCAACTCTCTTTTTGCCGTGGATCTTTGTAACGGTATGAGAAAAAAGGAGCGGGATATCATAATCATCAAGACACTGAACGATATTTCTCCTCAATCCTCCCGAATAAGGTGCGATCTCAGCAACGCATGACACCTTTGCGCCTTCAAGTGTCATACGTCTGGCCATGATGAGTCCGATATCTCCCGAACCAAGGATCACTATTTTCTTACCGGGCATTTTGCCTTCGATGTTAACGTATCTTTGGGCGGTTCCGGCCGAATAGATGCCCGCTGGTCTGAATCCGGGGATGTTAAGAGCTCCTCTTGATTTTTCACGGCATCCCATTGCAAGTATCACGGCGCGGGTCTTTAACTCAAAAAGACCTTTTTCCCTGTTCATCGCTGTGACCGTACAAAGATCATTTCCTTCGTCTATCCCTTTAACACCGGTGACCATTGTGTCGAGCATATATTCTATGTTCTCCTTTAAGGTCATCTCGATGTATCTCTGTGCATATTCGGGGCCCGTTAGTTCTTCTTTGAACGTTGTAAGTCCGAATCCCGAGTGGATGCACTGATTTAATATTCCGCCAAGTTCCTTATCTCTTTCGAGTATGAGGATGTCATTTATCCCTGATTCACGGGCACTTAATGCAGCTGCCATTCCCGCGGGACCGCCGCCTATTACGATAAGATCGTATGTCATCTGTCATCCTCCTTTCCGCTTATCAGATACTCCGAACCCGTATCGTTCTTGCATATTGATTCAGGCGGAACGTCAAGTTCCCTTGCAAGTATCTGAACAACTTTGGGATTACAGAATCCGGACTGGCATCTGCCCATTCCGGCGCCGGTCCTTCGCTTTATCGCATCGGATGTAACCGCAGGAACAGGTGAATGGATCGCCTTTACTATCTCACCTTCCGTGACCGTACAGCATCTGCAGATCACATTTCCATATAACTCATCATTCTCAATAAGTCTGTGTCTTGTTTCATCATCCGCCATCTTGAAATTGGGAATGGGCTCTCTTTCCTCCTTAAACGAGGCCTTCAGGGTAAGCGGTGTTCTGTCCGAAATGATCTTAGCGACATATTCGGCGATCGCAGGAGCAGCGCTTAAGCCGGGTGACTCGATGCCTACAACATCAAAGAAACCTCTGGCATCCGTAACTTCACCGATAAGAAAATCTCCGTCCCTGTCTTCATCTTCGAGATTATCAACATGAACACGTTCCGTAAGCTTTGCCCTAAGGCCTGCAAAAGACGTTATGACCTCACGGAAGGGAACATCCGGTGCACTCATGGATGCCTTTTGTTTTATCGTTGAAATTCCTTCAGCGGTTGTTATCGTTTCTTCCTTATCCCCGATATCTTCAGCTGTAGGTCCGATGAGCAGATTACCGTGTGTGGTAGGTGTGATCAGAATGCCTTTGCCTTTATCCGTAGGAAGCTGGAATATCGTCTTTCCGACAAATCTGCCGGCAGTCGTATCAAGCAGCATGTACTCACCACGTTTGGGAGTGATCTTTATCTTTGTGCCGCTTATCATGTTATGGATCGTATCCCCGTATACTCCGGCACAGTTTATGACCATGGAAGCTTCTTCGGTAAACTCACCGCAGTCTTCCTTATCGGTTACACCCGGATGCTTTATTCCGGTTATCCTGAATCTGTCATTTTCCTTTTCGATACCTGTGACCTCGGCGTTCAGCATGATCTTTACACCGTTTAAAACAGCACTTTCAGCCATGGCCACAGTAAGACCGAAGGGATCAACTATCGCACCTGTCGGAGCATGAAGGGCCCATCTGACTTCATTGCTTAAGTTGGGTTCAATCCTGCGGGCCTCGTCTCCCGAGATGATCTTAAGGCCTTCAACTTCATTTGTGACACCTCTGTCATAAAGTTCGATGAGCTTATCCTTATCCGCATCATCAAAGCAAAGGACCATGGAGCCGCATCTTATATATCCGAAGCCGAGCTTTTTTGATAGCTCCTCCATCATCTTTGAGCCTCTGACATTCAGTTTAGCCTTTAAGGTTCCGCTCTTTGCATCATATCCTGCATGACAGATGCCGGAGTTGGCCTTCGATGTGCCTTCGCACACATCAGAAGAACGTTCCATCAAAGCTATGTTAAGTTCATACCTGGATAATTCTCTGGCTATGCAGGTGCCGGTGACACCGCCGCCGATGATTATAATGTCGTACATGTGAGTCCTTTCATTAACAAAATTTATCCGCTGTGAAGAATGATATTGTACGCTGTGAGAAAAGGTGTTTTCCACGCAAACACGCGTTGCGAAAGGTTTGCTTAGGAAAAACCTTTTCTCACAGAATTTATATTTCAAAGTTCAAACATGTCACTATAGTTGTCGAGGATGTAGTCTTCGAAGGAGAGGTACTTCTGTACTCTCTGATAGTTGTCACGGATTGCGGGGAGGCGGTCACGGTAGTCCTTCTCGGAGCAGGATGCGATGATATCATCAAGGGAAAGCGGGTCGTTTCGGTCTATCGTGATGATACCGTCGGTATTAAAGAAATCTCCGATCTTAGTTGCTCCAAGATAAATGGGGACCGTCATCGAAGCAAAACAGTCAAGGATCTTTTCAGTGAAATAGAAAGATGAACTGCCGTTTTCAACAACTATGCTGTATCTGTAATCCGTAAGGGCATCCGCCTTTTTCTCAATATAGTTGCCGCATGCCTTTCCGTATCCGTCGACCTTCGGATCATTCATATATTTTTTAGCGATAGAATATCTTATCTTATGATATTCGCTTATCTGCTTGTCAGATGAAATTACGGATATCTCTTTGGTCTTCTTTTCGCATAGTCCGGGATCCATAACACCGCCGTACCGTTTGGTTCCGTACCAGACTCCGTAGGCAGGGACAAATGAAGCATTTGAGTACTTATTAAGGATCTCTTCATTATGAGTGAATATCCTGTAAAACTCGGATGCCATTTGGGGATTATCAAGGAGCATTGAATAGTCTCCCGGAACAATGGATTCCGATTCCCGCAGCACTCCGAACCTGCGCTTTGCTTTGTCGGATGGATCAAGCATATCCCTGTGATTGTAAAAGTGGATCGGAAGTCCCTCATTAAACCTGTCCCAGAGGATCCTGTCAGGGATCCTTCCCGCTACCATCGAGTATGGAGTATGTGCGTTTAAGGCATTCCTCAGGTAAAAGATCTTAACCTTTTCCCCTTTGGAATTAAATAATTCGGGAGTTTCCGAAGCTTCCTCACCGAAGAAGGGAGCCGTCTTTTTTTTCACTATCCCGTATGGTAAAAGGTTCTTCAACTTCTCATTCATCGGCTGCGCTCTTCCTTCCCACCATTTTTAATACTTTCTTCACGTAACCTGATATCACTTTAAATGATCTGGTCTTTACGGAAGTTATCACAAATATCGTCATTGAAACCACTACGCTGATGACCCCTTTGACTATGACTGAAAGGATCAGATTGTTTATGTACCCTTCAGTAAGTGAACCAAGGAACAATGACAATGCACATGATGCAGCAAGCAATCCAAGCCTTAGTGCAAAAAGCGCATAATACCCGAACTCGGACTTTTCGATGATGTGGCGGAACACCACTACGGTCCTTCCGGCAAATATCAAAAGATGACCGAGTATCGTAGCTATCACAACCCCCGTGACTCCAAGGGGGAAGGACAGGACTATCGACAGCACGATATTGACTACAGCAGCCGCTATCATATAATTCCTGTCGAGTTCAAAGTGTCCCATGGTATTTCTGTAATATGTCATGGGATTATTGCAAAGTGCGATAAACACATTTATACCTAGTGCAACAAGAAATGCAAACGGGAGCAGCAGGCTTTCTTTTTTAAGCCATACGAGCACAAAAGGCTGTCCGATGCTTATAAGTCCCGTAGCACAGACGATCCCGAAGAAAAATCCAAGAAGATCAAGGGCATAGAAGAAATCCTTACCCTTTTCCTTATCATTGTCATAAACAAGATTTCCTATACTTGCCTGAAGCGAATGGAATAAAGACAGGATAAGCTCCTGAATCTTGCCTGTCAGCATCTTATAGTTGCTGACAAGTCCGTTTGTTTCTATCCCGAGAAAATAGGTGATGACGATATCATCGGATGCTCCGTAAAGAGTTCCCGCGATCTTTGTGGCCATCATGTTTTTAACCTCATGGAAGAGATCAAGTTCCTTCATAAAGGCTACGGAAGCCTTTTCCTCGATAAGATCCGGATATTCCTTCTTTGCCCGGACCGCTATTACCAGATTCGATGTCACATTTGCTATTATCGCGATGATAAGGTAAACGATATAGTTCCTTAAATACAGCAGGACCAGCATCCTCAGGATGACCGAAACGATATTTGTTGCGGTATCAACGACCGTGCATACATAGATCCTCTGATGAGTGATAAAGAGTATCCTTCTGTATGCAAGGAAATAAGTGCACAGCGTTGCCATCAGCTGAAGGAAATAGATCGTGTAAATGAACAGCCAGGATTCCTTCTGACGGTCATTCAGGATGAGCGGAAGGAATAATGAAACCAGTATTCCGGCTACAATGACAAATAACCCGACTATCCTGTATACCAGTTTGTATGTATAAAGGAGTTTCCTGATCTTTTCCCTGTTATCGGAAGCGATCTCCCGGTACATGTGATAGGTTATGATCGAAGCGATACCCATCTCCGAGAGATTAAGGAAAGAAAAGATGGATGTAAAAAGACCGTCATAGCCTAAATAGTCTACGACGAGCACATCAAGAAAGATCCTGCGAACCACAAAATTGAGGATAACTATAAGGGCCGTAGAACCGTATATATAGATCATATTTCTGAGCGAATTTTTAATTCTCATGATGTCTATAAGTATACCACACTTAGAGGCTTGTTTTTAGCAAAAAGCGTATACTTGTGATATACTGACTAGTGTTAAATTTTTATAGGAGCCGGCTTATGGAAAAGATAGACAGAAACGCCCCCTGCTGGTGCGGGAGCGGCAAAAAATACAAATCATGCCACATGAACATGGACAATAAGATCCATATGTACGAACTTCAGGGTCATATAGTCCCGCCTCATCATATCCTTAAAAACGCTGAAGATATCCGCAAGATCAAGGAAAGTTCCGTGGTAAATATGGCCGTTCTCGATGCGGTAGGCAAAATGATAGGTCCCGGAGTTTCGACTCAGGAAATAGATGATGTGGTAAGCCGCGTAACAACTGAAATGGGCGCGATCGCCGCACCTCTTAATTACGAAGGATATCCCAAGAGCGTATGTACTTCTATAAATGAGGTCGTATGCCACGGAATACCGGACCCCAATGTGATACTTAAAGAAGGCGATATAGTCAATGTGGATGTATCAACAATACTTGACGGATATTTCTCGGATTCTTCAAGAATGTATATGATAGGCGAAGTCTCTGATGAAAAGCGCAAGCTCGTTGAAGTCACGAAGGAATGCTGCGATCTCGGAGTCAAGATGGTCAAACCCTGGAATTTCCTCGGCGATATGGCAGATGTGATACACCGTCATGCCCTTGAGAACGGATTCAATGTTGTCATAGATATAGGCGGACACGGCGTAGGATTCGAGTTCCATGAGGAGCCGTTCGTAAGCTATGTTACAAAACCCGGAACCGAAATGCTGATGGTTCCCGGAATGGTATTTACTATAGAACCCATGATCAATATGGGAACGAGTGCCGTTACCATTGATAAGGAAGACGGGTGGACCGTAAGAACAGCAGACGGCAAACCCTCTGCCCAGTGGGAATACACAGTTGCCGTTACCGAAGACGGCTGCGAGATCCTTACCTGGTAAGATACACTACTAAACTTTTAGAATCATGAACAATGAAAATAAATATAAAAGCAGGTCTTCACTGCTTTTTTATTTCCTTAAAGGAAACAAACATTTCTTCATATTCAGCATGATCGCAGCGGCACTGGTTGCTCTGCTCGATCTGACACTCCCCCGTATAATCGCTTTTACGGTTGATGCGTTACTTATGGATGCGGATGTTTCTCTTCCGGCTTTTATTACCGCTGTCATAGAAGGTATAGGCGGAATGGAACATCTTAAAACCCATATGTACCTCATAGCTGTAGCTATCGTGATCGTTGCTGTATTAAGGGGGATATGCCGGTACTTTTTCCAGTTCTTTAATGCAAAGGGCGAAGAAGGACTTGTTCTTCGCATGCGCAATATTCTCTATGAACACATCATTAATCTTCCGATGAAATGGCATAACACAAATCAGACCGGAGATATAATCCAAAGATGTACTTCGGATGTTGATACGATACGTACATTTTTATCCGATCAGCTGATCAATCTCGTACGTGTGATAATCCTTATAATCCTTGCCATACTGTTCATGCTAAGGATCCATGTGGGGCTAACCTTTGTAGCTATCGCTCTCGTTCCCGTCATCATTGGTTATTCTCTCGTTTTTCATTACAGGATAGGAAAACAGTTTGAAAAGGTTGATGCGATGGAAGGGCGTCTTTCCGCAATGGCTCAGGAAAATCTGACCGGAGTAAGGGTGGTCAGGGCTTTCGGCCGTGAGGATTACGAGAAAAAAAGGTTCGGTGAATTCAACGAAAAGTATATGAACACATGGGTCTATCTTATGAGACTCCTTTCGATGTTCTGGGCAACGGGAGATTTTGCCGGAGGGATACAGGTCCTCCTTATCGTGGCGATAGGTGCAGTCCTCTGTGTAAAGGGAACACTGAGTGCGGGAGAATTCATCGAATTCATTTCGTATAATTCGATGCTTGCATGGCCTGTCAGGATGCTCGGTCATGTTATCTCAGACATGAGCAAGGCAGGAATATCCATAGACAGGATAATGTATATCATGAATTCCGAAGAGGAAAAGGATGTTGAAGATGCTGTCGATTTCCCTTCAGGACATGAGATCAGATTTGATAATGTTTCCTTCAGTTATGAAAGTGAAAACAGCGAAGATACGGGTGCGTTAAGCAAAGTCAGTTTCACTGTAAAGGAAGGCGCTACCATAGGCATTCTCGGAGGAACCGGCTCAGGCAAGACTACCCTGATGCAGCTGCTTGATCGACTGTATGAACTTAAGGAAGATGAAGGAAGGATACTTATAGGCGGTGTGGATATCAAAAAGATCCGCCTTAAGGAGCTTCGAAAAAATATAGGTATCGTGCTTCAGGAACCCTATCTGTTTTCCGGAACGATCGCGGAAAATATCGCGATCTCCAAAAAGAAAGCGGAAATGGCAAGTATCAGGCATGCCTCAAGCATAGCGGCACTAGATGAAACGATATCCGGATTTACCAAAGGATATGATACTTTTGTCGGAGAAAGAGGTGTGACCCTTTCAGGCGGACAGAAACAGCGTACCGCGATCGCACAGATGATAGTCAAAAACTCTCCGATCATGATCTTCGATGATTCGCTTTCAGCCGTAGATGCCGAGACTGATCAGAAGATAAGGAACAGGCTTAAAGAGGTGGAAAAAGGCGTAACCACGATCCTTATTGCACACAGGATCTCAACTCTCATGCACGCAGATATGATAGTTGTTCTTGATAAAGGCCGTATATCGGGAGTCGGTTCCCATGAGGAACTCATACGTTCAGACGGGCTGTACAGGAGAATATATGAACTTCAGCAAACGGTTTAGCATTTTAAACTACATAAAGCCCTA
>JAEEGL012106246.1_pt1 | contig 27469 bp, 22 predicted proteins | sample 9134231 | NCBI WGS metagenome assembly JAEEGL01 (sample SAMN16246548, study PRJNA631951) | gut metagenome | biome: gut microbiome; feature: rumen; material: fiber-attached | host: Bos | place: Iran: Karaj | collected 2018-10
GATCATCGATGGCGTGCGCCTTTGCAAGGCCAAGCGCTACCGTTATGCCAATGCCGACATGGCCGACCTGGAGCGGTGCTTGAAAGAGGCGCAGGCTCAGCGTTTCCGCATCATCGTGACCGACGGCGTGTTCTCCATGGACGGCAACGTGGCCCCCATGGACAAGATATGCGACCTCGCGGAGAAGTACGACGCCCTGGTGATGGTTGACGAAAGCCACAGCGCCGGCGTGGTAGGCAAGCACGGGCGCGGAGTCGCCGAGCTGTACGACCTCTACGGCCGCATCGACATCCACACCGGCACGCTCGGCAAGAGCTTCGGAGGCGCCGTGGGAGGATTCACCACCGGCAGGCAGGAGATCATCGACATGCTCCGCCAGCGCAGCCGCCCGTACCTCTTCTCCAACTCGCTTCCGCCGATGATCTGCGCCGCAGGAATCGAGACCTTCAAGCTCCTCTCTGAGAGCGACGAGCTCCACGACCGCCAGCAGGAGAACGTGACGTACTTCCGCGACAAGATGCTCGCCGCAGGCTTCGACATCAAGCCCACGCAGAGCGCCATATGCGCCGTGATGCTGTACGACGCACCGCTGAGCCAGCGCTTTGCCGCAGCCATGGCCGAGGAAGGCATCTTCGTGACCGGATTCTACTACCCCGTGGTGCCCAAGGGACAGGCCCGCATCCGCGTTCAGCTGTCGGCGGCTCACACCAGGGAACAACTCGACAAGGCCATAGCCGCCTTCATCAAGGTAGGACGCAAACTGGAAGTAATCAAGTAATTATATGACATTTGCCATGATCGTGGAGCTGCTGATAGTTCTGGCGGCTCTGTATGTGGGTTCCCGCTACGGATCCCTCGCCCTCGGCGCCATCAGCGGCATAGGCCTGGCCATCCTCGTGTTCGGCTTCGGCCTCAAACCGGGAACGCCACCCACGGACGTCATCTACATCATCATAGCCGCCGTAACCTGCGCAGGAACGCTGCAGGCGTCTGGAGGTATGGACTGGATGATACAGATAGCCGAGAAGATGCTCCGCAAGCATCCCGACCGCATCACCTTCATGGGCCCGCTGGTGACCTTCTTCCTTACGGTGCTGGTGGGAACCGGGCACGTGGTATACACCATCATGCCCATCATCTGCGACATCGCGCTCAAGAAGAACATACGTCCCGAGCGCCCGTGCGGAGTGGCTTCGGTGGCGTCCCAGGTAGGCATCACATGCTCCCCCATCGCAGCGGCGGTAGTGGCCTTCGTGACCATATCCAACGCCAACGGCTACATGGTCAGCATACCCCAGGTGCTCATGGTCACCATCCCGGCCTGCGTTGCAGGACTGATGTGCGCCGCTGCGGCATCGTTCAGGCGCGGCAAGGACCTCGACAAGGATCCGGTCTTCCAGAAGCGCAAGGCCGATCCGGAACTGTACCAGTACATGTATGGCAACACCGCTACCACCCTCGACAAGAAAATAACCAAAGAAGCCAAGGCGTCCGTGTTCATCTTCCTGGGTTCCCTGCTGGTGATCGTGGCGTTCGCTTTCATGCAGATGATCCATACCGCCGGCGGCGATACCCTGGCCAAGGCGGCCAACCTGCCCAAGATGAACATCTGCATCCAGATCATCATGCTCATGGCAGCCGCATGCAACATCATCTTCTGCAAGGCGCAGCCCAAGAAGGCCGTGGCCGGAGCTGTCTGGCAGAGCGGAATGGTAGCCGTGGTCGCAATCTACGGAATCGCCTGGCTGGCAGACACTTACTTCGGCAACTACATGGACCAGATGAAGCTGATGCTCAGCGACCTGGTCACCAATTATCCCTGGAGCATAGCGTTCGTGTTCTTCCTGGTGAGCGTGCTCATCAACTCGCAGGGCGCCGTAGTGGTGGCAATGCTGCCGCTGGCATACGAGCTAGGCATAGCCGGCCCCGTGCTACTCGGCGTGCTGCCCAGCGTGTACGGCTACTTCTTCATTCCCAACTACCCTTCCGACATCGCAACGGTCAACTTCGACCGCAGCGGTACCACGGTCATCGGCAAATACCTGCTGAACCACAGTTTCATGATGCCCGGGCTGATAAGCGTAGCGGTTTCCACGGTCCTAGGATACCTGATCACCAACGTGTTCTTCGCAGGCTATTTCGCCAGTTTCGCACAGTAGCATGGACTATCCGGACATAGCGGCCCGGTTCGAAATCACCGGCAAGGTACTCTCCGTCAAGCCTTTCGGAAACGGCCTCATAAACGACACCCTGCTCGTCCGTACCGACGGGCCCGACGACTACGTGCTCCAGCGCATCAACCAGGGCATATTCCGCGACGTGGACCTGCTGCAGCACAATATCGATTGCGTTACCGCACACCTGCGGCACAAGCTGGAGGAAGCCGGCGAGAGCGACCTGGAGCGCAAGGTCCTGCGTTTCCTCCCCTGCCGCGAAACCGGCAAGACATACTGGACCGACGGTGCCTCCTGGTGGCGCATGTCGGTGCTCATACGCGACGCATTCACGTTCGAGACTGTAGACCCGGAATACTCGGGATACGCAGGAGCCGCATTCGGGCGTTTCGAGGCCCTGCTGGCCGACATTCCCGACACGCTCGGCGAGACCATCCCCGACTTCCACAACATGGAACTGAGGGCCCGCCAGCTGCATGAGGCCGCGGAAGCCGATGCCGCCGGCCGCCTGTCAAACCCGGAGGTGCGCGGCATGCTGGACGCCATGCTGCCTTTTGAGGAGGAAATGTGCAAGGCGGAGCGCCTGCACCGCGAGGGCCTGCTGCCCAAGCGTATCTGCCACTGCGACACCAAGGTCAACAACATGCTCTTCGACGCCGACGGCAAGGTGCTGTGCGTCATCGACCTTGACACCGTGATGCCGTCGTTCGTGTTCTCCGATTTCGGCGACTTCCTGCGCACCGCCGCCAATCCGGTGGCAGAAGACAGCCCGGAGATTGAAAAGATCGACTTCAGGATGGACATTTTCGAGGCTTTCGCCCGCGGCTACATCAGCTCGGCAAAGAGCTTCCTCACGCCCGTGGAGCGCGAAAACCTGCCATACGCGGCATGCCTGTTCCCGTACATGCAGGCGGCCCGCTTCCTGGCCGACTACATCAACGGCGACACGTATTACAAGATTGCCTACCCGGAGCACAACCTGGTGCGCACGCGCAACCAGCTGGCGCTCTTCCGCTCGGCATATTCCAAAGTGCCGGAAATGTCGGCCCTGCTGGAAAGCCTCTGATTACTCTTTATAAAGAAGATACGGACGGCGTTGTTCGCGGAAGCGGGCGACGTCGTCTTTCCACATGGCCCTGATTTCTTCGACGGGGCGGCGCTCGAGTATCATTTCGCGCACGTAAGGAACTCCGACCTGGAGTTCGAAGTGGTTGCGCTTCATGAAGAAGGCGCTGTCGGCGGGCATGTGGGCGAGGGCGTCGGCAAGATACTCAAGGTTAACCTGTTCTGCCCAGATTTCCTTCAGGGTTTTGCCACGGAGGTCAACGCCAAAGCACTCCTGATCCATATAGCGGGGTTTCTTTGCCCCCGGAATGCTGCGGGGAGTGAATGAGAAGCCACGGTCTTCCATCGCCGGGTGGCCGTAGATCTCGAAAGGCCACTGCGTTCCACGCCCAGCGGTTACCTCGGTGCCCTCGAAGAAGCAGGTGGAACTGTAAAGGTAGATGGAGCGCATGTCCTTGAGGTTCGGGGACGGAGGGAGTATGAGAGTGCAGCGCTTCTGATGATCGTAATTCAGGCAGGGAATCACGGTGAGGTCGCACTTGAGGCTGTCGCGGAGCCAGCCTTCGCCGTTCATCATGAGCGCCAGTTCGCCCAGCGTCATGCCGTGCACCATCGCTATCGGCAGCGAGCCTATTCCGGACTTGTATTTCATGTCGAGGATAGGTCCGTCGACGTAGAATCCATTGGGGTTGGGACGGTCGAGCACTATGACCTTCTTGCCGTAGGCGGCGCAAGCGTCCATCAGGCGCTGCATCGTGACGTAGTAGGTGTAATAGCGCAGGCCCACGTCCTGAATATCCACCAGCAGCACGTCAAACTTGTCCATGTCGGCCTCGTCGGGCATCATGGCATGGCGGCTGTACAGCGACAGGATGGGCACGCCCGTCTTTTCGTCCACGCTGGACGACACCAGCTCCCCTGCGTCGGCGGCACCGCGGAATCCGTGCTCCGGCGAGAAGATTGCACTCACGTTGACACCCTTCTCAAGCAGCACGTCGAGCAGATGAGGGCCGTACGTAACGGGGACTGAGGGGTCCGAGGGCTGCCCGAACGGGATGCCGGCGGTGGCTTCGGTCACTTCTTCGCCACCCTTGAGGCACCAGCCTTCGACCTTGTCGCCGACGATGCCGCTGGGGTTGCTGTAGATGGCGACGCGCTGCCCCTCAAGCAGTGGCAGATACACGTCGAAGCGTTCGTCGCCGAACACAACGCGGGACGAGCACGATGCCGACAGCGCCAAAGACGCCAGCATCGACAGGAAAAACAGACGTTTCATTATTCAGACAGTATGAATTCTCCGAAAAATTCAGGACGGTGGAAGTCCGGCGATGCGGTGCTCACAGGGTTCCAGGTAAGGAAATGGGGGTGGGCGGTCTTGTCGCCGCACTTGTAGATGTTGCCCCTCAGGCGCGCCGGCAAGGCATCGGGGTCGATGCCCATGACGTCGAAGGGTATAAGCAGGGTGATGCGCCAGCTCCAGATGCCTCCGGAATACTCCTGGGGCCCTTCGAACTGCGCCATGCGGACGATGCGCGCCATGTCTTCTGCGGGAATGGGAACGCGCCCGAACCTCCCGGCGCCGTGGCACGCCACCATCTTGCCGGCGGCGTTAACCTCGAAATTGAAGTACTCCGTGCCGTCGGGAGCCAGGATGAAGATTTCGCAGCAGCTGTCTTCCCATACGCTGCCTCCGTCTTCGAGATTCTTTACGCGCAGGTCGAGCCCGCTCACGCGGAAGTCGACCACGAGCGATTCGCGGGTGCGGGCGATGCGGCCGCCGCAGAACGGGGCGTACGGGAAGGCGTCGGGCCAGTTGACGCGGTCGACCATGAAACGGGCGCCCTCGAGTTCGAGGGCGGTGTCGAGGTCGGTGTGCCCGAGACTCTTCAGCAAAGGAATGCAGAGTGAGTTCATATCGCGCTATTCCCTTGTTTCCAGACGTTTGACGGCAAGCTCGGCGTATTTGGTGCCGGGGCGGCCCCAGTTGGCGTAGGGGTGTATGCTGATGCCTCCGCGCGGCAGGAAGAAGCCGGTCACCTCGATGTATTTGGGATCCATCAGGGCGATGAGGTCCTTCATGATCATGTTTACGCAGTCCTCATGGAATGCGCCGTAATTGCGGAAGCTGAAGAGATAGAGCTTGAGGCTCTTGCTCTCGACCATGCGCTCGCCGGGGATGTAGCTGATGCGGATTTCGGCGAAATCGGGCTGGCCGGTGATGGGGCACACGGAAGTGAATTCCGGGCAGTTGAAACGTACCCAGTAATCGTTGTCGGGATGCTTGTTCCCGAAGGCTTCAAGCACTCCGGGATCATAATCCTGGCTGTATCCGGCTTCGCGGCCAAGTGCCTTCAGGCCTTCTTCGTTGCGGGATTTTGTCATACGTCGAGTATTTTGAAAGGGTTGTACGATATGCCTTCGTCGTAGGTGTCGACGCCCTCGATCTTCTTGATCCGGCGCACCACCGCGGCGGTGACGGGCAGGATGATGATTTCGTAAATCACCTTGAAGCTCACCTGTGCGAGCATCATGAGGGCCAGAGCCTTGAGAGGCGTGCCCCAGAAAACGATGGGCATGAATATAAGCGAATCGGCAAACTCTCCGGCAAGCGAAGAGAGGATGGCGCGTACGCCGAAGCGGCGGCCCTGGTCGGCAATCTTCATCTTGCTGATCACCAGCGAGTTGACGGTGGATCCAACGAGGAATGCAAGGAGCGATGCGCCCACTACCCTGGGTGCCATGTTGAACATATAGTCGAAGTGTTCCGCACCTTCCCAGAAAGAGGCGGCAGGGAGCCAGACCACCAGCTGCCCCAGAACTACCACGAAGGCATTCATAAGGAAAGCCAGCCAGATGACAAGGCGGGCCCTTCGGAAACCCCAGACCTCGGAAATGCAATCGTTGATGATATATGATACGGGGAAGATGATAACCGCACCCGGGAGGGTAATTCCCCAGAGGCTTATCACCTTTGTGGCGAACAGGTTGGATGTTATCAGACAGACTACGAAAAGGACTGTCAGAAACAGGAATACGGGTGAAAATTTGTTTTGCATTACAGTTTTTTTAGTGGTGTCCTGTTACACTTTGGCAAGGGGGTTATCCCTTGACCGACATTATCGCTTCGTAGAATTGAGGGAAGCGTTCGGATAGCTTTACGGGGCGGCCGGCATCCAGAAAGCAATGGGTGCTGGTGGCCGTGCACACAATCTTGCCATCCACCTTCATGGTGTAGGCGAAACTGAGTTTCAGTTCGGTCATTCCAGCCACTTCCACATCGATTTCTATCACGTCCTTGAAGGTTGTGGGATGCTTGTAATTGCAGCTGACAGCCACCACCGGGGACACTATGCCTTCGGCCTCCATACGGTCGTAACCGTAGCCGAGAACGTCCATCCAATAGACACGGGCCTCTTCCATGAAGCGTATGTAATTGGAATGATGGGTCACGCCCATACGGTCGCACTCATAGTACTTAACCTCGTGCCTGTATGTCGGGACATTCGCCATCAGCTACTTTTTGTTGTAGTGGAAGAGGTATGTCATGGTGACCTTGAATACCGCAGGGTCGGGCAGACGGCTGGTACGGCCGTCGGAGAAATGGCAGATCATTGCGCCGGCACTGCCGGATACGTCGAGGCGCCACCATGTGCCGACAGGCCAGGTGTAGCCGCCGCCCACGGCGCCGATTATTGCAGTGCCCTGGGAGCCGCCTCCGTTCCATGAAAGATCGAATTTGCCGGTAGCCGCCGACACGGTAAAGAACCAGCCACGGTACAGGTCGTATCCGCGGGTCTCCCACGGGTGCAGGTAAACGCGGGCGCCGAGGTCGAAGGCGCTGACATTGAATCTAACCGTTTCGCCGGGGAAAGTCCAGAACGGGAAGGTATATCCGGCGTGCAGGCCGAAACGGGAACCGATTGGAACTTCGACGCCCAGGTTCACAGCTGTTATGGCGTCGAACAGCAGATTGGTCGACAGTCCGGCTACAGCCACCTTGCCATCGGTTTCCTGCTGCTTCAGTATTTCGAGTTCCTGCTGCCTGAGGTCGGCTTCCTGGCGCTTCAGCTCTGCCTCCTGACGTCTCAGGTCGGCTTCCTGGCGTTTCAGTTCGGCCTCCTGACGTTTCTGCTCGTCCTTGATCTGCTTCTGCTCAGCGTCCTGCTTCTGCTTGTCGGTCTCCGGCTTCTTTTCGGCCTCCTTCTGCTTGTCGGTTTCCGGCTGTTCGGTCTTGGTCTGTTTGGCCTGTCTGGCTTCTTCGGCCTTCCTGGCCTTCTCTGCCTGACGGGCTTCCTTTGCCTGTTTTGCCTCTTCCGCCTTGCGGGCCTTTTCGGCCTGACGGGCCTCTTTGGCTTTCTGTGCCTCTTCGGCCTTCAGGGCCTTTTCCGCCTTGCGGGCCTCTTCAGCGGCCTTTTTGGCATCTGCCTTCTGCTGCTTCTGCTGTTCCGCCTCCAGGCGCTTCTGCTCTTCAGCCTTTCTGGCTTCTTCGTCCTTCTGGGCCTTCTCGGCCTTGCGGGCTTCTTCAGCCTTCTTTGCTTCCTCAGCCTTGCGGGCTTCTTCAGCCTTCTTTGCTTCCTCAGCCTTGCGGGCTTCTTCGGCGGCCTTGGCTTCGGCCTCCTTCTTCTGCCGCTCAGCCTCCAGGCGCTTGGCTTCTTCAGCCTGCCGCGCCTCCTCAGCCTTGCGGGCATCTTCGGCGGCCTTCAGGGCCTCATCCGAAGACTTGCCTTTGGCGTCGGGCCTTACGAACACCGCGTCTTCGATCTCGTACTGTTTCTGGGGAGTTGGCGGAGCGACGTCGACTGCGGGCGGCAGCACGGCATTGTCGATGACTATTACGCTTGTGGGGTCCTGCAATTCCGCTCCGGCAGGCTGCACGGGCAGAACCATTCCGCTGGGAGGTATCTGGGACTGCGGCGTATCAGCACGCGTCCCGGACTTCTGCGCAAAGACCGGAAGAGAAAAAAAAATGGCAGACAACACTGCCATGAATATCGAAGCGCGGAATCCCATCAGAGATTACTTGAAACTGACGTTGTTAAGCTCGAAGCAGGCTCCGATGTTCTTCACGTCAAGCTGAGGGCAAAGCACGCAAAGCTTCACCTTGGCGAATGCAGATGCTTCCTTGGCAACTTTCAGGACCTTCAGGTGGCACTTCACGGGCACCTTGGAAGGGAAAGTGGTGGCACTGTATTGGTCGGTAAGCGTCTTGTTGGCTACGGACACCAGTACGCGGCCGAGCTCATACACGTTGCCGTCGTTATCGTAGACGACGGAGCCGCCCATACCTGTCTGGTAGATGCCGCCGACAAGATTGATCAGCACCTCGGAAGACGAGAGATTTGTCACTAGCAGAGTAAGCTCAACGTCTTCCCCGACAATACGGGAATCTTTCAGCTGGATCTTGAGATCCTGGCTGGGAGTAGTGGCAGTGGTCTGTGCAAAAGCCACGGCTCCGAAGGCTACTGCTGCAATGACGGTGATCAACAACTTTTTCATATTTGGATACATTATTATCAAATTTCGGCAAATTTAATCATAATGCAGAAGAAAAACAAGAAGAGTATATGCCAATTTTTGCGTATATTTGGCAGACAATAATCATCAGCCATGGCAAACAGAAGCATTTTGCTCGCAGTAGACCTGCAGAAGGATTTCATCGACGGCTCCCTCACCGTTCCCGGAGCTCACCTCGTAATACCCGAAATCAACCGTGTAAAGTCGGACTTCGACCTTGTTTATTTCACCCTGGACTGGCACCCCGTGAATCACTGCTCGTTCAAGGAGCAGGGCGGCCCGTGGCCGGTGCATTGCGTGCATCACACTGCCGGAGCGTCTATTCCGGACAACGTGTTCGAAGGCCTTGACGAAAGCCGCATTCGATTCATTCTCAAGGGGCGTCTCCCCGAGCGTGAGGAATACGGTGCGTTCGTGGGCTTCGACCCTGACAATCAGGACCTTTTCGAGCCCGGAGACGAAGTGGTGGTGTGCGGAATCGCCGCCGAATACTGCGTTCTGGAAACGCTGAAAAACCTCTACGAGATCAGCCGGAAAATCGGCTTCACCGTAAAGGTTTTCCTTGGCGGCACCGCCAAATTCGAAAGCCACGACACCGTCGTCGCCTTCATGGCGGAGAACGGTATCAAAGCCTGGTAAACGTCATTTCTTGAATTTCACCTGCGCGGAAGTCTCCTTGCCGTTCTTGTCGGCAACGGAGATGGTGAACACGTTGGTGGAGGCCGACAGGTCGTACTTGATATCGTACATGAACGAGAAGTCAAGCAGAGCCGAGGTCTTGTCCTTGATCACCGCGCCGGCAGGAAGGTAATTCCTGAATGTCTCTTCAACCTTGGGATCGCCGATGAGGTCTATCACCGTGCGGCCGTCGGTCGTGCGGTTCTTGACGTAGGTGGCAAGCTCGGGGGCGGCGCCGTATTCGAGTTCGATGGTGAATCTCTCAAAGCGCCCGGGGGCGTTGACGCTGATCTTTACGGGCACCTGGGCCTCGTTGAGATCGATCATGCTGAAGCCCGGATTGGAGTCCCATTCTATGGACGGGCCGATGGTATAATGGAACTTGGCGATCTTGCTTACCACGTTTCCGGACTGGTCGGTAAGTTTGACGTCGATTGAGAAAACAGTGTTGTTCTCGACCGGCTGCCCCTCGATGAGCTTGGTAATGATGGCCGCGAGGTCGATGGATCCGAGAGTCTTGCCGCGGAGGCCGGTGCCTGCAGTCATGCCCATTCCGGACAGGAACGCCGCTACGCCGGGATCGTCGATTACGTCAAACACCGGATAAGCGGACCCTGCTCCCTTGTTGGAGCTTATCTTGATATACGGATTTGCGAGCAGCCCGTAGTTGCCCATTCCGAGGGTCAGGATGAGCGATTCGATCTTCCCGGGGGCGGTCAGGACCACGTTGGCATCCATGCCGGGCATGATCTCGACCTGGGAGAAATTGGAATTCTCCGCCCAGGTGATGGTGGGAAGGTCGGGGTTGAGGTGCTGGATGCACGACACCGCCATCAGGCTGGCGGCGAGGGCGAGGATTATCGGAAAACGTTTCATTGCCGTATGGTTTTACCCGTCAAATATAAGCATTTATTTTTTCTCTTTGCGGAAATGGTGCCTCTCACGGTTCCAGAGACCGTAGATTTCACTCACGTTGCCGGCGGTGATGAAGGCCTGGATGTTCTCCTTGCGGATGTGGTCCATCAGGTTGGAGAACTCGTCCTGGGTGAGCAGGGCCTGCACTTCCACGCTGACTTCGTCGCTGTAGCCGCCCTTCACCTCATAGAGGCTGCAGCCACGGTGCAGTCTGTTGATGATGAAGTCGCGGATGCGTTCGTGGTCCTTTGAAATGACGCAGACGCGCTTGCGCTTGTTCAGGCTGGCGGTGAAATAATCCAGGGCCAGGCCGTTCATCCACGTGCCAACGAGGCCGGTGACCACCAGGCGGAAGGGATGGATGGCGAAAGCCGTGCAGCAGATGATCGCCCCGGCGACCGTCACCGAAACGCCGATGTCGAGGTGCAGATACTTGTTGACTATCTTCGCAAGTATGTCGAGGCCGCCCGTGGAGGCGTTGATGCTGAAGAGTATGGTCTGGGAAATGCTGACCACGAGCACGAAGCAGATAAGGTCCAGCAGGGGGTCGCCCATCACCGAGGTCATACCGGGCTCGATAAGCCTCTCGTAAGGAAGTATCTTTCCCCAAAGATCGATCAGCGGACCGAGGATGAGTGCGGTGTAGACCGTCTTGGCGCCGAATTCCTTGCCTATCAGCAACCATGCAAGCAGCAGGAGGATGGCGTTGATGATGGTGATGACCACCGAAACCTTTATCTGGATGCCGGCGAGTCCGAGCACGTTGGAAACGACGATGGAAAGACCGGTGATGGAACCCAGGACCAGTTTGCCGGGGAGCATGAAATAGTACACCGCACCGGCGGCTACCATCATACCCAAAGTCATGATTACCAGATCTTTCCAGAACTTGAACGTGGCCAGATACTTGAGAATGTCTTTCATTGTATTTATTCTGTTTTTGTCTTCGGTTCAGTGCAGGAGTTCACGAGATAGACTATCGAGACATACGGGATGCCCGAATTGGTCTCGAGGCCTATTTCGCACGTGCGGCTGTTTGAATAGCCGACGCTCACGCCCGCTTCTTCCACCTGTGCGCGCAGTTTGCGGAGCGCCCAGGAGTTGAGTTCCGGATGCGTCATTCCCTTGTCGCCGGCAAAGCCGCAGCACCCCACGCCGTCGGGGACGATAACCTTCGTGGAGCAGAGGCCGGCGAGGCCGACGAGCACGTCTCCCAGGCCCATCAGGCGCATGCTGCAGGTCTGGTGGACTGCCACCGGAGTATCGGTGCGATGGAAAACCAGCCGCTCGCGGAGGAACTTCCAGATGAATTCGGCGGGTTCGTAAAGATGCATGCGGGAAATGCCTTTGCGCATGCGGTGGAGGCAGGGGCTCTGGTCGCAGAGAACCGGCCAGCGGCCCTCTTCAGATGCCTTCCAGAGGGCTTCGTCCAGCTCGCGGAGCTTGGCGTCGGCCTCTTTCTGCATGCCCTTGCTCTCCCAGACGGTACCGCAGCAGAGGGAGTCCCGCCCGGGCACGAGTATCACTTCGTATCCGGCCTTGCGCAGGAGGTCCATGGTCTCTTCGGCCAGCGGCCTGCGGTAAGGCGAGGCCTTCGACACTCCCATCATCTGGTTAAGGCAACTGGGGAAATAGACCACCTTCAGGGGGGATTCGGCGACCGGCTGCCCGTCGAGCCTGCGGGAGTTGTACGGAGCCGGTGTGGCCGTAGTCCAGAGTGGCACATTGATGCCGTTGTGCAGGCCCCTGCATATGGCCGACATGGCCTTGGCGCCAAGCACGGCACGCCCGGCTTCCGCCGCCCCAAGGGCAAGGCGGATGCCTGTCTTGGCGGCATGATAGTGGCTTGCCGCCAGGCGCCAGGGAGCCTTTCCCCCGCCCTGACGGCGTATTTCGTGGGTGAGATCAGCAACGTTGATGCCCATGGGGCAGGACATGGAGCAGAGGCCGTCGCCGGCGCAGGTCTGCTCCCCGGGATAAGAGTACTGCCTGCGGAGGAGCGCGAGTGTCTGAGGATCGGAGCCATCAGCTTCAAGGCGCGCAATTTCACGCTGGACGGCTATTCGGGTTCGCGACGACAGGGTGAAACCGCACGACATGCAGTTGACCTCGCAGAAGCCGCATTCGATACATTTGTTGATGCGCAGGTACGCCTGCTCCGTCTCTTCGGGGGCTCCGGGTCCGGGAGCGAGCACCGGCAGGGCCTTGAATCCGCTGATGAAGCAGTCGGGATCGTCGTTGAAAATGACTCCGGGGTTCAGCAGGCCGGCTGGGTCGAACAGGGCCTTCACCCGCTTCATCACGGCGAAGGCCGGGGCGCCCCATTCGTATTCCACGAAGGGGGCCATGTTGCGGCCGGTGCCGTGTTCGGCCTTCAGGGAACCATCGTAGCGTTCCACCACCATGCGGGCGGTGTCGCGTATCATGTCGGCGTAGCGCTGCACCTGCGCCTCGGAATCGAAGGCCTGGTTGATGATGAAGTGAAAGTTGCCGTCGAGCGCGTGCCCGTAAATGCAGGAGTCGTCGTAGCCGTGGCGGTCCAGCAGGTCGGACAGTTCCGCGGTAGCCTCCGGAAGGTCTTCCACATGGAAGGCAATGTCCTCGATCAGGCAGGTGGTTCCCTGCCGGCGCATGCCTCCCACCATGGGGAAGATGCCGGAGCGTATGGCCCAGTAGCGGGCGCACTCCGCCTTGTCGCGGCTGAAGTGAACTCCGGTAACGGTGTCGAAAGGCTTGAGCGCCTCCTCTATGGCAGCGATGTTCGCCAGCAGGGCGGCTTCGGTTTCAGCCTCGGTCTTGGTGAGCACCGCGGTGAGACCTTCGCCGGTGGTGTCGCCCACGGCTGCCAGCGACCTGCGGTCGAGCAGCTCGGCTGCGCACACGGGCAGTCCGCGCATTGCCACCACGGCGCGTGCGGCGTCGCGGATGTCGCGGAAGTATATCATCGCGCTGGCATCGAAGGGGGCCAGAGGCAGGGTCTTCATCGTCACCTCGCTCAGGAAGGCCAGTGTGCCCTCGGAGCCCACCATCAGATGGGCGATGATGTCGAATGGGTCGTCGTGTTCGAGGAACGGGAGTATGTTCAGCCCGGTAACGTTCTTGATGGAGTATTTGCGGCGGATGCGGGCGCTTAGTTCCGCATCGGCCCGGACGTCGTCGCGTATGGCCTCAATCCCGTGCAGGAATGCGGCATGGGTCCGCTTGAATGCCTCCCTGCTGGAGGGGTCGCCGGTATCGAGTATGGTCCCGTCCATCAGAACGATGCGGGCGGACACCAGGGTTTTGTCGGAATTGGCATGCACGCCGCAGGACATGCCGGAGGCGTTGTTGGAAACGATTCCGCCCACCATGCAACTGCCGATGGAAGCGGGATCGGGGCCGAAACGGCGGCCGTAGCGTACCAGGATGCGGTTCACCTGCGCGCCTACGATTCCGGGCTGCAGGGTAACTGTGCCGGCCGCTTCGTCCACGCTCCAGCGCTCCCATTCCTTGCCCGCCACCAGCAGCACCGAGTCGCTGACGCTCTGGCCGCTCAGGCTCGTGCCTGCTGCGCGGAAGGTCACAGGAACGCCGTCGCGGGAGGCACGCGCGAGCACCGCCGACACTTCGTTTTCGTCGGCGGTACGCAGCACCAGCTTGGGAGTGCGTCTGTAAAAACTGGCGTCGGTGCCCCAGGCAAAACGCCTCAGAAGGTCGTCATAGACGCGTTCCTTCGGGATGATGCCGGAAAAATCCATGTCAAGCTATAACCTGTTGCTTGCGCTTCCAGTTCAGGATGGGAAGGAGGAAGGAGACGGTGGCGGCTCCAAGCCAGAACCAGCTCACGTAGGTAAAGTCGTGCACGGTAGCGCCGCTCGCGTTTACGACGGAGTGGCCGTCGAGCAGGATACCGGTGATGACGTTCTGGAGGCCGGCGGCTGCATAGGATGCCATGCCCACGATTCCGAGGGCGGCTCCGGTTGCCTTTCGGGGCACCAGATCCACGGCCATGAGGCCTCCGAGGAAGCTGATGAGCACGCCGATGGCGATTCCGAACAGAACCATGGCAAGGATGTTCACCCACTTGGCAGGTCCGCCGAAGAGGAAGAGCGCCAAAGCTATGGTCTCGAGTATACCGGCCACGAAGGCGGGATACTTCCTGTCGCCCTTGAAGATGACGTCGGACAGCCAGCCGGACACCACGGTACCTATGATGCCGAATACGGGATTCACGCCGATGATGGCGGCGGCGCCGGCCAGGTCGTAGCCTTTGGCCTCCTGCAGGAATATGGTTCCCCATTCGTTGATGGCGTAGCGGCTCATGTACATGAATGCACTCGCAAGGGCGAGGATCCACACGCCGGGGTTCTTGATTACCTGACGCTGCAGGCGCTTGGTGTCCTGACGGGCGGCAAGCTTGGCCTCGGCGGCCGAAGCGTGCATCGAGGCATGCTCTTTCTCATATTCCTCCTCGCTCATTTCGCCGGACAGCACCTCGATGGGCGGAAGTCCGTTGCTCTCGGTGGTGTCGTGCAGGAAGAAGAGGATGAGCGCAACGCCCAGGGCGCCGGCCAGGGAGGCTCCGAAGAAGCCCCACTTCCAGCCGAACGCGGCAACGATGGAGCCCACGAAGATGAATGAAAGGCCTTCTCCGATGTTATGGGATGAACTGAATATGCCGTAATAAGTACCCCTGACCTTGAGCGGGAACCACCTGGAAAGGGCGATGATTGCCGGCGGGGCGCCCATGGACTGGGACCATCCGTTGATTGCCCAGAATATGCAGAAGCATGTGAACAGTACCGTGTTGGCTATCGTTCCGTTCAACGCGCCCACTCCAAGCACGCCCATGATGAGGTTCATGGTGGCGGAGACTATGAGGCCGGTGGCCATGAAGCGCTTGATGTTGGAGCTGTCGGCGAGGAAGCCGTTTATCAGCTTGCCAACCGCATACGACCAGTAAAGGCACGCTCCGATAATACCGAGCTGTGTGGCGTTGAGAAGGCCCGCGTCGATGAGCGGCTGCTTCATGACGCCCATAGACAGGCGGCAGACGTAATACAGGGCATAGCCGAGCGTACCGGCTATGAAGGCCTGAAGACGTTTCTTTTTATAAATCTTGTCAACTTTTTCGGGCGCCACCTTCACTGCGGAAGGCTCGCTTGTACGGAAAAAATCCATAAATCCCATATTCGGACGAGTCATGTGTTAGCAGATACAAATATAACTATTTTTTACTACATTTGTTAAATGAAACGTACACTGCTCTTTTTCGCCGCTGCGCTTGCAGCCGCACTGTCCCTCAACGCACAGAATCCCGTGGCCAGGACAGAGGCCACAGTAGTTTGCGGCAACGCCCGCTTCACTGTCCTTACCGACCGCCTTGTCCGCATGGAGTGGGCCGCGGACGGCAAGTTCGAAGACAGGGCTTCGCTCGCCATAATCAACCGCGACCTCCCCGTGCCCGCGTTCAAGGCGGTGCCCAACGGTGGCGGCGTAACCATCAAGACCGGCAAGCTGACCCTCGCCTACAAGGGCGGACGCTTCGCTCGTGAGAACCTCAGCGTCGCATTCAAGCTGAACGGAAAGAACGTAGTCTGGCATCCCGGCGACGACCCCTCGGGCAACCTGAAAGGCACCACCCGCACGCTGGACGGCTGCGACGGCTTCAAGCGCCTGAGCCACTCTGAGAAAGAGCTGGAGAACGGCATCCTCTCCCGCGACGGATGGGCACTGGTCGACGAGAGCTCCCGTCACCTCTTCGAGAAGGATTCCTCCGACTGGGGCGAGTGGGTCTGCGAGCGCCCCGAGGGCGACAGGATCGACTGGTACATCTTCGCCTACGGGCACGACTATCTAACTGCCCTTCAAGACTTTACAAAAATAGCAGGGGGTATTCCCCTGCCGCCCAGGTACGTCTTCGGCTACTGGTGGAGCCGCTACTGGATCTACACCGACGAGGAGATAATGGAACTCGCCGAAGACATGCGCAGCCGCGACATCCCCGCCGACGTGTTCATCATCGACATGGACTGGCACGAGACCTGGAAGCCCATGGACAAGCGCCTCGGCGCCGATGAGTTCAGGCAGCGCCGCGGATGGACCGGATACACCTGGAACCGCGACCTGATTCCCGATCCCGAAGGCCTCCTGCACAGTCTGCACGCCATGGGGTTCAAGACGGCCCTCAACCTGCATCCCGCATCAGGCATACGCCCTTACGAGGACTGCTACGACCGTTTCGTGAAAGACTATCTGTCCCGCACCTCCGACTACGACGGCCCGAAGGACTATATCTATCCTGAAGGAGGCTATACATACGCCGGCAACAAGGAGCCCACGGGCCAGGAAGGATGGCGCGCCCCGGTGCCTTTCCGTCTGGACCAGCAGGCCTGGGCCGACGCCTACTTCAACTCCGTAATCCATCCGCTGGAGCGCCAGGGAGTGGATTTCTGGTGGCTCGACTGGCAGCAGTGGCGTGAGAGCAAATATGTCAAGAACCTCTCCAACACCTTCTGGTGCAACTTCGCATTCTGGAACGACAAACTGCGCCAGACCCGCTCCCAGGGCCTGAATGCACCCCGTCCGCTCATCTACCACCGCTGGGGCGGCCTGGGCAGCCACCGCTATCAGCTCGGCTTCTCCGGCGACACATACAGCGAGTGGGATGTCCTGAAGTTCCTCCCCTATTTCACCTCCACCGCATCGAACGTGGGCTACGGATACTGGGGACACGACATTGGCGGACACATGCAGCACAAGGAGAAAGACGGGCCCCGCAACTCCGAACTTTACACCCGCTGGATGCAGTTCGGCGTGTTCACGCCCATCTTCAAGACCCACGCAACCCAGAACGCAAACCTGGACTGCCGGATCTGGATCTTCCCCAAGCACTACAAGTATCTGAAAGAGGCCATCAAGCTCCGTTACGCACTGAGCCCATACATCTACGATGCCGCACATCAGGCCACGGAGACCGGCGTTTCAATGTGCCGCCCGCTGTATTACTACTATCCCGAACTTGAAGAGGCTTACAAGTGGAACGAGGAATATTTCTTCGGCGACAACATACTGGCAACGGCCATCACCGAACCCGTCGGCGCCGACGGCAAGTCCTCGCGCAGCGTCTGGCTCCCCAAGGGGAGCGAGTGGTACGACTGCGCCCACGGCAAGCTGCTGAAGGGCGGCAAGGAGTACACGCTGGAATACACCATCGACCAGAATCCCTGGTTCATCCGCGGCGGCGCCGTGATTCCCATGGCAGCCGAAGGCATACGCAACCTGCAGGACCAGAGCAACGAACTTCGCCTCCTTGTGGCTCCGGGCAAGGCGGCATGCAAGATCGTCCATTACGAAGATGACGGCGTCTCACAGGCCTATGTGAAGGATTTCGCCACCACGGCTATCGAGAAGACCGTCTCCGGCCGCAAGACCGTGCTGACCATTGGCGCCCGCCAGGGCAGCTGGGACGGCGCCCCTTCAACCCGCCGCATCAGCGTGGTGCTTGAAGGCGTCGACAAGGCGCCCGCCGGCGTCTCCGTTAACGGCAAGGCCATCGAGGCCTCCGCCATATGCACCGGCGGCGGCAAGTGCGTGGTCATCCTTCCCGAAGCCCCTGCGGCTTCAGTCCAGAAAGTGGAGATAACGCTCTGATATGAAGTTATTCGCCGTCCCTCAACACCCCGAGGGGCGGCGAGCATTTGTTGAGCCATATGATTGCTGCGTTACAATCAATTCTTTCTAATGTTTCATTATGAGGCCTAGTCTTTTAATTGTCATCTTATTGTTTTCTACTGTTTGCCTTTTTGCTCAGGAGCAATCTGATCGATATGAAATCGGTGCTGGATTTGCGCAGTTTTATTTAGGACGGTCAGACGGCGGACTGAACAAAAAGAATGAGATTAGCCTTTATGCTGAATGGCGTCATAATTATAACAGATTCATCAGCCTTGGCACCAAGGTCGATTATAGTGTAGGCCCGGTTTACATATTTGATAGAGAGGATAGTGCATTTGCGCATTATCTCGGAGCATCCGGTGTAGCCACTTTCCATTTGATTCCGAACAAGTATATCACACCGTTTATATGCTTAGGGGCAGGGCCAGCTTTTGGCGTGGAAACGTATCAATCGGCAGGATGCTGTTTTATGGCTCAAGCTAATCTCAGAGCCGGGCTTGAATTGTTCCGCCACCTAAGGATTTCCGTCTCTGGGACTATTTCTTATGATATAGCCCACCCTTCGTTTCCCGGTATCTATATGCCAGCCAGCTTTAGTATCGGTTGGTCTTTCTAATTTTTGCCGCAACTGAGCGGAGCTACCGGAACTACGGAAGGCCGGAGACGGCTGCCGGGCGACTTTGGAAATGCGGAGCATTTTTGTAGCAGGAGCCCGGCGGCCGTGTCCGGCATGACAGAAACCGCCGGCGCTAGCGGTCCTCGGCCTGGTGGCCGGTGCGGTCGACCTGATGATAGAATTGGGTGTAGGGCACGTCGGTGCGTCCTGCACCCTTTTTCATCAGGGCCACGAGATCCTGGAAGTTGGTCTTGTAGATGTCGCGCGGCAGGAGCTTCTTGCTCACGCAGATGCTTGCGGCAAGGCCCACGACCTCGCCCATCATGGCGCAGGTACGCATGACACGTACTGAACCGAGGGCGATGTGGGTGACGCTGATGTCACGCCCCGCCATGAACATGTTGGGGATGTCGGCGCTGTAGAAGCAGCGGTACGGCAGCGCGTACGGGTCGATCGGCGTAAGCTTGCCTATGGACATCCACTCCGCCCCGGGATACTTTCCGGCGTTGCGCGGATCGGGATAATGCTGGTCGATGCGCCAGGTGGTGGTGCAGGTGCCGTCCTCGTAAGGGATGGGGCGGGTGAGGTCCTGTTCGCGGAGTATCAGGTCGCCCACGATGCGGCGGCTCTCGCGCTTGCCGCTCACGTGCGACACCCAGGTAAGGTGCGTGCACTCCCAGTCTTCCTTTTTGGCCAGGCGGTTCTTGCAATAGGAGAAGGTGCTGTAGGCCACGTACATGCCGTAGTCGCGTATCTTTTCGGCGTCGGCGATCTGGTCGTCGTTCATACCCACCTCCCAGTACCAGTTGGCGCGGTGCACGGGTTCCACCGTCTCCTCGTCGAGCTTCAGGCCCCAGTCGAGGCTGTCGGGGAAGGTGCTCGGGGTGTTCCAGTCCTCGCAGTACCACTCGATGCTCACGCCCATGGTGTAGCCGTCGGCCTTCTCAGGGGCCAGGCTCTCGCCGAACTCGCTGCGGGCCTCGCGCCCCATCATGGTGCGGGCACCGGCCATCACGGCCAGGTGGGCGTCGCCGGTGCAGTCGGAGAATACGTATCCGCCTACGCGGATGCGGTCCTGACGGGTGGCTTCAACAGCCTCGACGGCAACGATCTTTCCGTCTTTCATCTCCACCTTGTCGACGGTGTATCCGGCGAACAGGGTGATGTTGGGTTCGGCGGCGATCACGTCCCACTTCTTCCAGTCCTGATAATGATGGGCGCCGCGCGCGTTGCCGTAGCGGTCGGGACCTATTTCGTTAAGTATGTATCCCAGGGACGGGTACGGTGGCATGTTGATCTGGCCGCCCAGGCCCACGCGCACCTCGGAGCTGTTGTTGCCGCCGAGTATGTAGCGGTCCTGGAGCAGGGCCACGCGGGAGCCGTTGCGGGCGGCGGCGATTGCAGCACAGAGGCCCGACATGCCGGCGCCGACGATAACGAAATCGTAGTCGCCCTTGTCGATTACAGGCTCCGGAAGCAGCCGGGCGCGCAGTTCCCTATATGCATCGAGGCCGTCGCCGGGAATCTCGCCGGAGGCGGTCAGCAATATGGCGTCGCACCTGCCGTCCAGGCCGGTGAGGTCGTGGATCGCAATCTCATGCTCTCCCGCAGAGAGTTCGTACTCCCCTCCCTTCTGCCAGTACCAGGCGGCGCGCTCGGCACGGGTGGCGCCGGGACAGCCGATTCCGAATTCGGCGGCGTCGGCGACGCCGTCAAGCTTGACCTGGAAGATGCCGGGAGTCTTGCCCTCGGACCAGAACGCAGTCCAGTTCTTGGTGCGCACCCAGAGGGTGTATTTTGCCGCCTTTTCTATCTTGATTTTGGTGCATGCATCTTTTGCCAGCGGCTCTCCCAAGCCGTGAGCGAGAAGATAGCTCGAGCCCATCTGCAGCACGAACTGCTGCTCAACCGTCCAGTCGCCAAGATCGTCGAAACGCGTGGCGAGAATCATCAGGGAATTAGTCTTGTCCATTATTGTATGAATGCGTATTTTATTATCAGCCAAGCCATTATGCCGGAGGCGGCAAGCTTTATTCCGGTGCTGAGCAGGAAGCCCATGAAGGCTCCGGCGCCGGCTTTGAATGCAGGCCACACGCCTTTATTGTTGACCAGCAGCTCGCCCAGGAAGGCTCCGAGAAGGGAGCCCATTACGATGCCCACGGGAGGGAGCACCATTCCGGCTATCAGTCCGAGAACGGCGCCGGTCGAAGCCGCCTTGTGCCCGCCGGCGACGCGGGTTGCCTCGACGGGAATAACGTAATCGAGAACGGTCACGATCACGGTGACCCCCAGCCATATCAACAGGGTGGTGGCGCTCATGGGATCGGTGGGGTCGCCGCCCTTGTCGGCAAAGTATACGAGAAGCATCCCTATCCAGCTCAGAGGCGGCCCGGGGATGCCCGGGACTATGCTTCCGATTATACCGACTATTGCCAGCAGAATCGCAATAACAATCAAAAGTGTCATACCGCGAAAATAGCAATTATTTTCTTATTTTTGTATGGATTAAGCATCAAAAATGAAACACATCGATTTCTGTACGCAAGCGCCCGTGGCCGGCAGCTACGACGTGGTGGTCTGCGGAGGAGGCCCGGCCGGGTTCATCGCCGCAATCGCCGCCTCACGGAGCGGTGCACGCACGGCCCTGGTGGAGCAGTACGGCTTCCTCGGAGGCATGGCTACCGCCGGCATCGTTGCGCCGCTCAGCGTCTTCACATACAACGGCGAAAAGGTCATCGGCGGCATCCCGTGGGAGTTTTGCGAACGCCTGCAGGAAATGGGCGGCGGACTGATCGAGAAGCCCCTCGGCAACGTGGCGTTCGAGCCCGAATTGTACAAACTGTGCTGCCAGCGTATGGTGCTGGAGGCCGGAGTGGATCTGTACATGCACTCGTACCTCAGCGGATGCACGTGCTCCAACGGGCGGATTGAAGCCGTGTTCATCGACAATAAAAACGGCACCGAGGCGCTTGAAGGCAAGGTTTTCATCGACTGCACCGGAGACGCCGACCTGGCCTGGATGGCGGGAGTTCCGATGCAGCCAGGCGAGGGCAAACCGCTGCAGCCTCTGTCCACCTATTTCGTTCTCAGCGGAGTTGACACTTCGACTCCACGTCTGCAGACTGCGATGCATCATAACCGCCAGGGCGTCAACTGCCACTGCGAGGAGATACGCGCCGAACTGCTGGCGCACCAGGAGGAATGGGGCATCCCCGAGTTCGGAGGCCCCTGGTTCTGCACCACCCTGCAACCGGGAGTTGTGACGGTGAACATGACGCGCACCGCCGCCGACGCCACCGACAACCGCGACTACTCCCGGGCCGAATGCGAGTTGCGCGAGCAGGTGTTCAAGATGGCCCGAGTGCTGAAGGAGCACTTCCCCGAGTTCCGGAACAGCTACGTGAGCGCCGTGGCCGTGCAGGCGGGCATTCGCGAAACCCGCCGTATCCTGGGCGCCCACACCATCAGCGCCGATGAGTACGTGAATGCTTTCAAGTACCCCGACAGCGTCTCACGCGGCGCGCATCCCATAGACATACATGTCGCCCACGGAGCCTCGCAGAACGTGACGTTCCTGAGGACACCGGCTTACGTGCCCTACCGCGCGCTGTACGCCCCCGGCTTCGGCAACCTGCTGGCGGCGGGGCGCTGCATCTCTGCCGACAAGACGGCGTTCGCATCGCTCCGCGTGCAGGCCTCCTGCATGGGCACAGGGCAGGCCGCCGGAGTCGCCGCCGCCCTCGCTTCAGCCTCCGGAGTGCCGGTCGACGCCGTGGACGTCCCGGCGCTCGTCGCCCGCCTGCTGGAGCTCGGCGCCGTACTGGACTCACCCGAAAACGTAAACGCCTAGCGCTCAGCCACGTACCTTCGCACCTCTGGGATTATTTCCCGGAGGTCTAAACATAAAACGCTGATTGACAACGATATGCAATATATGACAAAACGACTGATTTACGTACTGCTACTGACTGTAGTGATGATACCGACCCCGGCACAGGCAAAGAAGTGCCTGCCGAAAGGCTGCACGGTATGGGGGCAGGTTCTTAGGGACGGCGCGCCGGCGCAGGGCGTGATCGTTTCCGACGGCGCCATCCTCACCGCCACCGACAAGAAGGGCTTCTACTACCTGAGCTCGGAGAAGCGCGAGGGCAGCGTATTCGTAAGCATCCCCTCGGGCACCGAAGTGGAGACAACCTGGGGCATGCCGCACTTCTGGCAGAGGCTCACGGAGCCGAATGGCACCGCCGAGCGCCACGACTTCGCCCTGAAATCCGTCGATAACGATAACTACACGCTCATCACCATCTCCGACATCCACCTGGCCAACCTCTTCGACGACGAACGCCAGTTCAACGAGAGCTTCATGCCCCGCTTCCGGGAGGAGGTGGCCAAGGCCGAAAAGCACGGCCCGGTGTACTGTCTCAACTGCGGCGACAGCTCCTACGACCGCTACTGGTATGAGTACGGCTACTCCATCGACTGCTTCCCCAAGACGCTGGCCGACTGCGAGTTCCCCGTTCCGATGTTCCATGTGATGGGCAACCACGACAACGACGGAGGCATCCCGCGCGAAGGCGACATCGACTTCAACGCCGCCGAGCGCTACCGCCGCAGCATGGGGCCCACCCACTACTCCTTCAACCTGGGGCGCGAGCACTACATTGTGCTGGACAACATCGTGTACCTGAACAGCGAAGGGCGCATCGACAGCTACGAGGGCATCACCGGCAAGCGCGACCACGACCATTACGTAACTCCGGAGCAGCTGGAATGGATGAAGCTGGACCTGGCCACGATTAAAGATAAAAATGCCCCACTCATAGTGGCCTTCCACAGTCCCATGATGCGATACAAGGGCGGATTCACCGGCAGCCCCATCATCCAGCACTTCCAGGACAAAGACGGCCGCGAGGAGCAGCTGTTCAACGAGTTCACGGCGCTGTTCCAGGACTATCCCGACGTACATTTCATCTCCGGTCATTCGCACCAGAACATGCTCTGCTACGGCGCGGACGACACCTCCAAATACCCCTATATCGCCAACATCGTCGAGCACAACGTCTCCGGCGTCTGCGGATGCTGGTGGCAGACGGCGGCCCACGGAGGCCTCACCCTCGCTCCCGACGGCGGACCTGCCGGCTTCGAGGTCTTCCCCTTCAGCGGCACGCAGATGGAATGGTACTTCGTATCCATCGACGACGGCGCGGAGCAGCAGTTCAGGGTGTTCGACATGAACGCGGTGCGCGACTTCTACCGGAACGACGGCGCCATGAAGGCGATGATGAAGCACTTCGACAGGCGCACCGACTACGCCAGGATCGAAGACAACCTGCTGCTCATCAACGTCTGGGCCTGGGAGAGCAAATGGAAGATCAGCGTAACCGAAGACGGCAGGGAACTGGAAGTGAAGCACAAAAAATCCGAGAATCCCCAGTTTACCCTGGACTACTACCTGCCCAAGTCGGGCTGGGACGACAATTCCAAGAACCGCTGGCCGGAGAAGTATAACGAGCCGGGAGTAAAACCTCACTATTTCTGGGCAAAGGCATCCTCGCCCACCAGCACCGTAACCGTCAAGGTTACAGACAGTTTCGGGCACGAGTACGTACAGGTCGTCGAGCGGCCCAAGCCTTTCGGCAAACTGATGCGATAGTCTATGGGAACCCTGGACCTGACAGTCATTGTCCTGTATTTCGCCGGCTTGGTTGCGGTGAGCCTCATCATGAGCCACCGCATCAAAAACTCCGAAGACATGTTCATCGCCGGGCGCAACTCGTCGTGGTGGCTCTCCGGAGTGTCGTCGTACATGACCATCTTCTCCGCAAGCACCTTCGTGGTATGGGGCGGAGTGGCGTACAAGTCGGGCATAGTGGCGGTGATGGTGGCTATCATGCTGGGATTCTCGTCGCTGATCGTAAGCCGATGGATATCGGGACGCTGGCGCAGGCTGAAGATCAAATCGCCCGGGGAGTACCTTACGGTGCGGTTCGGGCATGGGACGCTGCGGTTCTATACGTTCGCGGGTATCATCGGTCGCGGCATCCATACCGCAGTGGCGCTGTATGCGGTGGCGGTGGTCACCTGCGCCCTGATCCAGGTTCCGGAGGGCAGCGTCTTTGCTTCCACCGGGCTGCCGGGAGATTCCGCTCCGGGGTGCCTCAGCATCTGGTGGGCACTCGCCATTCTGGGAGGCATCACGCTACTTTATACGGTCGCCGGTGGCTTCCTGGCAGTGTTGATGACCGATTTCATCCAGTTCGGCGTGCTGCTGAGCGTAGTGGTGTTCATGGTGCCGCTGTCGCTGCATGCCACCGGCGGAATCGGGAGCTTCATTGAGAAGGCCGGGGCCATTCCGGGCTTCTTCTCCCCCACTTCGCCCACCTACGGATGGATATGGCTGGTGCTGTGGATGTGCCTGCACGTGGCGATGATCGGCGGCGACTGGCCATTCGTACAGCGCTACATCAGCGTACCTACGGTGAAGGACGCCCGCAAGAGCACGGCGCTGATCGGCGTGCTGTACCTCCTCACCCCGCTGATCTGGTACCTTCCGACGATGGCCTACCGCACGCTGGTGCCGGGGCCGGGAATGGACGTCGACCCCGTTGCCATGACGCGCCTGGGCGAAGGGGCGTACGTGAACATGGGCAAGACGGTGCTGATGGCGGGCATGGTGGGGATGATGCTGGCGGCGATGCTGTCGGCCACCCTGAGCAACGTGTCCGGCACGCTCAACGTGTACGCGAACGTTTACACTTATGAAATATGGGGGCGGCGGAAGCGGAACGCCGGGGCCGGCGAGCGCGAACGGATACGCGCCGGGCGGCTGTTTACGCTGGTATTCGGCCTGATAATCATAGGCATAGCCATGCTGGTACCGCTTGCCGGAGGCGCCGAGAAGGTGGTGGTGACGGTGATTACCATGGTGCTGTGTCCGCTCTATATCCCCTCCATCTGGGGCCTGTTCTCCAAGCGCCTCGACGGCAACCGGCTGGTGCTGGCAATGCTCATCAGCTGGGTGATAGGATTCACGGCGAAGTTTAGGATTCCAGCAGATGTGCTGAGCCCGAGTCTTATCGAGTCTCTGGCCGGCTGCGTGGTACCGGTGACGATTCTGGGAATCATGGAACTCTGGTGCCGCGCCCGCGGAATACGTTCAGACGGCTACGCCGCCCTTGAGGAGCACGTCGATCCGGAGGCCGAAACGGAACCCGGCCCCGAGGCCAGGGCCGCCGGCCGCCGCTATTCGCAAATGGCGCTCAGCTGCTTCTGCATCACTCTTGCCGCCATCGCAGTCCTGCTTGTCGCCCTGCTCATCGCCGGCGACCCCAAAACGCTGGCCGTCAAGGGAACAGTCATTGCATTCATAATTGCAATTGCCATTATATCAGGAACTTATTGTATTTATAGATTCATTAAACGATGATATCGTCTGCCAGACTCTGCCCCTCGGAGATGTAGCCACCCTCGGCTCATAAGAGGGAGGGGCCCACAGGATGTTGGCAGGGCGGAACGGAGCTTGCTCCAGAACGAACGGACAACATACTGTGGGAGGGGTCGCGAAGCGACGCTCCGAGGGGTAGAGTCTGGCAGACGGAAAAAGGAAAAATGAGAACGATAGTATCTATTTTGCTGCTGGCAGGCAGCGTGACGGCGGCGGCCCAGAGTTTCGGGGGCCTGCAGATGGAGCCGGAGTGCTCGGTGTTTATCGTCAAGCAGGGGCGCGGAAGGCCGCAGCAGGGGCTGGAGATGAGCGGGCGCTACATCTTCTCGCTGGAAGACGGCGGACACGTGAACGTGTACGACTTCAAGAAGGCGGACGGAGTTCCCGTCGGCGGCTTCGAGCTGGCCTCGTCGTGCCCCGACAACCATGCCAACAACGCCGAGTTCGGAATCGAGAAGAAGCGCGGGGCCTCTTTCCCGCTGATGTACATCTCCAACGGCAAGGTGGGCAGCGACATCGAGTGGACCTGTTTCGTGGAGAGCATCAAGCGCTGCGGGAAGAAGTTCAGCAGCGAGCTGGCGCAGACCATCAAGCTGGATATCAGCGGCTTTGCCGAGCGCGGATACGAGCCAATATTCGGTGCACCCAGCTGGCTGATCGATCGCGAGCGCAAGGCTCTATGGGTGTTCTCGGCGCACCAGCGCACCACTCCCAAGGTTACGCTGCGCGCGGAGGACAACTTCTACATCGCCTACCGCTTCCGCATTCCGGCGCTCTCCGAAGGGCCGGAGGTAACGCTCACCGTCGACGACCTCCTGCAGCAGGTAATCTTCCCTTACGAGACCTGGTTCACCCAGGCCGGATGCATGCAGGACGGCAAGATCTTCTATTGCTTCGGAGTAGGCAAGATAGACCCCGAAAACCGCCCCTCACGCATCCGTGTGTATGATACGGACAGCGGAACCATCATCGCCAAATACAACCTCAACGAGGAAGTTCCGTATGAGATGGAGGACCTGGTTATACGCGACGGATGGATATACGTAAACACCAATACAAGTCCGAGGCGCGGGCAGGGTGATCCGATTATTTACAAACTTTCCATGCCGCGATAAAAAAGTTTTGCGGTCTCGAAATTAATTTCTACCTTTGCAGTCCCTATGCCGTGAAGTCGGCTTAGGTTTGAGTTTGGTGGGTTCGTATAACGGCTAGTACTCAAGATTTTCATTCTTGCAATAGGAGTTCGATTCTCCTACCCACTACCAAAAAAAATATTAAAAAATAAATACAATGGCAAACACAGCTTCAGCTAAGAAAGCCGATCGCCAGAGCGAAAGGCACCGCCTGCATAACAGGTATTATGCACGCACCACACGTAATGCAATCCGCGATATCCGCAACACCACC
>JAEEGL012139225.1_pt1 | contig 27469 bp, 22 predicted proteins | sample 9134231 | NCBI WGS metagenome assembly JAEEGL01 (sample SAMN16246548, study PRJNA631951) | gut metagenome | biome: gut microbiome; feature: rumen; material: fiber-attached | host: Bos | place: Iran: Karaj | collected 2018-10
TATTCACAGCCTTTTAGGCTGTGATAGTAACGGGTTTTGCCATTAAAAATCGCCTTCGGCGATGGGCAAAACCCATCTCAGGCCATACGTTATGGCCCGTAATCGCGCAGCAAGTGCGCGATTCGGCTGTGAATAGTAACAAAAAGGTTACCATTCACGGGTAATGGAATAATTGGCATACGCTGTTAGGAGCTTGCTCACAGACAGCGTATGCCAATTATTCCATTAAACCGCGAACGGTAATCCTCACTCCCCTCTCTCCATATTTGCAAGAGCTTTGTAGGTAAGGGTATACAGCTGCTTAAACTCCTCCGCGTCAAGCCCCATGCAGGCCGCTATGCACGGAGGGATCTTTATGGCCTCGTCCTTTAAAGCCTTTCCCTCTTCGGTAATGGTAATAAGCAGGAGACGTTCATCCCTGGGGTCTCTGTTTCGGTTCAGGTACCCCGAGCTCTCCAGCCTCTTTAATACCGGTGTGAGCGTTCCGTAATCCAGGTGCAGGCTCTCGGCCAGTTCTCTCGATGAAACCGTCTCCTTTTCCCACATTACCATCATGACGATATACTGGGTATATGTAAGCCCCAGCTTCTTAAGATAGGGGCCGTAGCGGTTTACCAGCTCCTTGGAGCAGGCGTATAACGGAAAGCATACCTGGTTGTTCAATTTCAATGAATCATATTTGTTCGATCTTTTCATGGTGTTTAATTTTGTCCTTTTTGATTTTGCTAAATTAATTATCCCGCAAAATGAACATCATGTCAAGAGAAAATCGCTCGAGTAAATTAACCTATCACAGCCAGCACGGCAAAACCCGCGATCGCCACAAGAGTGGAGACGGACAGCGCCGAGGATACATATACCCGCTGGGCCTCATCGTCCGCAAATACCGGAAGCACAAAGGGAGGAGGCAGCAGGAACATGACCGTCACCGCCTGAGCAAGCCCCGCTTCCGGCCACAGGAGGTTTAAGAGCGAAATAAAAACTATGCCCAAAAACAGCATGATCCCATAGCGCAGCGCCACAACCTTCCAGGTCTCCCTCCAGGGGATCTCTCCCAGCACCAGGTCATACCCGATGGTCAGCAGTATGATCGCGCTGGTGGGAGCTGATACAAAATCGGTGCAGGCGGTAAAAATGCCGCTGATCCCTGTGGGTATCAGCGCCTGATAGAGGCCTGTGGCCCCGATCAGGACGCCCGCCGCGATGGCAATGATTATGGGGGAAAGGATCATTTCCTTTATAAGCGCCTTGAAATCGGTGCTCTCCTTTCCTTCAAATCCCAGCAGGATCTTATACAGCGTAAATACAAACAGGACCTGTCCAAGATCTATCCGTGCAAACTCGGCAGTACGTTCACTGCCGTAGAGCATCGCAAACAGCGCATATCCCAGCATCCCGGCCTCAAAGCCCGTGGTCAGGAAGGGGACAAAGCGGGAGCTCAGCCTGAAAACCTTTGCGCCTGCCTTCCCCAGCGCCCATGCCGCAAAGCAGATAAGGAACATAAGCAACGGGACAACGATGTCCATAAAGGTATATTTTGTGGTGGCAAAGGCGCCAAGCAGTACCGCGGGCAAAGTGATGTTGACCACCACGTTCTTCAGGGCATTGATCCCCTCCCGGGTGATAAGCCCCCTTTTGCGGCACAGCATGCCGATAATGAGCATCACCAACACAGGAAGTATCGTCCGCAGTATCTCTTCAGTCTGATTCATTATGACCTCCCATCAAATAATATCATTTTTCTGAACAAAAGCTCAGCATATTGTCTTCTCCGGCATCATACCATATTTCCCCTCTCCTAACAAGGCTGCCGTTAACGTAGGGAGGGGGCGATCACTTAATACCCGTAAGGTATCGAGGGATATGGAGGTATTAAGTGATCGCCCCCACGAAAACTGTAACTTTTTTGTATAAAAATAAACAACGGTGAGGGTTTACAAAAGGTGCAATCTGAAATAGACTGTAAATAGGAACTTTATGACTGACCCCGGGCTTCAAAGGAGTTGCCATGCAGAAGGATATGGAAAAAAGCTTTATCAATTCCGTTATAGATAACTTTATCGGCGGTATATGCGTCCTTGAGATCGATTCTGTAAAGAGGACCATAAAACCGGTATTCTTAAATGACGGATTCTACCGTATGATGGGAGGCCCGCGGGAGCAGACCGACAATATAATGCGCGACCTTCGCACCTCCGTGATCCCTTCCGATCTTCCGCTTTTAGAGCAGGGGATCGACGATATGCTCGCCGACAACGGTTCGGCAGAGTGTGAATACAGGATCGTCAACTATGACGGCAGCCTCATGTGGCATAAGCTCAGGGGCAACCTTTACGGGAGGATAGGCACGCGGAATACGATATGCGCCGTTATTCTTGACTGCACAGAGCAAAAGACCATCGAGGAGGAGCTCAAGCGCCAGTCCGATTACATGCACCTGCTTATGGATACGGACATTACCTTTGACTTTAACTGCAGGACCGACGTTTGTATCTACAGGGTATCCCGGGCCGACACCCTTACCCACGACGCTGTGGTCAAGGGCTACCTTGAACAGATCCCTTCCTCCGGGATCCATGAGGAGGACATAAAAGCGTATACCGAGATGTTCGAAAACGCCATGCACCACGCCCACAGAGACGCCTGTGAATTCCGTTCAAAAGATATAATCGAGCATACCGGAGAATACCGCTGGTACAAGGTCAATATAGTAAGCATCCTCGGACAGGAGGGCTACGTATCACATATCATAGGACATATCATTGATATACACGAGGAAAAGCTTAAGGAATTTGAATTAAGGCTCCGTGCCGACAGAGATACACTGACCGGGCTATTAAATAAGGAAGCGACGCGAAAGCTTATAGAAAAGACTCTGAAGAGCTACGGGGATCCGGACAGGATCGGCGCCCTGTTAATGATAGATTCCGATGACTTCAAGCATATCAACGATACCTACGGGCACATTGTCGGAGATAAGGTCCTTGCAAAGATCGGTGAGATCCTATCAGGCAATTTCAAGGGCATGGACATAACGGGAAGAGTCGGCGGAGATGAATTCATGGTATTCATCGATAATATCCGCTCAGCACAGGATGCTGTCCTTCTTTCGAAAAAAATAAACAGGCTCATCAGAGAGGCTTTTCCGGATGAAGAGTTCGGAAAGGACGTCTCGGTCTCCATAGGGATAGTAGTCTGTCCTGTATACGGCACCTGTTATGAAGAGCTGTATTCAAAGGCCGACAAGGCCCTGTATTACATGAAAAGACACGGGAAATCAGGCTGCATGCTCTATGATGCCTCATTGGAGGAAAGCTGATCAAAGCGCTTTACCGGCGCTGACCGGGATACCGTAAAGAAGTGATCATATCATATAAGAAGGAACCGGTCTTACCCTTGCCGGGATACTCGTGGGTTCCGATCTCAAGCATATAGTAGCCCGAAGCATTAATGATCCTGGTTCCGGAAGGGTGCGCCCTCTCCCTCTGAAAATGACCGTACTGTTTATGAACGTGCCCGTGAAGCATGAGCAGAGGATGGTAGCGGTTCAGCAGCTCGTCAAAAACCTTAAAGCCCCTGTGGGGGATATCCTCCATATCCCCGTATCCGAAGACCGGAGCGTGGGCAACGAAAACATCAACGCCGTTCATAAAGCTGATCTGGGGGATCAGCCTGTTTACCCGCTGACACATCTCCCTTTCGGTATACATATCCTTATCCGCTTTATATTTCATGGAGCCGCCGAGTCCGGCGATCCTGAGCCCCTCATGATCATATACCTTTCCGTCTATGCATATACCGCCGGGAGGAGGATTCCTGTCATATTCCCCGTCATGATTCCCTCTTACATAAAGAAGCGGCGCATTGAGCATTGACTGCAAAAAGTCCAGATACCCCGACTTCAGGTCTCCGCAGGAGATGATAAGGTCCACCTCCCCCAGCCTTTCCCTGTCGAAGTAATCCCAGATCGCCTTTTCTTCAGTATCCGAAACCGCAAGGATCTTCATAATGCGCCCTCCGAGCCAAATGCTTATACACGAGTGAAAACATGCCTGCCGGTAAGTAACATTTCCGGCCCGGCCTGTCAACAGCCATAGACCGACGGAATGCCGCTGAATTTAACGACCCTTTTTCCTGCCTCGGAAAGCTCTGACAGAGCCGGAAAGCTTCCTATTACATTATCATTCAGCCAGTCCATTGATATTATCTGTTCATTGGTCAGCTCCGGATCCCCGTCTTTTTTGATGACCCCGCTCTGGCTTCTCAGCTCCCCGTCGAAGGGATGGATCGTTTCATTGATTATGGCCTTCTTGAACATGTTCAGCATCTTATAGGTATTATAGGAAAGATTTCCCGAGGTTATCACATCGATGACTCCCAGTGACATTCCCCACCAGTAATTGAGAGCCTGTCCCTTAATACTGTTCTGTTCCCTGTCCCAGCCGCCGTTCATGATATTTCTTATAATGAGCTCATAGTATCTCCCCCAGTCCCAGACGGGCATCGCAATATTTTTCACCGATCCGTCCTCACCTATCTGATACAGTCCGTAATCCCTTGACGCATCCGCAGGCTTTATAAGATCAGGCCCGGATATTGTGGTTATCCCGTTCTGCTCCATAAACTCGCGCCAGCTTCCCTTCTCCAGGGAGGTCCAGGTCAGGTAAACCGAAATATCCGGATCCACCATGGCCGCGCCTATGGCAAAGGCGTTGATCCTTGCCGCCGCTCCGTATATGGGATAGTCGGATACATAGCCTATCTTATGCCCCCCGGCTACGCTTGCCGCCAGAGCCCCCATCAAAAACTTGGCCTCGTGCATTTTCCCATAGTAGGTGCGCACTGCGTTGTAGGAATGGTTAATTGAACAGTTTATGAATTTTAACCTGGGAAAGGCCACCGCTGCCCGAAGAGCCATCTCCATCTGTGTAGGTGAAGTCGTTACAACCAGATCGGACATGTCCTCAGCAGCCGCTCTGACCGCGTTTGTAAAGCCTTCCTCGGTGTTTCTCCCGGTGAAGACCGTAGTCTCCACCAGCCCCTGATAATATTCGGAAAGCCGGTTCCTTCCCAGCTCATGCCCGTATATCCAGGATGAGGCAGACGGCTCCCCGTCATAGATGAAGGCTGCTTTAAAAGGCCTGCTGCTTGAATAGACCGGTCTCATAAGGATGGAAAGCGCAGAGGCCGTTTCCCCTTCCGCATATGGCTTTTCAACAAAGGCTATGGATTTGTCCCTGGAATTGACTACAAACTCCGTATGTATCTTCTCGATCTTTTTACTGATCTCCTCCGGTCTGTCCGTCACCAGTCCGTCTATTCCGAAAAAAGTCAGGTAGATCAGAAAACCGTCACTTACCTTTGTCTCATATCCGGAGTACTGCTTTGAAAAGGAATAGAAGGCAGTCCTGAGTTTTTCAAGCGACTCATCTGACCAGCGCTCATCCAGGTTCTCCCCAAGAATATCCGCCAGTCTCTGATAGCATCCCTCTTCGGAAAACACTATGTCGTACATGCCGGCCACTCTGAAGAATCTGTCAAATTCATAATATCTCTTTACGGCCTCATCCTCGCTCTTTTCCGGCATTATCCTTATTACATCCGCCATCACCTCGGGAACGCCCAGATATTTTAAGACCGACACCCTTTTGTTTCCCTCAAGGATGTAGAACTTCCACATATATTCATAGGCCTTTACCGGATCCCTGATCCCTTCCGTCTGCTGAGCGTCAAACAACAGAGACCATTTTACGGCAAACTCCGATTCGCCATCAAGGATCGGCATGAAATTGTCCGCAAATGCCTCCTGCCTCCCCCTGGTCCTGGTGCCTACGACCTGATCAAGCGGTATGTCCCTTACTCCTGCCGGGATCTCAGCATTGACCGATTTGGGCAAAAAATCCTCAAGTGCAGGCAGATACGGATATCTTCCCGACACCATCGCCTTCCTGTATGCCCTGTCTCCCAATCTTTTTGCCTTATAATATTCCTCGTACATTCCTGCACCGTCCTGTAAGTTTTTTCACCTGTGCGGTTGCCGTGTATGATCATATATGAGCAACCGCCAGATGTAAATTTTTTTATTGGTATCGATCGATCAGAGTGACTCTTCCGTGACCTGATCTTCCTGCGTCCACTTTTTAATCCAGAGCTCCACTATTTCGCCGCGTTTGGAGGGTCTTATCAGATACAATCCCAGAACACCCCCTATCACGCCTGCGACGATGGTTATCCAGTCTCCCATTCCCATGACTGACATCAGACCCCCGGAACTGCCAAGATCAGCACGGATCAGTTCCATAAAATCAAGGCTCGTATGCGCCAGTATGGATGGCCACAGATTTCCGGTACGCAGATACACCGCGCACAGTGCCATTCCGATGCCTACCGCGTAAGCAGACTGCCCTATCGTTATCCACAGCGGAGCGCCGAGAAGCGCATTGGTCATATGCATGAGCCCGAATATGACAGAGGAAAGCCAGAAGATCGTCACGACACCTTTCTCCGTGGGAATCCTTCGAAGGTAATTCGCAACACCCGGGCCTCTGAAAGCCGTCTCTTCAGAAAACCCTGGAGCCAGAGCTCTCAGAAAAGCAAACAATACATTTGCTGTCCCAAACCCGATCCAGCTTACCACACTGCCCGCCCAATGAATGATAAGGACAGGCGAAAGCATGATAAGACCCTTAAAAATATCCTTCTTTTTCAGTATTCCATCGAAAGAGGGGCGAAACCGGAGATAAAATATACCTATGGCAGCAAGCGCCCCGGCGGCAGCTCCGGGGCCGGTTGCTTCAAGTATTTTCGAACCGCGGGCTGTCATGGTTATCGCATAGCCGGGGATCAGAAGTGCAAATATTCCGTTGTCTATGATCAAAGAACAGATACCTGATAAAATTATCGTAAATATGATCAAAAGAAAATATCCCAGAACGGGATGATCCAGGATCCTATGCTTTCCGGTCTTCATAGTAAATTCTCCATGTTAATATCGTCTGTTTAAATATGTCATTGAAAGCCGTATCGCGTGCCTGCCGCGGGGATACGGCCTGGTATCCGTAACCCGGGACAGGTTATAACTTCCGCTCTCATGACAGCTTAATTATACCCTAAATCGGCATTATCTACCATATCTTTTATTGTATAGTCAACGTCATTAAAAATAGTGACATCAACATCTTCTCAGCAGGTATTTGACTTCATCACTTTAAAGTGTTATACTCACGTGAGTGTGCCGTTAAAAGGCACTATTAAAGCAAACGGGGTAAAGATAACACTTTGATCCGTTCACGGTAAGATCGGGGCGCCCGGGCCAGTTGGAGCTTACAGCGCTTTGATCAGTATATTTTCTGTAAAGACAGGAGGAAATTATGAAAAACACGAAAAGATTTCTGGCAATGGCTGCCGCATCAATGATGGCTGTTCTTACAGCCTGCGGTACGGTGGGAGGACAGGCGTCTTCGGAGCCTTCAGCCCCGGAGACTGAGGTTGAGGCAGAGGCTTCGGAAGCCGGATCCACAGAGGAGACAGCTGAAGAGAATACAGGTGATAAGACTTATCTGGTAGGTATCTGTCAGCTGGTTCAGCATCCGGCGCTGGATGCGGCGACCCAGGGCTTCAGGGACGCGCTTACAGAGGCTTTGGGAGATGCTGTCAGCTTTGACGAGCAGAACGCCTCCGGCGATTCTTCGACCGCGGCTACGATATGTACTAATCTCGTAAGCGAGAATGTAGATCTGATACTTGCAAACGCAACCCCGGCCCTGCAGGCAGCCGCTGCCGCAACAGGTGATATCCCGATACTCGGCACTTCAATAACGGAATACGGAGTAGCGCTTGAGATCGAGAACTTTGACGGCACTGTAGGCGGCAATATCTCCGGAACCTCCGACCTTCCTCCCCTGGATCAGCAGGCGGGCATGGTCACCGAGCTGTTTCCGGATGCAAAGACCGCCGGGATCCTTTACTGCTCCGCAGAACCGAATTCAAAATACCAGGCTGAGGTTGTTGAAAAATGCCTGACGGATGCAGGGCTTAGCGTTAATGTTTACACCTTTTCCGATTCCAACGACGTAGCGGCCGTAACGGGCGAGGCTTGCGCCAACTGCGACGTCCTCTATATCCCTACGGACAATACCGCCGCTTCCTGTACGGAGGCGATAAACAATGTTGCACAGCCCGCAGGGGTTCCCATCATTGCCGGAGAAGAAGGGCTTATGAAGGGCTGCGGCATCGCGACGCTTTCCATCAGCTATTATGACCTTGGCGTAACCACGGGAAAGATGGCCGTAAAGGTCCTTACGGGAGAGTCGGATATTTCGGAAATGCCCATTGAGTACTACCCCGACCCGGTAAAGAAATACAATCCGGCCATCGCTGAGGCTCTCGGCGTTAAGATCCCCGAGGATTATACCGCGGCGGAATGATGAGTCAGTAAAGGAAAAAAACATGAGTGCAATAGGTGAATATTTTGCGTCACTGAGCCTCATGGGGCTTCTGGGCAGGTTCCCGGCGGGGATCGCCCAGGGGCTTTTATGGGGGATAATGGCGCTTGGTGTATATATTACATTTCGGCTGCTTGATATAGCCGACCTTTCCGTAGACGGTACCTTTTCAACAGGGGCTGCTGTTACGGTCATGCTGATCCTTTCGGGTCACAATCCATGGTTTGCGGTTTTTATCGCGATGCTTGCCGGTATCTTAGCAGGCACGGCCACCGGGCTTCTGCATACAAAGCTTGGTATCCCCGCTATCCTCTCCGGTATACTGACCCAGTATGCCCTCGATTCGATCAATCTCGCGATAATGGGATTTAAGGCCAATACGGCTGTCAGCGTTGACCGGTATGCGCTGGTGGTGTCCAGCCGCTATGTGTCAAACGCCATTGTGACGGGGGTCATCCTGGTCATCGCTATCATAGCCCTTCTGTACTGGTATTTCGGGACGGAGGCAGGCTGCGCCGTCCGGGCGACGGGCTGCAATCCCGTCATGGCCAAGGCACAGGGCATTAATATCAATACCCGGAAGATAGTGGGGCTTGCGCTCTCAAACGGCCTGGTGGCCCTTTCCGGCGGAATGTTTGCCCAGTATTCAGGCTTTGCCGATGTCAACAGCGGCAGAGGCGCCATCGTCATCGGACTGGCAGCGGTCATAATCGGCGAGGTTCTGGGAGGGGCACTTCTCGGCAAACACCTCAATTTTGCCATAAAGCTCTCCTTCGTGGTGATCGGCGGAGTGATCTATTATCTGGTATATACGCTGGTACTGTGGCTGAAGCTGGATTCAAATCTTATGAAGCTGTTTACCGCAGTCATCGTAGCAGTCTTCCTGGCAGTTCCGTATCTTCAGGATCAGAAAAGAAGTTCCTTTAAAAAAGCGGGAAAGGAAGGTAGGAAAAATGCTCAGGGCTGATAATATACATAAAACCTTTGGCGCAGGGACGATCAATGAAAAAAGAGCTCTGGACGGCGTAAGTATCTCCCTTAAGAAAGGAGATTTTGTTACCGTCATCGGAGGAAACGGCGCGGGAAAATCAACGCTTATGAACGCCATTGCAGGGGTCTGGCCCGTGGACGCAGGAACCATCGTGATCGACGGTTCAGATGTTACAGGTCTCCCGGATTATAAAAGGGCAGCTCTGATCGGAAGGGTATTCCAGGATCCGAGGACAGGCACTGCGGCAACAATGGAGATCCAGGAAAACCTTGCGCTGGCGGCACGCCGGGGAAAACGGCGTACCCTGAAATGGGGGATCACCGCGCAGGACAAAGAGGAATATACCGAAAAACTGAAGCTCTTAGAGCTGGGCCTTGAGGAAAGGATGACAGCCAAGGTGGGGCTCCTCTCCGGAGGACAACGACAGGCGCTTACCTTACTCATGGCCACAATGGCCAGGCCGAAGCTTCTTCTGCTCGATGAACACACTGCCGCCCTGGATCCGAAAACCGCGGAAAAGGTACTGAATGCAACCAAGCGGGTGGTCGAAAAGGATAACCTGACGACGCTTATGGTAACGCATAATATGAGGGATGCGATCCGCTACGGAAACCGTCTGATCATGATGAACGAGGGCAATATCATTCTGGATATAGGGGGCGATGAAAAAAAGAATCTGACGGTCGAGACCCTCCTGCACAAGTTCGAGGAGGTTTCGGGCAAAGAATTCTCAAGCGACAAGGCGATCCTCGGCTAAGCCTTTAAATGTTAGGGAAGTACTTATCAAAGTGCTTCCTTTTTACATACACTTTCAGCTTAAACAGGGTTGGGAGGTTTTTTACTATCCACATGGTACCCTACCCGCGGCACAACATAATTGAAACTTGTTATTATCAGTGATTTATAGTATGATGTTGTGGTTAAAAGTGTCATGGGGCCGGATGCTTCTGACACCTTAAACCATTAAAAAACTACAGGAGATCTAAAATGGCTAAATGTACTAACTGCGGGGCTGTAATACCACAGGGAGGTTCCTTCTGTCCTAAATGCGGAGCCCAGCTCCCCGCCAGGCCTTCATCAAACAGAAACAAAAACAGAAGCAGAAACCCAAAGCCTCAGGGCAACGGGCCGGAAGCTGCGTCCTCCTTTGGGCAGACGTCCCCCCAGGGCTATAATCCGGAATTTATCGATCCGAATGCAGCAGTTAACAATGCTGCTTACTATAACCAGGCTCAGGCTCAGGCACAGATGCAGTCTCAGATGCAGCCTCAGCCGATGCCTCAGAACAATGCATATAACAACAACTATCAGGCACAGCCTCAGGTTAATATGGCCGCAGGCCAGGCGGCTGTTGTTTCTGCAGATTCCGGCAGAAAGCTGGGAACCTTTTTCGGGATCTGCTCCTTTCTGTTTTCCATAGTTGCCTTTTTCTGGAGTATGCATACCAAAACCACAGGCCTTGCGATAGCCGCCGTTGTGATAGCTATCGCGCTGGGTATAGCCGCCCTTGTAAAGCACGGAAGGCTTATAGCATTTCCCATCCTTGCCTTCTGCATTGCCTTTGTGGATATCCTTATTACCGTGATCATGCTTGTGGGAGGGGCTCTCGCCCAGAAGCAGGCCCAGGAGCTTGCCATGAATCCTCCCATCACGGTTACTTACGGCGATATAAATTTCACGCTTCCCGCAGGCTACGCCGAGACAAACTCAGCTGATACCCATACTATCTACAGTGCAGCTAACGACGGGAGCGCCATTGTATTCTGCGAAATGGACGGCGGACTGGAAGATGAGACCTTTATAGCCGCGGCGAGCCAGTTTGATCCAAGCGTAGAGGCTCTTGTCGGCCAGCTGATGTCCTCATATAAGGCTGCGGGAGCGGTAAATACCGCTGTCTGCGGACTTCCCTGCCGGGAAATAGTATATTCCGGGGTCCTTAACGAAGAAACCGGATATGCCGCCGTAAGCCTGATAAACCACTATGATTCCAAAAAAATGGTGATGGTGATGATAGTATGCTCGGACGCACGGAAGGAAAAGGCTCTCAATTCCTATCAGGAAATGCTGGCCGGCGCGTCCTTACCGCAATAGCAGCGAAAAGACAGTAACGCACTGATTGCTTTTGCCCTGACATCTTGCTATTATTCATTTTTATGTTATACTGTAATACGTTGTATGAAAAAGTTTTGCCATACAACAGAGAGGAACGTATAAATAATCAGCAGAGGGAAAATACCCGATGCAAAAGTCTTTGAACACATTTATAAGGAGGTCATAAAAATGAGTACCAGTTTAAACGACAATGAGTTAAAGGAAGTAAGCGGCGGCTTTACGACATCATACGGATATCCCATAAATGCGGATGGTTCGGTAATCTTCACGGATAAGAACGGCAAAGTAGGTGTGTTTACGAAAATAGAGTGGAAGAAGCTCTGTGATCATTACGCATATACCGGTGGAAATCCCGAGGCTTATATTAAGGATGTTCCCTACGATGATCTTAAAAAAGCTCTCTTTAACATGTAAAAGAGCGAACTGAGTGAATGACGCAGAGCGGCGGCAAGCCCGCGATACTGTATAATGTAAAAGAGCAGGAAATATATCTCCTGCTCTTTTTATGTCTGTGATATTGACTCCACCGGTCACACGGTTGCCCATTTACTAAAGGCTATTTTTGCGCCTGTAATATATGACTCACAGATGACAATCTAACAGGCTGTTCACGGCCTTTCGGACTGTGATAGTAACGGATGGCGTCCCAATTGTTACAATTACACATGTTACTGCTTTTCTTTCTCCTCCGGAGCTTCCTCCTCCTTCACAGAAACTGCTACGGGAACCCTGCTGTAGGTCTCCGAAAGCTCACGGATGCTTGAGGCAAGCTCCCTTGAAAGGAAGTTGGGCTTAAGCCTCCATTGCCAGTTTCCCTCTCCGGTTCCGGGGGCATTGATCCTGGCCTCCTTTCCCTTACAGAGATAATCCTGCAGGGGTATTATGCAAAGGTCAGCTACCGAGCGATATGCCTCCCTTATGAAATCCCATACAAACTGCCCGTAATCCGTATTTCTGGAATTGATATATCTTCTGGCGAAGTCTCTTTCGCCGTCGTTGATCTCTTCTATCCAGGCGCGCGTCGGGGTATTGTCATGGGTTCCGGTATAGACAACGCAGTTTCTTATATGCCTGTGGTTTACATAATAACTGTCCCAGCTGGTAAATCCGTACTGAAGAACCTTCATTCCCGGAAAACCCGTATCCTCAAGCAGCTTTTCATTCTCTGCAGTGTTGTTTCCAAGATCCTCGGCGATCAGCTTAAGCTCCTTTATCTCCCGGTTAAGCACATTGAACAGATCCATCCCCGGGCCCTTTTCAAGCTTTCCCCTCTCAGCGGTCTTATCACCGTAGGGAACAGCATAATAGTCACAGAAGCCATGGAAATGATCTACCCTGATAACATCATAGAACTCATAGTTTCTTCTGATGCGCCTTACCCACCAGTCATAGCCGTTCTTCTTAAGAGCGTCCCAGTCATAAACCGGGTTACCCCAGAGCTGACCCGTCCTTGAAAAGGCATCCGGAGGGCACCCCGCAACCACCTTGGGCCTTAACTCCTTATCCATCTGAAATACCTCAGGATGGGACCAGGCATCGGCGGAATCCAGGGCAACATAAAAAGGCAGATCCCCTATGATCTTAACGTTCTTTTCATTGGCATATTTTTTAAGCCTGCCTAACTGAACGTCAAAGGCGTACTGCATGAAGCATACAAAGCCGATCTCATCGGAAAGCTCCTTTTCGGCAGCCTTCAGAGCCTCCTTCTCACGCTTTCTCAGGCCCTCCTCCCAGTTCAGCCAGGAATCGCCGTTATGCTTTTCCTTGATGGCCGAAAACAGGGCATAATCCTCAAGCCAGAAGGACTCCCTCTCCAAAAAATCCCTGTACTTCTTCTCCAGCTCCTTGTCTTCACCGAGGCGCTTCTTAAAGCTTTCATAAGCCTTTTTCAAAAGAGTGAACCGATTCTCGTAAAGCGCACCGTAGTCCACTTTTTCCTCGTCGTTTCCGAAATCGAGCCCGTTACAGTCATCCCAGGTCAGGTAGCCGTCCTCGATAAGCTTCTCCGGGGATATGAAATACGGATTTCCCGCAAAAGCCGAAAAAGGCTGATACGGAGAATTGCCGTACCCGGTAGGCCCGACGGGAAGTATCTGCCAGAAGCCCTGGGCCGAATCGTACAGGAAATCAACAAACTCGTAGGCCTCCCTGGAAAATGAACCTATTCCGAACCTGGAGGCCAATGAAAACACCGGAAGTAAAATACCGCTTTCCCTCATTTATCCAAAGTACCTCTTAAGCAGCCCCGCAAAGGCCTTTCCGTGTCTTGCCTCATCCCTTGCCATCTCATGAACCGTATCGTGGATCGCGTCAAGATTTAAGGCCTTGGCTCTCTTTGCCAGATCGGTCTTTCCTGCGGTTGCTCCGTTCTCCGCTTCTACTCTCATTTCAAGATTCTTCTTTGTGGAATCGGTGAGCACCTCTCCCAAAAGCTCCGCAAACTTAGCCGCATGATCTGCCTCCTCGAAGGCCGCGGTCTTCCAGTATTCTCCGATCTCCGGATATCCTTCCCTGAAGGCAACCCTGCTCATTGCAAGGTACATGCCGACCTCTGAACATTCGCCGTTGAAGTTGCTTCTGAGATCCGCGATGATATCCTCCGGAGCACCCTTGGCCACTCCTACAACATGCTCGGCAGCCCAGGTCATCTCGCCCTCCTGCTTAACAAACTTCTCTGCGGGAGCGTGACATACCGGACACTCTGCCGGCGGCTCATCACCTTCATGAACATATCCGCATACGGAACATACATACTTTGCCATGGTAAAACCCTCCTTTAAAAAAAAATATATAAACTAAAGAGTGGAATAGCCGAAGCCGTTACAGATAGCATCCACCGCAACACCCTTCTCGCAAAGCGGACAGGTATCCGGCGTATAGCTTGCGTAATCCGGAAGATCCCTCAGGGAATAGAGCGCCCTGATCTGAACATTGTCTATCTGGGTTCCGAAGGAAAAGATCGCGGAAATACCGACAACCTGTCCCTTATAGAATCCCACGGAGCCTATGGCGCTCTTTAAGGTGCCTCCGGTGGTGGCGGTGTCGATAAGGATGAGCACTCTCTTTCCGCGTATCATGTGCTCATTGTTCTCACGGAACATCATCTGACCGCTGACGTTGTACTCCGGAGTTGTGATATACATGGTCTGATGAGCATTGGCCGAAACAATACCGGCCTTTGTGAGCTTATTTGCCATATATGCGCCAACTACTTCCATGCTGTTAAGGCATAGGATAGTATCAATAACATCAGAGGCAAGGTACATCTCCGCAAGCTCCTCTCCCGTAGCTCTCGCCTCACGCTGCCTGGACTTCATATCGCTTAAGTCCATGTAATAGTTTACGTGAGAATTGGGCGTAACAAAATGGCCCGGAATATAACGGAGCACCACGTCCTTATTTCTCTGATGGTCGATCTTCTTATAATCCTGCATCAATAACCCCCCTTATAATAAAAATTCCGCTGCCGAAGCTCTATGCTCCGGCAGCATTTCCTCTGTATTTCCATTTATTATATCTTATTAGCGGCTGTCTTTCAAGCTAAAGCATCAGTCTTCCTTCAATGCCCGAATAATCAATGGTTCTGCGGGTTTTGTCCTTAAAGACCAATGTCATCCTGTCAAAGCTTTCGAAGATCATCTCATCTAATGGAAACAACTCCTCCCTGGTAAAATCCCTCTCATCATCCCTTGTGATAACCTGGGAGATAAAGATGCCGGGCTCCGAGGCATCGTACTGGTTCATTAGAGCTCCCTTTGCGCAGATGACAAAGGAATATTCGGAATCAGGATTGCTCCCCCGGCTTCTTATTGCTTCAAGCCCGGAAAACCCTGAATAAACCGTCATCGCAAGCCTCTTTGGCCTTCCCGTATGGTCGTGTCCCTTAAGTATCAAAGCCCGGGCGCCCTTCTCCTCAAGGCTTTGCAGCTCTGTCTCATGCCCCCCGACACAGTTGTCCGGAAAGCCGTAAGATCCCAGATATATTTCCATCGGGCGCTTGCAGATCCTTAACCTGTCTGCCCTGAATATCCCAAGGCCGACCGGAAAATCAGCAAGATCCGCAGCCTGCAGCCAGTGACATTCCGTCGAAAGATCAAAGTCAAAAAACTGTCTTCTGTACAGCACTCCCTCCCTGCTGCCCCCATAGAAGGTTGCGTTAGCCCGCTCCGTATGATGATCCGTAAGGCTTCTCAGAACATACTGCTGCGACTCGATCTTAAAATCCCCGTTATTATATTTTACCGCGCTCTCCCAGGGATATTTGGAATTATAATCAAGCTTGGAATAATTCCACATACCGCGCTCATCGCCATTATCCTTAAGAACCTTGGCGCTTCTGAGTATGGTCTCCCCGTTTCCCTTATGATCTGTAAAAACAAGGGCCGGTCCGTCAAGCACGGTTTCCCTGACCTGATCGCCTGAAAGCTCCTCCCAGCTTCCGTTATTCTCCCGCGCCGTCCAGAAGGGATGATCCTCTTTAAGGTGAAGGCACAGAAAGGCCTTTCCAAGCCAGAAGGGCGACTCCGCGCAGGAATAGCGCTGCACGAGGGGCATAAACTGTCCGTAGAAGCCTAAGGACGGAACCCCGTTTTCAAGCAGATCATCCCGGGTCAGGAACTGTAAGAGCGAGCCTGCGGTTATCCTTCTGGCAAGCCCCGGGTCCGCCGCAGGATTTCTTAAAAAGAAGTTTGCGTCAAGGGGAGAGGTCGCCGCATTCCGGTATATACAGCTTCTTCCCCACATATTCGTAAAGCCCTCCTCGTCAAACATATCCGGATAGGTCTTCATAAGGGCATTTGAATTTTCCTCAAAGCGCCTTGCCAGCTCCGGCATGTTTTCATAGCCATACCAGAGATTCCAGAGAGGCCCGTACATATTGAAGGCCCAGCAGGAATAGTAATCGAAGCTGTGGCCGTCCCTGTACCACCCGTCCCCGGCATAATAGTCAAGAATGGCCTCAGCGTGGCCCCTCATGATATTTTCATCGATGGGATAGCCGTACATATTGAGAAAGGCCATATCAAGCATATTAAAAAGCCGCCAGTTCTGGGGGACGGTATTGGCATGGGCAAAGCCGCTCAAAAACCCGGCTATTCCCTCCCGTTCCTGCTCAGTAAGGGTTTCCCAGAGAGAATTTCTGCTCATATACAGCCCTATCACGAGCGCGCAGGTCTCCACCGTCTGCTGAAAGGGCCTGAAGGGATCGGGGTTTTCTCCTCCAGTAAGCCTCTGCATATCCTCATATGTGCCCGCATACTCTATACTGTCCTTTTCCAGACAGCTTTTCAGGATATGCTTTTTATAATAGTCTCTTACGGAAATACCGTTTAAAATAAGCTCCGGCTCCTCCTCTATCAGAACCGAGGCGATAAAAAAAGAGCGTGTGAGCCCTTCAAAGATCTCGGCCTTTCTTTCCGCAAGGAGAGCTCCTTCGGAAAGGCCGTCCTCTATGTGGGGATAGGTCACTTTTGTCTCCGCTCTCGGCACTACCACGGGAGCTTCGATATCGGAAAGATTATCGAACACCCCCTTAAGAAGATATTTTCCCGCGGCTATAAAGCTCTTTCTCGTCAGCCCCGTATAGGGGCTCTTCTCAAAATCAGTAAATTCAGGTTTGTACATATTTCACCTACCAGTAAATATTCCAGTCGGGATCGTTAAGTCTGTTAAGCGCTTCCATATAATAGTAGTCTCCCCAGATCAGGTACTCGTCAACGCCCTCCGGGGTACAGGTATTATAGGGACTCTTTTTGGAATAGGTCCCGTGCATGAGAAGCCCGCCTCCGTTTTCATGCTTCTTTGCCCTGTATTTATCATTTACCGCCTTAAGCAGGCGCCGTGCGGTCTCCCCATAGTATCTGATATCGTCATTACTGTCTTGACCAATTCGGTCACTCATGCATCGGCTCATTTCAAGCATCCCGCAGGAGGCTATGACCGCGGAGGAGGAGTCTCTGGGCTCGTCCTCATCCCCGTCCCCAAAGGTGAGGTCCCAGTAGGGACAGAGGTCCTTCGGAAGGTGTTCCAGGAAATAGGAGGTTATCTTCTTAAAGTAATCCACATATTCCTCCCTGCCTGTATAGCGGTAGGCCATTGCCGTTCCGTATACTCCCCAGGCCTGACCCCTTGCCCAGGCGGAGCCGTCCTTATAACCCTGACAGGTGGCTCCGTGATGAAACTCTCCCGTTTGATTGTCCATAAAGACCGTATGCCAGGTAGAGCCGTCCTCTCTGATCACATTTGCCATTGCGGTATGGATATGCCTCTGGGCTATATCCCTGTACTTTTCATCACCGGTCTCGTTGGAAGCCCAGTATAAAAGGGGAAGGTTTAAGAGACAGTCAATGATGAACCTGTAATTATCAGCCGCTCCCATCTCACCCCAGGCCTGAATAAACTCTCCGATCTCCTGAAACCTGGTGATAAGCTTGTCAGCGGCAAGAATGGCCGCTCTTCTGGCCTTTTTTGAGCATGTGAGCTTATATGCCGCGACACAGGAGGGGCTGTATAAGAAGCCCAGGTCGTGATGTTCCACATCATAAAGCTTTTCTATCCTTTCAAGAAAGGAATCCACCTGCTTTTCTCCCGCGGCAAGAAGTCTTTCCCTCTCCGCCTTTCCCATGAGCTTACCGGCGTTTTCATAAGCCAGCCAGACCTGCCCCGTATAAAAGCCGGTAGTCCAGCCCCTGTTTTCGACCTTCGGATAGATCCCATTCTCGCTTGCGGCATAAGGAAAGCTTTCCCCGAAATACGAAAGGTTATCAAGGACGGAGGATACACAGAAGGCAAGGGATTCCCTCACCTCTTCCTCAGTTATCACGGGGTAGTTCTTAATGTCCTCTTCTTTTATCCATTTACTCATATCATTGCTTCCTGTTCTTAAAGTTCCGATTTTTTCGGTTCGTAGTTATCGCCGGCTAAAAATTCCGACCGAAATGTGTATTGGCCCCAGTACGCTTTTCCGGGGGTCTCACAAAGTCCTTCTACGTAATTCATAGGATAAAGGTTATGCTGACTTTGTTCGACTGTTCCGATTTTTTCGGTTCGTAGCTTTCGCCGGCTAAAAAGTTATGTCCGAAAAAATCGGAACTAGCCCTTGACTGCACCGGTCGTTATTCCTGCTACAAAGTATTTCTGAAGAGCCATGAACACTATCAGCACCGGGATCAGTGAGATCACGGAAGCAGCCATTATCAGCCCATACTCCGCCGAATACTGTGAAATGAACATCTTTATACCGATCTGAAGCGTTTTCTTGGAATCCGTGGTCAGATAGATAAGTGGACCGAGGAAGTCATTCCAGGTATTTACAAACGTAAAGATCACAAGAGTGGACAGCGCCGGCTTTGACAGCGGCAGCATGATACTGGCGTAGATCTTGTATTCGTTCATTCCGTCAATCCTTGCGGCCTCACAGAGGGAATCGGGTATCCCCTCATAAAACTGCCTCATAAGGAAAACACCGAAGGCCGAGAAGGCCTGCAGGATGATGATCGCAAGATGGGTATCGGCAAGCCCCAGGCTCCTCATAAAGATAAACTGAGGCACCATGTATACCTGCCAGGGCACAGCTATCGTGGCGATATAGGCAAGAAACAGCAGATCCCTTCCCTTAAACTGAAGCTTTGCAAAGGCATAGGCCGCAAAGCTTGAAGTAAGTATCTGAAGGATAGTCACGATCACCGTCAGCTTTATCGTATTCAGCGCATATTTCGCAAGAGGTATCTTTGTCCAGATATCGATATAATTGCTCCATTTGGGCTCCGGATTCCACCACTGATAAGGGATCACGAAGATATCCTTGTTCATCTTAAGGGAAGCGGTTATCATCCATACAAAGGGAACCAGCATAATGATCGCAAGTATGATCAGCAGAATATAGAGAACTACATTTTTTATCAGTCTGTTTTTGGATATACTCATCATATTCCTCCGTTATCATAGCAGGTTACTATTCACGTCCTATGGGGCCGTGAATGGTAACCAAAACAGTTCAGTAACCCCCGGTTTCCGAACCGTTACCGTTAATCAATCATTAGCATAATTCTTCTCGCCCCTGAACTGGATGAGGGTTATCAGGAGAACGATCACAAAGAGCACCAGAGCCGAAGCCGAGGCATGTCCCAGCTTCCAGTTTCTGAAGGCTTCCTCGTAGATATAGTAGACCAGAACGATAGCGCTCTTGTTAACCACTCCGTTGGAGCCTCCGGCCAGCATGTATACGATATCGTATATCTTAAAACAGCTGATGGTAAGCATTATCGATACAAAGAAGGTAGTGGGCTTGAGCTGGGGAAGCGTCACATACCAGAACTGCTTCCAGGAATTGGCTCCGTCTATGGCGGCAGCCTCGTAAAGATCCTCGCTTATCCCCTGCAGGCCCGCCAGATAGATCACCATGTAATAGCCCATATTCTTCCAGATCGAAAAGAGTACTATGGTAAGCATTACAGTTTTGGGGGACGCTGCCCACTTAAGGGGCTCGGTGTGAAACACATTTATAAGCAGCTGATTTATCAGTCCTTCCTCACTTGGGGTAAAAAGCATGTTCCAGACAGCCGCCACCGCAACCAGGGAAGCAACATAGGGGAAGAATGTCACCGTTCTGAAAAAGGTGGTCCCCTTCATTTTCTGATTCAGTAAGATAGCCAGCGCAAGAGCCACCACAAGGGTAAGGGGCACCGTGAATACACTGTATACTATGGTATTCTTTAGCGCTGAGACAAAACGATCATCCGAAAAAATAGCGGTAAAATTGGAGATCCCCACAAACTTCATCGGGTTATTTCCGTCCCACTCATTAAAGGCCATGATAAAGGCAAGTATTATCGGTCCGAGGGTAAAGATCGCAAATCCTATGAAATTCGGTGCGATAAAGGAATAGGCAACAAGAGCCTGTCTGCGTCTTCTTTTTGTTTTAGAAGTATTCATACTGTCCTCCGCTTGGTTTTGAACAGATAGATTATTTTTTTGAACAGATAAATATTTTGTATTGAACAGATAGATTTTTTATAAAAGGAGCACCCGAATCTCAGATGCTCCTTTCTTCCACTTAATTCTCACTGCAGGCAGAGCCTGAAGTCTTTCATGGTAAACGACTTATCATTGTCGTTAGCTAAAGCAGGTTTCTTTCAGATATAAGCAGTCTTCCGTTTTCCGGCTTACTGTCCGAGTATAGCCTGAACTCCCTCGTTCATCGCCTCGATACCTTCATCAACAGAAACTACTTCGTTCATGATATTGTCATGCTGCTCGTTAAGAACTGTCTCGATCTCTGAAGACTTTTCATTGGCAGGCATCTCAAGGTAGGTATGGCTCGTGATAAGAGCATCCTTGCTGTCCTCAGGGAAGCCATCCATCTGAGCGATGATATCAACTATCGACTGATTTGTCATAGCGGGGATATTACCCGTGCTTGCCATAACCTCTGCGCCTTCCTCTGTGCTCACGAACTTGACGAAGTCCCAGGCAGCATCCTTATTAGCCGCTGAGGTAGGTATTGCAAGGCCTGTGATGGTTGACAGGGTGGAACCGGGCTCAACTCCCTCGGCATGAGGATATTTAACCATGCCCCAGTCGGATACGTCATACTCGCCGGACTTGATGCCGTTGATAAGAGTAGCTATGAACCATGAGCCCATATTAAGCATACCTACGTTGCCCTGTGCAAATGCAGCCGAGTAATGAAGGCCCTGGGTCTTTAAGGTAGCGTAATCCATGCAGACACCGTCAGCCTGCTGTGCAAGAACCATGTCATAGTAAGGCTTTGTGAAATCATAGGTTCCGTCTATGATAGTGTGCTGTCCGTCAAGGATACCGTCGAGCTGGATAGTTGATCTCCAGGTATGATAATGAGCACCGTATACTCTTGCGCCCGCGGTTGTATCCGTTATGGCTCTGGCAAGCTTGTCATACTCATCCCAGGTCATATCGTTGGTAGGATAATCAACGCCCGCGTTATCAAAAACAGTCTTGTTATAGAAAAGAACCCAGATATCGGACCTGAAGGGAAGCTCGTAAAGGTTTCCGTCGATGGTAACCTGATCGGTAACTCCCGAGAACTTTGCAAGGTCGATGCCGTCTTTTTCGATAAGGTCATTAAGAGGCTCTATAACTCCCTTATTAACAAGGGTAACATAGCCGGGAACATCCTTTATGGTAACTACGTCGAAATCCGATCCCGAACCGGAGAGCTGGGTTCCGAGAACCGTTGAATAATCGGTAGAGCCAAGGTCTACCATCTCGATCGTCACATTGGGATGGGCAGCCGTATAAGCGTCGATCAGCGGCTGATAATAAACCGTCGTGTCCTTATCCCAGAGGGCCCACTTAAGGGTAACGGCCTCATCACCGGAAGCCTCTGCCGGAGCAGCTTCTGCGTCGTCAGCCGGAGCCTCTGCCGTCTCTGCCGCAGGAGCCGCGCTGTCAGCCGCGGGAGCCGTAGCCGCAGGCGCCGCACAGCCGGCAAGAGCCGCAGCGATCATTGAAGCAGCGATTAAAGTACTGAGTAATTTCTTCTTCATATTTACCTCCTGATCATTGCCTGCCAAACAGGCCAGATTGTATTTTACGTGCTTTTAGAGTATACTTTTCTGCGACGGAGCAAAATGTAATTTCTTGTTTTCTTTGCGGAAGAATTATTTGCCTCAGGAATAAAAATGTGTTTTCTTTCGAGAAAGCTGTAAAATTTTTTAATGAAAGACAGATTCAAAAGCCTGCGAAGCAGGATAATCATCATAATAGTTTCCTTTTCGCTGCTGATAGCCCTGACCGTGGCCTTTCTCAGCTTTAATATCTCGATGCGCTATCTGACCGAGAGCCAGCGTCAGTCTTCCTATATTAATATACAGCTTCTGGGAAACGAGATCGACTCGGAGCTTAGCACCATACTCTCCTTCTGCAACCGTCTGGAGCTTGATTCCTCAGTTGAAAACTACCTTACGAATGTGGGCGCCCTGAAGGAAGATAGCAGTACAGCTTATCACAGGCTCTCCATGGATGTCTGGAATCACCTTAATGATGAGTACCGGCTCAACCCGTCCCATGACCTGATAAGCCGCTTTATGGTGGCGACTCCCGACGGAGAGGATTTTCTCCATATTTCAATAGTTCAGAATAATACGACAGTGGAGCTTGCGGACAGTGTGATATCCGCTCCTTTCTTTAAAGAGCTTCTGTATTCGGAGGACTACAGGTACACAGGTTTTACGACCAGTCCGGTCAACAATAGGGATAATGTCCGGATCCTCCCTGTTGTAAGGCCTGTAAGAAAGTTTACCTCTCCCGACATAATAGGCTTTATCTATGTGGAGATCTCGGACGAGCTGATCCTTAGGCATCTTAAGAACCTTAACCTTCCAGCGGACAGTGAGCTGTATTTTACCTTCGAGGACACAGCCTCCTTCAGATGCGAAAACAGGAGCCTTGAAAAAGCGGCGCTTCCGGAAGGGCTTGTCACCTATACCCTTCCGGGCAAGAATATCTCGGTATCTGTCCTTCCCTCCGGGAGCGAGCTTCGTAACAGGACCGTTTTTTACCTGCTTATCATAGTAGCGGTGATCATGTTCATCATCTTGACCGGTGTAGTCATTTATTTTCTTCTTAAAAAGATCATCAACGATCCCGTAGATGCCCTGATCCTGAAGCTCAAGAAGGTTGGAGACGGTGATTTTTCCAGAGATCCGGCAATAGAATGGGACAATGAGCTTGGCGAGATCGGGCGCGGTATCAACAGCCTTTCATATAATGTGGATGCCCTCTTTCAGGCAAAGCTTAAGGATGAGCGGGAACGCCAGGCCCTTGAATACCGTATCCTCCAGTCCCAGATCAATCCCCATTTCATGTACAATACCCTGAACACGATCAAGTGGATGGCCTCCATACAGGGCGCGGACGGCATAGCGGATATGTCCACCGCTCTCTCCAGGCTTTTGAAGAACGTTTCAAAGGTGACGGATTCCCTGATCCCTTTAAAGGATGAGATCGCCCTTCTCAACGACTATTTTACGATAATGAGATACCGCTACGGCGGAACAATCGAGCTTGGCTATGAGATAGAGTCCGACGATCTGATGACCTGTATGGTCAACAGATTTTCTCTTCAGCCGGTTGTCGAGAATGCCATCTTTCACGGGATAGAGCCCCGGGGAGGCGCCGGTAATATTGACATTCGTGTTTATTCGGCAGAGGAAAGGCTCTGCATAGACGTGACCGACAACGGTGTGGGGATGGATGATGAAGCAATAGAAAGGCTGTTCAGCGCCGATGAAACCTCTTCAAACGATTTCTTTAAGGAGGTAGGAGTCGCCAATGTAAACAGCCGTATAAAATTCAGCTTCGGAGAGGAATACGGCCTGAGCGCAGAGAGCGTTCCCGGCAAAGGCACCACCATACACTATATTCTTCCGATGAAACGTGAGGTATGATGATATGAGCGCGGAAAAATACAGGATACTTATAGTCGATGACGAGCCGCTTGTACAGATCGGGTTAAAAACCATGCTGGCCTCAGGCTCTCAGGATAAGCCCGGCGAACCCTTCTATGAGGCAGTGGGCAGCGCCTCAAACGGAAGGGATGCCCTTAAGCTCATCGAAGAGCTTCGCCCCGATATAGTCATATCCGACATTAAGATGCCTGTAATGACAGGGCTCGAGCTGATAGAGGAGTCTTCGAAGCGCTTTGGTTCCCTCCCCGTGTTCATACTGCTTACGGCCTATGAGGATTTTGAAATGGCAAGACGGGCTCTTTCCGAAGATGCGGTGGATTACCTTGTAAAGATCGAGCTGTCACCCGAAATTCTTTCAAAGGCGCTTGAGCATGCGGTAAAGAGGATCGAAGGTCATGAAGACATCCGAAACAGAAGCACGACACCTGGAGATGCCGCTTCTCTGGAGGAATTCAGACAAAAATTCCTGATCAGGCTCTTAAACAACGTGATAACGGATCCCGAGACTCTTAAGGCACAGATAAGGGATAACAGGATGGACTTCTCCTTTACCCGCTATATAGCGGTCTTCGGACAGATAGACACAAAAAGCCCCCTCCCGCAGGCAAAGCTCCTCTCCCTTTATACCTCCTGCCTTAATATGGCAACGGAGATAATAGAAAGGTATTCTCCCTGCCATACGGTATCAAATGATATGAGGCACTTTACCTATATTTTTTACTTTAAAGAGGAAACTGCCGTGGCGGACGCCATGAAGCAGATCATCGATGCGCTGGAAAATGCCATAGCAATGATAGACAGCTATTTCAATGTCGAACTGAGTTTCGGTATAGGCACCGCGGTCCCGGATCCTCTCGATATCCATACCTCCTTTGAGGAAGCGCGCACGGCGGTGGCGCATACCGACAGGAGCAATCCCGTAAGGCTGTTCTCCCATATAGTGGGCTCGAACCGCCGTTCGGGAAAAGACAGGCTGATAGCCTCCATTCAGGAATACATAGAACAAAACCTTGACGGAAGGCTTTTGCTTAACGAGGTGGCGGAGGTCTTCGGCCTCTCTCCCGCCTATCTCTCCTCGATATTCAAAAAAAACACGGATGTCGGCTTCTCCGAATTCGTCAGCACCCGGAAGATCGAAAAGGCTAAGGAGCTTTTGTTAAAGGAGGATATGAAGGTCTATGAGGTCTCCGACGCCCTGGGCTTTGAATCGGCCTATTATTTCTCCAAGGTATTTAAAAGGGTGGAGGGAATGAGCCCCCGGGAATACGTGAACAGTAAGCTCTGATCATCTTATGTAAACCACCGACCTTCCCTCTCCCTGAAACAGCAATATCCTGTAGCAATCATTCTTCCAGGCCTTCCCCAGCCTTTCATCGGTGATCGGGCAGGTTTCGACTGCAATGCTCTTTATTCCCCGGGCTTCTATCTCTCCCAGGTCCCCTATCCTGATAAGGACACTTCCTTCATCCGCATCCCTTATCGTTTCCGGCTTCTCACAGGTCATAAAGGTAAGCACTCCCTGAAGCTCAGAGTCCACGACATCCTCTATCACAACCTCCTCCGGATCCGGACCGTTCTTTGAAAGAGAAACCTCTCTCTCCGCCCTTTTTATGCGGCTGTCACCGAAGGCTGCGGAAAGCTCCATTGATAACGACGCCCTGCTCTCTGACAGGACCGCTTTTACCTCACGGGCAGCGTACTGTTTTCCGTCCTTCTGCATTATAAGCCCCCGCTTACCCATAGCCGGCTGTTCAGGCTGCTCAGTTTTTTCAGGCGTCTCCTTATCCTTCTTCTCTGCCGGCGGCTCTCTCATGCTCAAAGTCTCCTCCACAGAAGACCCGTCATCCAGAAAATTCAGAGTATTATGATAGCCCGACTGCATGGTCCATATCTCATATCTCTGCGGCGAAAATGTTTTTGCGGTATAGGTTTCCACCCCCAGGTCTATAAGGAAGGGTCTGTTATCCTTATACAGGGTCACGCTTCCCACATCGTTGTGGTTATGGCTGTCCGCGTTATCCCCTGCCTTCGCCGCAAGGGTGAGATGCTTTCCTCTTACGACCAAAAGCCCCACACTGTCGAAAAAGAAATCCCCGGGCTTTATGTCCTGTTTCGGATAAGCGGTCATTTCATCGTGATGAGCAAGTGTCAACAATTTGTAATAGGGGTTTTGCTCCCCGCTCAGAACCTTTTCCCGCAGGGGAAGCGCTCTGTAGTCAGCGGCAGAAAAAGAAGCGTATTCCCGGTTTTCAGTGGCCAGAGCAAATAAAAAGTCCCTGGCTCCCCTTTTACCGGGGAAGGGTGAACAGTCAGCATAGTTTACATAATATCCGTCACCCACATACATCCTTATTATATAGGAAGAAATATTTTTGATAAGAGGAGATTTGAAGACATCCCTGAAGGCATTTTCGGTTATCCGGTCAAGGATATCCACGCATCCGAAAAGACAGAGCCCCGCATGGGAATAGTACTGCGCGCCCTCATTGCAGCACCCGTCCTCTCCGTAATCATCAAGAAACCGATCCAGAGAAAACGCAGCCTGCCCGACCGCCAGCTTTAAAAGCTCTCTGTCCGTATTTCCCTCCCTTCCCGCAAAGAAGGCTATAAGCACGTTCTGGGTTATCCAGGGGGTCCAGTTGCACAGAGGCTCTCTGCCGTTTCCCATCCACCAGAAATGCTCGGAAAGATAAGGGGAAAATATACGTCGTCTGAGCTCATTTTCGATATATTCGTTTATAAAAGGACTTATTCTTAAAAGCTCGTCCCGAAGCAGGAGCCCGGCTATCGCCAGAATGGCAGCCGTCTCCGCCGAAAAGAGATCTATCACCGGCTTTTTATCCGATGGAAGCGGAAGCTGCTTCGTATCCCTTATGTAGGAATTATGAGCCGGCAGGCACCAGCTTGTCTCCTCCAGTATAAGGTAAAGACCGTCCAGGAGCTTATCCATGAAACGGCCCCTGTATTCAACGCATTCGGCCAGGACAAGATCGCAGAGCATCCTTCTTCTTTCAAAATATCCGGTCTCAAAATGCACCCTGTTGCCGTTTCGGGAAAATTCCCTGTAATCGGAGATCAGTATCTGAGGATAGTCCGCCGTAAGAGCCCTCTCACCTTCGCTTATGACAGCATTTCCGAGCTCCCGGTTTTTACCTTCCTCACCGAAGCTGTCCCAGAACTGCCTGTCCCGGGCCGGAGCGAAGGAAAGACCGCATTTCAGCTTAACATCACCGCTTATCCTGTTCCAGATATCCTCAAAAATGGTTCTGTGCCTGTTCATTACGCTGCCTCCTGACCGCCCTGTGCCGTTACCATTCACGGGTCACCCCACCCACATTCGCAAAACCCGTGCTTGCGCACTCTACCGTCTGCTTACGCAGACTCGTTTTGCTCATGTGGGTGGGGTGACCGCTTCCCGGTTTCATGATGGAAATGACGGTCACTGCCTGTGAGCCAGCTCCCGTCAGTGACCGTCA
>JAEEGL011602663.1_pt1 | contig 27468 bp, 24 predicted proteins | sample 9134231 | NCBI WGS metagenome assembly JAEEGL01 (sample SAMN16246548, study PRJNA631951) | gut metagenome | biome: gut microbiome; feature: rumen; material: fiber-attached | host: Bos | place: Iran: Karaj | collected 2018-10
ATCACTAGCTTTGCTCCTATTAACCTCGAAATTTAATCGTTCTCCTGCAGTGTGTTTCCGCACATTTCCATTGCATACCTAACAGTGGCGTAAATGCCTTTTTTCGGATCCGTCAGTGTTCCATCCAGATCAAATAAGATATATCTGTACATTATTCCGCTCCCTGGGTAAGATATCTTTCATACGCCCTTACCGTGGCACCTGTAGAAGCATGAAAGGCGTTATTTGCAAACAGCAGATCCGTGATCTGATACTCCGAAATGTATTCAACAATGTTCTTTGTAAAATACCGTGAATCGATCACGTGCACTTCTTCAAAACTCCCGAAAAGGAATGCCGGCAGGGCATTGCCATAACTGTCTTTTAAGATAAGCAGCCTTCTGCCGTTCTTCACGGAGGTTTCAACTCTTGTTATTTTAGCATCTCCGCCCATGAATGTACAATACGCCCCGCCGCTGCCATCCGGGTATTTGATAAAGAACTGCCCCGCTGCAGGCTCGGCCTCTCCCACCACATTCCAGGAAGAGTCCAGCTTATAATTGGTATAGGTGGTCTTTAACTCCACATTTTTCGGCACGTAATATACAAAGTCCTCCGGATTGTTGCTGATCCTTATGTCCTTCGCATAAGCATACATGGAGCCCACATAGTTATGCACCACATTAACGTCATACTCGGAAATATCAAGATAGTCCAGACCGGCTGCTTCTGCCAGTTTGGATGCCGCATAGTAAGCTCCCAGCGGCGCCCAGTGATGATCCGTCCTTAAATATATGGGCTCATCGCGGTGTTCCCCAAGTATAGTATAAACATCTATGCCTATCACGTCTTCATTCAGATTTGCCTGCACATTGTTTATCTGCTTAAGCTGGGATCCCGTATAGGCCAGTGCAGCCTGCGGACAGTAATAGGATACCGAAGTAGGGATCACCATCACATATACATTAAGCTCCGGCATCAGCTCCTTATATTTGTTTGCTACCTGCGCATATTGCGTTGTTACACCGGTACTACCGCCATACATCATTATGGCTCTCGTATTTTCACCGTCGCCGGTCACTATTATACCGTTGGCCGCACTGGTGAAGTCATCCGACGGCGCTGCCACATTATCGGATATAGCCGAATTGATATGTGCCGGAAGAGATGCGGTCTGCTGCTCCGGCTCCGGGATCTCATCCTCACTCACTGTATCGGCAGAAACTGAAAGCTCCGTATCCGGCAGGCTGTCTCCGGATACTGCTTTATCTTCCGAAACAGGGTCTGCTGCAGGAACAGCCGTAATGTCCGGCTTATCATTCACAACTGCAGTCTGCTCCGGCTCAGTATCCTCATCATTGACTGCCATCACTCCGTGAAAGCTTATCTCCTCTTCTCCTGCCTTCAGCCTTATACCTTTCAGTTCTTCAGCTGCAAGCGCAGCAGTGGTAAGCCTGTCACGCATGGGTACCGTATCGGAAAACCAGGCCGTAATGCCGCTGAAATATTCACCACTCATATACGCCCGTGAGCTAAACTCCGGAAATCCGGCCAGCTCCCTGCGTTCCACCTCGGAGTATCCTTCGCGCCCGGCAAGATTCAAAAATACCGCCGTGCCAAAGAAGCATATAAGTATTATCGCTGTGTATATCTTTGGATGCTTCATTTTAAAACCTCGTATACAAAAAAGGATGACTGGTTGAGCCTATCAGGAACAGCAACGACAGTACCAGTATCGCAACAGAGATCAACGTCCTGGTCACCATAGCAGCTGTATTCTCTTTCATCTTGGGAAGCGGCAGGCATAAGATAAGCGATGCCGCAAGTAAAAACGCATTCTGAGAAAGACCTGCCATAACCAGCGTTTCGCTGCCCATTCCCCCTCTTCCAAACAGCACTGCAAAGAAATCCTTCATCTTTGAAAAATCTTCAAAATAGAATATTCCCCAGCCCAGCATAAGGATCACAGGCGTGGTAAAATGCCTTAACACCTTAAAACGTTCCTTATCCTTTTCCTTAAAGAACAATTCCTTCTCAATAAGGATCAGCACGCCAAAATAAAGTCCCCACACCATAAAGTTCAGCGATGCGCCATGCCAGAAGCCCGTCAGTGCCCATACCAGCATGATATTGAAAAGTCTCCGCGGGCGCGATACCCTGCTGCCGCCCAGCGGGATATATACATAATCCCTGAAAAAGCTCCCAAGCGACATATGCCATCTGCGCCAGAATTCGGTGGCAGATGCGCTGATATACGGATGATCAAAGTTCTCCGGAAACTTAAAGCCCATGCATCTTCCCATACCGATGGCCATATCGGAATAAGCCGAAAAGTCAAAGTATATCTGCAATGAATATGCCAGAAGTCCAAGCCATGCCATAGGCGTGGACAGGGTACTCAGATCAGCCCCCATACTCTCTTCCACTATCAGTGAAAGATGGTCCGCCAGTATGACCTTCTTTCCAAGGCCATATACTATACGCCTTATTCCATCTGCCATATCTTCAGCAGATACGCTGCGCCTGTCTATATCTTCCGAGATATCCGTATATCTTACTATCGGCCCGGCGATAAGCTGCGGAAACATGGATATATAAAGAAGCAGCTTGTAAAAGCTGTCCTGGGGTTTAGCCCGTCCTCGCTTAACATCTGCAAGATATGCTATGCCCTGGAAGGTATAGAAGCTTATACCCAGCGGAAGGGGGATCTTTGGTATGTATGCAGCAAGACCCGTGAGCCCTGTAAGGAGATTGCCGTATTTGAAAATGATAAGCGAAAGCAGTAACAGTATTATGCCCGCTGTCTCTTTATGGGTCTTTGCGCATATATAACATATGAGTGCGCTGCATATCAGAAGCAGTATGAGTACCGGCTCCCCCCAGGCGTAAAAGATAAGCGAAAAACAAAGCAGCACGATATTCCGCGCCGCTCCGCTTCCCTCTTTCTTCCCCCAAAGCCCTGCAACAAAGTAGCAGATCACAAAGGCCGGAAGAAATGCATATAGAAATATCAGATCAGAAAAATACATAACTGGTATTTTATGCCAATTCAGCCTATATTTCAAGCGCCGGAGCATAGATAAGCGCTCCGGCGCCCGATCAGTTTCAGATATCCGGATCCGAAAGAAGATCCTTTGCTATGTCATTTTCATAGCAGAATTCTTCCAGTTTATCGCTGCCGCGTTTTAAATGGTTGTTCAGGGCAGCTTCACTGATCCCCAGCTCTGCAGCAGCATCCTTCCTCTTCTTCCCTTCCAGATAGCAGCACCGCATAGCGGCACGCTTATTTTCAGGCAGGTTGTCATACGCCTCCCCAAGCATATTGAAGGATTCCCTGTTGATGTAGTCTCTTTCAATATCCTCGGAAGATGCCAATATATCCCCCAGGGTTATGCCGTTATTGTCGTCATCGAATGCTATTACAGCATCAAGCGACACGGTTTTTCTGTTGCGGCACTCGTTCCACTCCTTGCAATATTCGTTAAGGCTGATCCTCCTTAACCAATTGCAGAAATCGCGTGAAGTGTCATAGCTGCCTATGCCCTCCATTACCTTGCATATTACCGTGGAGAATAATTCATCTCTCTCCCAATCTATGGCGCCATACTTGTCATTAAAAAGGAAATGACTTGTATCTGCCTGCTCATTGAGCACCACAAGACACCCTTCACCAAACTCTTTTATATGAGTCCGGTCGCCCTTAGCTAATTCTGCTGCATAGCTGTTCATAATCTCTGCAAATCTCATTTGGTTTCCTCCTTTAATGGGAAATTGATGGGGATAATAAGCCCCCGTGAACATTACCCGGGCACAGTTTCCGTATGGAAACGGTGCCGACTGAAAACAAAGCTTTTTAAGCCTCCTTTCTGTCAGATTTTCAGTCTTTTATATTTGGAAAAAACATGAGATCCATAAGAAATGCAGATCATCGGTCCGGTTGACACCGTCCGGTCTGTATGCTATTGTAAGCATATGAAGATCATATTCCTTGCACGGGATTTTTAATCTTCACCACGGATACTGCAATATCCGGTCTTATGAACCTCGGAGAGAGTGGTCTGCAAACCGCCCTCTCCTGTTTTTTCTAAATCTGAATCAATTAATTATGCCAGATAAACCTCCTTTGTCCTGTCTCCCTCAATGCGGTTTGAGAGATAAAACTCATCGATCAACAGTTTTGTCTCCTGGTCAAACAGTATTACCGACACTTCTCCTTTGATAGGCAGCCGGTGATCATACCTTTCAAGATACTGATACAGCTTACTGTCATTTACTACATATGAAAGCTTAATATCTTTGTCCAATACCGTAAGCATGGCATTTCCCAGCATCATCTCGATACGCGATATATTGACCCCCGATCCCTTTCCGAAACTGTATCTGTAATTAAACATCCAATCTTTTATGGGTTGTTCAAACAGCTGTATGTAAAGGCCTTCAGGTCCCATCTTCCTGATCATGACTTCTTCCCGTTTGAAAACGATGCCCTTATCAGCCAGTGAAGTGTATATCTGTGTCGTAACTGCCCTGTCAAACTGAATCCATGCTTCGCGGATCTCCGCCCTCTTCAGGCTCTGCCAGAGACTTCTGCTCTCATCACTGTCATCTGCGCTTTCGCTTTCAATCCCGGCTGCTTCGGTTATATCTTCGCTTTCCCCCACCGAATACCCTGCAGCCTTCATCATCTCCGTATATGTAACCCCTCCACGGGGATCAGCTGCTTTTGATGTAAGCTTTTCTATCGTATCCGGTTTAGGAGTATAATCACCTTTTCTCATCCTGGTGATAGCTGTCGCGCTGACTCCCGCCGCTTTAGCATATTCCCGATAGCTTCTGTCCGGTCCTCTGGCTTTATCAAGGAGATAAGACAAGCCCTCCTTCTTTTCTCCTATACCATCTTCCATCTGACACCTCGCATTATATCACATATTTTTTTTCAACCTTGATTGTATGTCGTCATTTGTATAATAGACTATAAATTGCAATTTGTCAACACAAATTTTGATATTTGTGTCAATTATATTTTTATATATGTATATTATCAGCGTTTACATTTGTGAATATGGGCTTTGTTTTTCCGGTGCCTGTCACCATGAACAAAATATGAACTTATTCATATTTTGTTCATGGTGACAGGCACCGGAAGCTTATCGACCAGCTCCTGCAGCTCCATGAAACGTTCAAACTTCTGCTCTGTCTCTAGATCTACCGCTTCTTTTTCCTTACCCAGCTCCAGCAGTCTGGGATAATCAGAGGCCGCTTCGGCCATCTGCTTATCAAGCTCCGCGCTTCGTTTTTCCAGAGCCTCTATCTCTTCTTCTATATGATCGTAATCATACTGCTCTTTAAATGAAAGCTTTTTCTTCTCCCGCGGCCTTTGCCGGTCTTTTGTTTCTGTCTGCTTCTCTGTCTTCTGCTTTACTGCCGGTTCTTTAGACGCCCTGTGTTTTTCCAGATAATCGGAATATCCGCCTTCACTTCGGATAATGCTGCCGTCAGGCTCAAAGGAAAAAATCGTGGTGACCACGCGGTCTAAGAAGTAACGGTCATGGGATACGGTGATAACTATACCCGCAAAGGTATCCAGATAATCCTCCAGTATACGGAGAGTTGCTATATCAAGATCGTTAGTGGGCTCGTCAAGCACTATCACATTAGGCGCCCCCATCAGCACCTTAAGCAGAAAGAGCCTTCTGCGTTCACCACCGGAAAGTTTTGATATAGGCGCATACTGCATATTCCCATCAAATAAAAAACGCTCACACATAAGTGATGCGGAAACAGGACCGTCCTTGGTATATATGAACTCAGCAGTTTCCCTGATGTAGTCTATTACACGCATGTTTTCATTTATGGTACTGCCTGCGGCTTCTCCGCCTGTTCCGACAGCCACATTATCCTGACGGAAATATCCTATCTCTATGGTCTGTCCGGTCTCGATAGTTCCGGCATCGGGAGCCACATCACCGATAATGCACTTTAACAGGGTCGTCTTTCCGCAGCCGTTAGGACCGATGATACCTATGCGGTCAAGCTTTTTGAAATGATATGAAAAACCGGAAAAAAGCGTCCTGTCTCCATACTTCTTGCAAAGGCCGTCAATGATGATAGTCTTATTTCCCATGCGGGACGAAAGTGAACTCAGCTCCAGCTCCCTTTCTTCTTCGGGCCGCTTCCTGTCCTTAAGCTCCTCAAAACGTTTGATGTGCGCTTTCTGCTTGGTAGACCGTGCCCTGGCTCCCCTGAGCATCCAGGCAAGGTCTTTCTTATATAACGCAGCCGCCTTGCGCTCTGCAGCCTGCTCATAGTCCATGCGCTGCTCTTTCATCTCAAGGTAGCCGGAATAATTTGCAGTATAACGGTAAGCATTCCCTTTATCTATCTCTACGATCTGATCCGTAACTTCATCCAGAAAATAACGGTCATGCGTAACCATAAGGATGGCGCCGCGGTAACGCTTAAGGTAATCCTCAAGCCATTCTATCATCTCGGAATCAAGATGATTGGTAGGCTCATCAAGTATAAGAAGATCGGCCGGGGTCATGATCGCAGCTACCAGCGCAGCGCGTTTTCTCTGCCCTCCCGACAGGATCGAAGGACTGCATTCCGGATCATTGATACCGAACTTAGCCAGATTAGCTTTGATCTCTCCCATCTTATCCCAATGATCCCCGCCCGCGTAAATAGAAGCGGTTACGTTCTCCAATACCGTTTTATCAGCATCAAACTCAGGATCCTGCGGAAGATAGGATATCCGTATACCGGTCCCCATCACAACAGCTCCCTCATCCGCACTGATAACGCCTGCCGTGATCCCCAGCAGCGTTGACTTGCCGGTACCGTTTGCACCCACAACACCTATCTTATCGGAATCATCTATCCCGATGCAGACATTGTTCAATACGGGTTTTGACATATAAGTCTTCGATATATTTTCCAGGTTAAGTATATTCAAATCGATTCACAGCCCCAAAATATTATGCTCCATACTCTCCAGCAGATCATGGGAATCATCTTCAATATGAGAAAGATAAGTTACCATCAGTTCCCGTCCGGGAAGTATATAGCATTTCTGCTTCCATTTCCCGTTGATACTGAAGCCGTCACGGTATTTCCAGATAAAATACCCGTAACCGCCTTCACGGTTCATCTGCTGAACAGCCGTCGCCTCATTCACATATGCTTCCGAAAGAATGCGCTGACCGTTATAAACGCCTTTATTATACAGCAGCAATCCCATACGGCTCAGATCATGAACGCTCATCTGCATCCCGGATGCACCATAAAAATAACCATCCGGGCATCTTGTATATTCATAACGCATTATACCCAGAGGTTTCATAAGTTTTTCATCTATATAAGCAGCAAGATCCGTTCCTAAAGCTTCTGTCAGGGCAACGCCTGTAAGATATGCACTTATGTTACTGTAATCAAAGGTCTTTTCATCAGGATCCGGAATATCACAGGCCAGTGAAAAATCAAGCCAGCTGTCTCCTTCCGCTCTGAAGGGAAAACCTTTAACAGACATGGTAAGAAGCCTTTTGACCGTGATCTTCTCCCATACTTCACATTGTCGCTGCGAAAGCTTATTTATCCTGTCCTTTGGCATATATGAAAGCAATGAACAGTTAATATCAAACTTACCTTCATCCACTGCGATCCCTACCGCTATGGACAATACCGTTTTAGTCGCCGAATAGATCTCGTGAAGATTTTCTTCCGTATCTCCGAATCTGTGCGTCAGCTCTCCCTTTTCATATACCTCTGCGCCAAAAACATTCCATTTATTCTTTACTATATCATCTGTAAAAGTTTCAAAATTCATTTACGGCCTCCGCAGGGACTGTATCACGATTTCCTGTTATTCTTTTTAAGAAATTCTATAAACTCATTCTCCGGCAGCGGTTTTGAAAAAAGAAATCCCTGAATGTATTCAATATTTATATCCAGCATTGCATTAAGCTGCTCTTTGGTCTCAATACCCTCGGAAATGATCTTCATATCCATGCTATGCATGATATCCGCCATTCCGGCCAGAATACGTTTCACCTTATCATTCTTAAAATACGACTGTGTGAATTTATAGTCGAACTTGATATTTCTTACCGGCAGGTTTACAAAGTAATCCAGATTGGACTGTCCCGTGCCGAAATCATCCAGGGAAAAGCTGATACCCTTATCGATCAGCCGCTCCATATTAGATAAAAGCAATTTTCTGTTTTTATTGACCGCCGTCTCCGTTATCTCTATATTTATCATATTGGGATCAACATGATACTTGTTTATATATTCCAGTACGAATTTCGTCGGATTCTCATAATCAAACTGTGCCGCAGAAACATTGATCTCTATGCATTCTATGCCAAGCACCTGTGCGCTGCCTTCTTCCAGAAAGGCACACACCTTTTCGAATACCCTTTTCCCAAGCGGTATGATCTGGCCGTTTTCTTCAGCTACGGGAATGAACTCACCCGGCAATACGAGCCCGCCATCCTTTCTGCGTATACGTACCAGCGCCTCGGCCGCCGTGAAACCTTTTCTGACGGCATTATAGATCGGCTGATAGAATACCTCTAACCTGTCTTCCTTAAGCGCCTGGTCTATCATATCCCTTATGGCATTCTGATTCCGCATCTTCTGCAGCAGTTCTTCATCGGCTATCGTTATCTCCTGCTGTTCATTTTCATAGGTATGGAGAAATTTAAAGAATTCATCAGGTCCCATAAGCTTATCACTGTCAGGTATTAACATATAGGTTGCTTTTGCGGGAACATCCGTGACTGCATCCTTGCGCAGTTTCAGAAGCTTCATACGGTCACGCATACGGTCACCATCATCATAGAGGACTCCAAACATCTGATCGGAAAGTTTGAAAACCGGCTCCGGTCCAAGTTCGGAAATTCCTTTCACGGTACGCATAACGGTACTGCGTTCCATCGCAAAGTCAACGCTGTCCGTTATATAATTGATCTTCGCCGTAAAAAAGGCGAACTTCCTGTCATACCGGTAGCGGTCTTTTATACAGAGCGACAGAGCATCTGTATTAAAGGCACCTGTTTCATTATCAATATACTCACTGGGATTCTCCAGCTGGATATACAGAATAACCATACCAAAGGCGGATGCAAAACCTATAAGCAAAAGCCCCGGAACAATGAACTGTATGAGTGCCGCAAACATCCAGATGGCCTGCCATAAGAATACGGCCAGAAACCGCCTTAAAGAAACCAGCTTACGACATACCAGCGATATAACAAGCGTTGACAGAGTATAAATGCCGGCCAGTATGTATGCTGCCCCTGTAGCCGGGCCTTTCGAATAAACCACCCTGCCTTCCATAAAAAAATCGATAGGCAATATTGCCACCGCCGCCTCACCGATAACGAATATCAGCATATAGACAGCCTGCAGTATCCTTGAGCTTTTAACCCTCGGCAATATACTGGTAGCGGCGTAGTTGAAGCTCATATAGCCCTGCATTACCAGGATCATAATATAAAGTTTGCAGATGATCCTTGTTACCGTATCATTAAAGTCATAATGGACACTGTGGTATATAGCCACGACCGAAAGTATGTCAAATATCAGACAGAAGAAGCAGACGATCACCGCCTTGATAAAGAGCGAACGGTTTACAAGGTCAAGCTTCTTATTACAAAGAAACATGACTAAAACGACACTCATTATAAATAACGCACAACACTGAAGTTCAATATTCATATTCTAAATCTGACTATAATCCTGACCATTTAGGGTGCTTATCACTGTCATACCTGTTTATTTAAATCATTATAATTTATTTGCCCCGATAAAACAATCAGATCTATATTGTTTTAATATTACGGCATTATCCGGTATCTTTGTCATCCCAGCCCTATCTCTTTATATATTCCTTCAATGAACGGAGATTTGTAGTTTATATACCCGTCAATATCTTCCGGATAAAGTGCCGCCCCCTCTTCTTTTATACGGCTGTATTCACGAACTGCTTCCGGATGCGATCGCAGATGATCCCTGAAGGTAATATGCCTTTTAAGCTCGGGGGAATCTGCGGGGCAGACATACAGATGATGCTTCTGCAAATGCTCTTTGCCCACATACTTAAACGCCTCCCGTCCTGCCACGCCCAGATCTCCTTCATGGGTATAACCGATTTCGCCAAGCTTAAGGACTACATCATTAAGTACTGAATAATCCGCGATAACTATATCGATATCTATTATAGGTTTGGCAGAAAGACCTTCGACAGAAGTGCTTCCGACATGTTCGATGCGTAAAGCCAGATCTCCGAGGGCATCCTTTATCTCCTTTTCGATATCTTTAAAGTTCTGCTTCCAGGTCTCATCATAAGCCGTGACTATCACGCGTTTTGCCGCCATAAAATTACCCTCCTCCTTAAGGTGCCTGTCACCATGAACAAAATGTGAACAAGTTCATAATTTGTTCATGGTGACAGGCACCAGGTCTGTTTCAGTCCTGTAGAATGTGTAGCAGCCGCAGTCCAGTAATTTCCCCTTGTCATCCGTGATATCTACTTCAACGGTAATAAGATGCGCTCCGCCTCTTTTAAGCCTGGCGTCACAATAGATGTACTCCGTATCGATGGCCGGTGCCAGGAAATGCAGGCTGCCTTCTATCGTTGTCACGGCTTTCCCGGACATATTGGCCAGGGTTCCTGCGACCGTGTCCGCCAGAGAATACAGGCTCCCGCCATGCATGGATCCGTATGGATTCTTATACTTATCATCAAAAGGCATCCTGCCCCTGGCATGCTTATCATCCAGTTCCGTCAGCTCTATATTTAAAAACTTAATGAATTCACTCTCCTTAAGTAACCCTGTAACGCTCTGCGCTATATCACTCATAACTTTTTCCTCCGTAAACGGTACCCTTATACTATATACGACATGTCATTGATGTGTCTTACACGATGCTTCCCGTCATCACCCACAAGCATATGGGAAACCCCACCTGCAGGTCCGTGAATATCAACCTGATAATATGATTCGACAGAAAGTCCCAGATACATGGCATTCCAGATACTCAGCAGATCCCCGTGGGATACGATCACTATGTTTTCTTCGTCACCTGCCATAACTTCTTCAAAAAAAGGCAAAAGCCGGTTCCATGCATCCCTTCTGCTTTCTCCATCGGAAAACAGTCTGTCATCTACGGTCTTTTCCGGACACTCTATGTTATCACGAAGCCACTGCACGGATTTACCGCAGCACCTTCCCAGATTTCTTTCTCTTAATTCCTTCCGGAGGACCGGCACGATCCCAAGATACTTAGCTATCTCATCTGCCGTCTGTTTTGCGCGCTTCAGATCCGATGAATACATGATAACGCTTTTCCCTGCCAGTTCATCTTTAAGCTTCTTTCCTATATGGTCTGCCTGGCTTTTTCCAAGTTCCGTCAGATCCCAGTCTGTCCAGGATCCTACCATCCCGTTAGTGTGATGAACCGATTGAGTATGCTGGACAGTGATAATGTGCTTCATATGATACCCCCTGTTTCATTTTTAATGGTTTCCGCTCCCTCCCGGAATAAAGATATCAAATTCCATTTCCTTCTTTTCCGGATCTGCTTTAACATAAATATCCCCATACAGTTTACGCGCGATCTCCCTGGCTTCAAAAAGACCTATGCCGCTGCCCGGGATATCTGCGGCATTAGAGCCCCTCCAGAAACTGTTAAAAAGATAAGGGAGCTCGTTTTCATCAGGTACTTCTCCTTTATTCTTAACAGCAAAATAATATCCGTCGCTTTCCTTATCCAGGCACACCGATATCCCACCGCCGTTTCCGTATTTAAGCGCATTTTCCATCAGCTGGGAAAGCATCCTGCATATACCGCTCTTATCACTTTTAATTATCGCATTATGTCCCGTCTCTATTGATAAAGGGATCCGCAGCATCTTCATCCTGTTACCGAATTCCTCCTTAAGAAACTCCTCCAGTTCATTCAGATAAAAGGATTCAATATGCGGTTCAAAATCCACTATCCCGCCGGAAGCTTTATCTATCAGCTCTTTGACCAGCTCCGCAACATCATCGGCATTCCTGCTTATCTTTGCTGCCACTTCAGCATCCTTTTCGTTTACTTTCCCATCCGGCTGATAAAGGCCGGTACTTATGGCATCGGCGTACAGCTTGATATTTGCAACAGGTGTTTTTATGCCGTGGGCTATCGTAGTCATCATGGTCATATGCTCTTTACTGAGGGCATTGATCCTTTTCTTATTGTTTTCCAGCCTGTCGCTAAGCATATTTATTCCCCAGATAAAGCGTCCGAAGAGCCTGTTTTTTGTCTCCGGCAGTTTCCCGGATATTTCATTTTTCGACATCTTCTCGGGATACGAAGCCAGTTTTCCGAAAGGACGAAGAACCGAAGTATTGATATATACGCAGATACCAAGGGTAATGATAAATGCGATAAGCAGGCAGACATTCATAAGTATCCTCAGGCGGCTGTCCACCGGATCATTAAACTCGAATACAACAAAACCTATGATACTGTCATCATTATGCAGTGCCCATATCTTTTCTGCATTACCCTCCCTGTTTAAAAGCGATACCTCACTGTTACCGTTTTCGGCCGGTATATAATACACCCTTTCGGGAAGTCCGCTTCCGGAAAGCGCAGCTTCTTTCTTCAGATCTTCATTCCGGAGAAGATCAGTTATATCTGCCTCTATCTTATCCGCGTCCGGACTGCCGGTCCTCTCCTGCAATGCATAAAAAAAGCGGTTCATATATATGTCCGACTTATCATTACGTTCCTTATTGTATGCAGAAAACAAAAGATTAGCACACACAAAAAGAATAGCAAAAAGAAGCACTGCCACAGCAAAAAGCTTCCCCAGCTTCTTCATGCCTTAGCGCCCCCGAACTGATATCCCACTCCCCAGACAGTCTTTATAAGCTGCGGATCTTTGGGATCCTCTTCAAATTTTTCACGCAGCCATCTGATATGGACGTTTAAACTGCCCTGTTCGCTGAAGGAATCGATACCCCATACTTCGTTAAACAGCTTATCCTTATTGATAACCTGTCCCGGATGTTTCATCAGATATTCCAGCAGGGCAAATTCCTTGCCGGTCAGCGTGATCTCTTTATCATCTTTATAAACCTTCCTGTTGTTAAGATCCATTGAGATGTTTCCGCAGGTGAGCAGCTGCCTGTCTTCTGCCAGATCGTATGCCCTGCGCAGCAGCGCTTTGATCTTAAATCCCAGAACAGGGATCGAAAAAGGTTTATCGATATAATCATCCGCCCCCACCTGAAGACCAAGTATCTTACTCTGATCATCAGTGCGTGCACTCATCATCAGGACCGGGATCTTTCTGGTACGTCTTATCTCCTGCAGCGCCTCGTATCCGTCCATTCCCGGGAGCATAACGTCAAGAAGCAGCATTTTAAATGCTGCATTCTCCAGCAGTTCCATCCCTTCTTCCGCGCTCATCCTCCATTCAACACTGTAGCCTTCGCGGATAAGAAAGTCAGTGATAAGCCTGCCCAGTTCTTCATTATCTTCAATAACAAGTATATCAGTCATATACCTATGATACGTCTTTTTGTGATCATTTACAATAATCAATACTTACCCACATTCACGTATTCCGGTATGTCGGCTGCGCAGTGCTCTGTTGTAAAAGCCACATTTATGTCACCCGTAGCATAATCCACGATAACGGTATGAACCGTATTACTGTTATGTACATTGACTACGCCGTACAGATCAACGGTCTCCTGAGCCATCATGGCCTTAACGCCGGCAACAGAAAACACTTCCTTTTCACTTACCCACTTATTATACTTTTCGAAACGGTCCAGATTAAAATCCACTCCTGTAAAGCTGTCCTTATTTCCCTTTGTGGCAAAGGAATTGACTACGCACAGCGCATCGGGGCAATCCCATTTAAGCCCCTCCATCAGTTCCGTATCAGTCCCGCGCAATACAGACTTTGCCCTGCCTGCTGCCTGTACTTCGCTTGTAGCATTCTCACAGCAGAATGCATCTTTTTTATCTGTCGCGAGTATATTGTTGCACCAGGTAAAATCACCGCTTATACCCACCAGGAACTCACCGGCATCCCGGGCATTATCAAATTCTTCCAATGCATATCTCAATTCAAAGGTATAACACTTTTTTCCTTCATATACGAAAGGCATACCTTCCTGCGCAGAAGATGAAGAACCTATATCAAGTATTGCCAGCATAACGCCGTCATCATTTATTGCAGTAATTATATCAAGGATTCCCAGCATGCTTATACCGGTCAGGGATCTGTCTGCTTTTTTCATGTGTGTAACCGCATGTATCTTCGTCATCTGGTCACTGCTGCCTATCGACCATTCAAGATTGCGCATTGTGATACGCTCTCCCGTTGCTGTCATACTTCCTCCGATAGACAGTGCACTGCAGGCTGTAGGCCTTAACGCATCAGGTATCATCTGCATGGTCAGCACTTCAATGTAACTCAGTACTCCGTTTTCCGAATAGCCTTCTTCACCGTCAGCCATGACCTTTGCAAAGCTTTCTATTTCCTGCCTGTATTCTTCCGGAATGCCTGCTTCCAAAGTCATAATGCGCTCTTCCAGTGCCTCATAATTTACAGTTCTTCCCGAAAATGCATCCCTGATATTTTCATACAGATACGGTTCAAAATCCTGTCCGTATCCGGGAACCGCCTCACGGATCAGAGCCGCATATGACGCTCCCACTTCAGCAGGACTGCCCTTTTCATAATCAAGGGTCACATCATAATATGAAGCATACTTTTTTATCTCACATAAACCGTCTGCTGAGGAAAATGTTTCCAGCAATGTATCCTCTTTACTTTCATCAGTATAAACAGCTTCCCGGTCTGTATTTACAGTTCCCACCTTTATCATCCCGCCCGTACCGGCAACGGGTGCGCTGCTGCCGCAGGCGCATAAGGCAAGACTCATAGCAAGAACCGCCGGTAATATTATGTTTTTTATCTGTTTTCTATTCATTTCTCACTCTCCATATTTTTATACGGTCCATGGTTTTGAAAGATACAAGTAAGACTGCCGTTATGATACATACCGTTCCCAGTGACAGACTTAAAAGCGCGCTTATTCCAGGCGGTGCTATATAAAATTCTGCCACTCCCAAAACTGCTTCACCGATCTTTCCGAAAACCATCCTGCAGACTGTAAAGGACATCAGTGCTGCTGCCACTGCTCCTATCACCACCAGCAGCAGTATCCTTTCATATTGCCATCTCCTGATGCTCCCGTTATCTACGCCGAGACTCTTTAACATGGCGATATCCGAAGTCTCCTCTTCCATGAAGGTCTGCTGGTAAAGAAATGTCATTGCAAAAACCGTTATCGCTATTATACTTCCCGTAGTCAGCATCAGCATGTCAAGCATGGTACCGAACTGGTTTCCCAGGTCATAATCCATCACCTGGTCAAAATCCCATATCAGAATATCCTCATTAAGCGCACGCATCTTTTCTATATAGTCATGATATTCACTGTCCGGCACATCCAGTCCTTCGTTATACACCCACCAGTCGTCAGCTACGATATCATCCCCGTTCCCGGTCATAAATACTTCGTAATTATTCGCAGTCTCAACATACGCCGTGACAATGAAATCCCTGCAGACGGTCTCCTGGTTAAAACCATCAGAGCCGTATACTTTGTATTCCAGGCTTATGGTATCACCAAGGTTGATACCTCTTAATTCTTTCAGGATATGGGATATCGCAACTTCATTAGGCAGCTGCGGCGTTCTGCCTCCCTTGTTGATCTTCATCCTGTCTATCTCATAATCACCGAAATTTAAGATAATACCATCCTTATTGTCCTGACTGATAAGAAAAGCCTCCTGCTCATCAACGATCTGTATATTAAGCGGTATGCCGTTTTCGTTATAGAATCTTTCATAATACAGAAATGCATTTCTATAGCTTCCTTCCTGATCGATGATCCGATCCCGCAGTTCATCCATTGGCCGTATAAGTAATTCCCTGTCTGCCATCTGCCAATAAGACCTGCGGAAATCATCACTTACTATGGTTGACTTGATCTGACTCACCAGCAACAGTACCACTATTCCCATTGTATAGCTTATTATCAGGTACAGATATCTTTTTATCCTTCCGCTGATATCGCAGGATGCCAGGAAAAAGGGCACCGACATCTTCCTGCTCTTATGAAGAAACACTCCGGGAATCTTCTTAAACCTTTCTCCCCTGTTTTCTCCGTGAATGGTATCCATTACGGATATCTTTTTCATCCTCCTGAGCGCCATATATGAAAACAGCACCATAAGAGCGATAAAGATAACAGTTGTGATCAACCCCAGTATCAACAGCGCTTCAGGCTCGGGATTAAGTGTATTGGATATAAAACTGCGTATCATATATCTGCAAATAAATGTGCCTGCAAAGATGCCTATGATGCCGCCGACAATGGCAAATGCAATGTATTTAACTATAAACAGCGATCTGTAGGATATGGAATCCACACCAATAGCCTTCATAGTGCCTATCTCGCGTTCTTCTCTTTTAATGGTGGCACGCAGGCTGAATCTGATACACATAAATATAAGTACTATAAGCGATACTCCCATTAAGATCATAAATACACCTATGATCAGCGCGACCATTGCCTCATTAGTCATTGTATTTGTCTTTGCGGTAGTTATATGATCAACTTGTCCCTGTATCTTTCCTTCTGCCCCAAGATTCTGAAGCTTAAGGTTTAGATCCCATCCCCAGTTCCTGAGCTCCGCTAAATTCCGGAACGGCTTTGTCAGTTTTATTTCATAAAGATCCGTTAATCCCCAGAACTCATCCATAAGCTTTGCATGATCATTATCCGAAAACAGTATCTTATGTATCGCGCCGCTGCTGGGATCTTTATAAATATTAGAGATCGTAAACTCATATATGTTTCCCAGATCGGTCGTTAATCTTAAACTGTCCCCGGGCTTACTGCCCGCATTACTTGCCATAGCCTGCGGTATGGCAACACATCCGTCCGAAAGCGACAGCAGCGAATCATTGATATCATACGGTATATTCTGACTGTGGCTTACAGGGGATATCAATACCTGATTCTCATACAGATTGCTTACACTTCTGCGATCCACCCCTTCAAATTCAAACCTTGATGTATTTACCAAAACCCTTTCCGAGATCTCAATTTCCCCTATCAGCGGATCGGACTTCATCAGTTCATCCAGAACCTTTCTCTGGCCTGCTTCATCAGAGATACTTTTCGATACCGTAAAGATAACATCGGAAGTATTACATTTTTCATACGTAATATTGATCCCGCCTGCCAATGTATACATAAACCCTACACTCATGACCAGAAGTGTGGCAGCAATGATCATGAAGATACACAGGACTATATTAAGTCCCACTTTATCCTTAAGATCTTTTTTTAACATTCTTAAATACATCTCATTACCACCCCATCTCATCCAGCCATTTTCTGAGTTTACGTTCCCGCTGCATCATTTCTTCGCGCCCGTCTGAATTACCGTTCTGTTCCCTGACCTTTCCAAGCTTAAGCTCTCCCTGTATGTCACCATCAACAAGGTAGATTATACGGTCGGAGCTGGCCGCAACCTTTTCACTGTGGGTTACCATCAGTATCGTGGTGCCTGCCTCATTTGCCTTTATCATCTCTCCCAAAACCTCGGTAGAAGCCTTGGAATTAAGCGCTCCGGTTGGTTCATCAGCGAATAAAACCTTAGGAGAATTTATCAGTGCCCTTGCAAGGCAGGCTCTCTGAAGCTGTCCGCCGGAAACCTCCGTGATCTCTCTTTGCGCAGTTTCAATTATCCCAAGCCTTCTCATCAGATCTTCTGCATTTTTGTTCACTTCATCCCTGGAAAGGAGCTTTGCCTGATATCCGGGAAGTACGATATTATCCATGATGCAGAGCTTTTTCATCATATACATCTGCTGGAAGATAAATCCCATCTTGAGAAGCCGCAGTTTGGTGAGCTGCTTATCATTCATCTTTGAGATATCCTCACCGTCAAAGATAACCGTCCCTGCAGTCATACTGTCCATTCCGCTTATGGTATAGAGCAGGGTCGATTTACCCGATCCGCTGGGGCCCATGATAGAAACGAACTCACCTTCCTCTATATTCAGATTAATGTTCTGCAGCACATTGTTACTGTATCCGTCGACTATATAAGTCTTGCACAGATCTCTTGCCGATAAAACCGTTGCCATATTCCGATCTCTCCTTTTACAGCCCTTTACTTCTGCCCGTCATCCGGTTCGCAGAAAAATAACTTTTTGTTTCTTTATGGTCACTCTATCATTTCAATTCTTAAATAATCTTTAATTTTTTTAAATTTTCTGCCGAACATAAAAAGAGTGATCCCGTCCCCCGGGCTCACCCTTTTTTGCAATGCTATTATATTGATCGTCAGGCGCCATATGGTATCATACGTATATCTATTCCTTTTTCTCCCAGGAAAGCTTCCAATTCCCGCAGCTCTTCTTTTCCCATGCCGATCATGATCCCGGAGGTATCTTTGGGGATCAGGTAGCCGCCATACTTCATGCGGCGGATACACTGTATGGAATTCCAGTAACAGAATACCTTCTTATTTTTGTTATCGTCATACTCCAGGCCTTCTTCGGATAAGCGGTAAGTGATATGGCGGTCAGGCGCGCGCAGGCTTTTATAACACTTAATATCCCCAATAAAGAACCTTACCGCAAAAATGAAAGTGATCAGCAGGCAACCCAAAAGCAGGGCATAAAGCATACGGTGATAAACCAGAAGCAGCCGGACACACCAGGCTGAGACTGCCAGGGCTATTATCATCCATACCGGAAGTACTATCATATAGTTTATCACCGGTCCCGTGGGATTCTTTATCAGTCGGCGGGTATGCAATATCGCATTTACGCCTTCCTTAGCATATTCTTTTGAAACAGCCGTTGATTCGATCGTCATTTCATTCCCGCCTTTCTTTATAGTATTATCAGACGTTTACATTATATGTAAAACTAACCTTCAATGCAAGGACTCCTCCCCCGGCTGTATACTACAGCGTTGTGCATTGTTAACAAAATGTTCATATTTAATACATTATCAATTCACAAATCGTTAATATTTTCTTGAAAATTACCATAAAAGCTGCTATCTTTATCCGTATCCGATACATAGATCAGATAAGCTGTCATGAAAATGACAGTTAAAAGGGAGGATATAGTATATGAAAAAGAGAAATAATACTTTGATCAGACAGATCTTTGCAGGCGGATTAACAGCAGCGTTATTACTGTCAGGCTGCGGAAGCAGCGGAAGCGCTCCCATGATGGAAGCATCAAACGGCGCAGCTGCTGCTACTGCGGGAGAAACGGCCGCATATGATGAAGAGTACATCGATTATGATATGGCCGATACTTCGGATATTTACGGCGGAGAATCCGATATGAACGGCGGTCTGGCACCGGATGTCAGCGGCGCACAGAATACTAACCGCAAACTGATCCGTAATGTGAGCCTTGAAGTTGAGACCCAGGATTTTACAACACTGATCGCCAATGTGACAAACAGGGTAAAAAGCCTGGGCGGTTATGTAGAAAACAGTAATATCTACAACGGCAGCAACTATTCGGGCGTGGTACAGAGAAATGCTTCCATGACCCTCCGCATTCCTTCTGCCCAGGCAGATACCTTCCTTGCCGAAGTATCAAACCAGTCCAACATCACCCAGCAGAACGAAAGCGTAAACGATGTTACCCTGGCCTATGTGGATCTGGAAAGCCATAAAAAAGTTCTTATCGCAGAACAGGAAAACCTGATCGAAATGCTGGAAGCTTCCACCAAGCTGGAAGACATGATCACCTTAGAGAGCCGTATCTCCGAGCTGCGCTATCAGATAGAAAGCATGGAATCCCAGCTCCGTACCTATGACAATAAGGTCGATTACACAACGATAGTTCTGCACGTAACAGAAGTAAAAGAGCTGACTCCCATCGTGGAAGAAGAGCCTGAAGAAGAACCCGGAGCATGGGAACGCATCAGCACAGGCTTTATGGATAACTTAAATGCCGTACTTACAGTACTTGGAAATATTGCGATAGGCATTATCACAAGGATCCCTTCCCTGATAGTACTGGCAATCATAGTACTGATAGGTGTACTGATATACAAAAAGATCAGAAAAGTACAGGCCAAGAAGCCCAAGGCATACGCTTCATCATCATCAATATATGCTTCATCTCCCCTCTTTGCCGAGCATCCCAAAACCACAGAGCCGGTAAAGAACGATAAAGCTGAAAAAGCTGAAAATACCGAAGATAAGAACAAAGATACAAAGGTAAAGAATTAAAACAAACAAAAAAACAGCACCTGTCCCCAAAACGGGAACAGGTACTGTTTTTATTATTCAGCTTATAAAACACAGCCCTTCTGAAGAATGACATTGGCATACTGGCTGGTCTCCGAAGTAGCTATGACCGCATATGCCTTTTTTGACTCCTCGTAAAAAGCAAAACGTTCCAGCGTCTGTATTACCGAAGTGCCCCTGGGCTCTTCTTTTTCGATGATCTCCTCGTATTTTTTCCATATGGAAATGTCCGCATTGTCACCGGGAACACGTTCCATAAGGCTTACGGGTTTTTCAATATACTGGTCCAGCGGAAACACCGTAAGTATGGCCTTAAGTATCTCCGGCACTCCATGGCCGTCCATGCGCAGTACTATCGCATTTTTTCCCATAGTCTCTGCGGGGAAGTTTCCGTCTGCTATCACTATCGTATCACTGTGTCCCATCTCGCACAGAACTTTCAGAAGTTCGGGTGAGAGCATGGGAGAGATTCCTTTTAACATATTTTTTCCTCCTTAAAACTCACAGCATGTTCTTTTTCTCCGGGATCGGTGCCGGAGCTTTGAGTCCATAAAAGCGGACTGCATTTCCTCCAAGGAAGGCGTCTTTTTCTGCTTCGGTCATCTTAGGCGTTTCCGAGATGAAGCGTACCGCAGATTTATATGTTATGTCTGTCATGGTGCGGGGATAATCACTGCCCCACATCAGCTTATCCATACCGCAGATATCCCGCGCCTCCAGTATCGCATCTATAGCCGACGGATAGGGATAGAATTCTTTATGGAACAGCCAGGTCAGACCACCGCTTTCAATATACACATTGGGATTTTTTGCAAGTGCGATCTGTTCCTGCCAGCCCTCTGTAGTCACCATTCCAAAATGTCCTATGGTGATCTTAAGGTCCGGACAGGCATCGATCAGATACTGCATATCTTTTGTCTGCTTATCTCCGTCCGCCAGATCGAGTCCGATAAATTTCCCTGATCCCTCTGCCCTTTTAAAAACCGGAAGCAGCTTCTTAAGATCCTGATCCTTAAGCCTTCCGGCGCAGATCTTTAATCCGTCGAACCCTTCCAGCCTGTAATCATCACGTTCCTCGTAAAGAGAACAGATCCTGAAACGCTCCGGATATTTTTCCCTGACTTTCAGAAGATACTCATCCTGATTTCCGTCCATATATTCCTGTGTGACCACACAGAGATTTACCTGTGCATAGTCCATATTTGCCAGGAGCCGTTCTGCATTATTGATATTATCATCCATATATGGCGGCATCATCTGATGAGGCTCACCCAGGAAAGAAGAAACTCCTCCGCCAAGGCCATAAACCGGAAGCCCGTTTATAAGCCCTTCCTGTTTTTCCCAAAGATGCACATGGGCATCGACGATGATCCTCTCTGTCATAGCGTCACCCCGTCTTTAAATATTGCTATCTCGCGGTATCCGTTCCTTAAAATCCAATGCTTTTATCTCCTCTTATAAATCTTCCGGCGTACCTATCTCGATCAGAACCTTTGCCAGGCTTCCGTCATTAGCAGCCAGTATCTTGAATGCTTCATCTGCGCGGGCTATAGGATAAACATCGCTTACCATATCCATAACATTAACCTTGCCGGATGCTATCAGATCAATGACAGCTTTAAAATCCGAAGGATACGAATTCCTGCTGCCATATACATTGAGCTCTTTCTTTATCAGTATGGAATGCAGGAATGTGGTTTCCTTCTTGCCGTTACCTATCAGTATGATCTTTCCGGCAAAGGCTGCGCAGTCAATACAGCTTAAGAAAGTAACGGACTGGCCGCAGGCTTCCACACATACATCAAAACCGTTTCCACCGGTGATCTTCTTAGTCTCTTCAACGATATCCGAATCCTTTGAATTGATCACACCGTCTGCGCCAAAGTGCAAAGCTTTCTCAAGCCTGCCCTGCAGGATGTCAGCCACATATACCTTAGCGCCCTGGGCCTTTGCCGCAATGAGTGCGAACAGCCCTATGGGACCTGCTCCCACTACCAGAACTTTATCTCCCTCGTTTACAGCTGCGCGGTGAAGGGCATGATAACTGATGGTAAAGGGTTCCACCAGCGCCAGTTCCTTTGCTGAAAGTCCTTTGCCTTCATATATCCTCTCCACAGGCATGGTAATGTATTCACGGAAAGCGCCGTCCCTCTGCACACCCATGGTCTGGTTATCGGTACAGCAGTTAACAAAGCCCCTCTTGCAGGAATAACAGCCGCCGCAGTTAAAATACGGATTTGCGGTAATTATATCTCCGGGTTTTAATCCCTTGTCATTTTCAGGTATGGAGATTATCTGCGCACTGAATTCGTGTCCCGGGATACGCGGATATGTTGTAAAGGGCTGGTTTCCCGTATAGCTTGCCACATCGGCTCCGCAGATACCGCCGTAAAGCACTTTTAACAATGCTTCTCCTTCCTTCGGCACCGGCTTCTCCGTATCAGTCACCGCTATCTGAAACGGCTCATTGATCAATACTGTTTTCATTTATTAAACTCTCCTCTCTTTTGATCAGAAATCAATATATTCTTTATTCCAGACCACAGCCGTCTTCATGGGTGCGCTTTTGCTGTAGATCTTGTTTTTATATGCACCTATGGGATCGCTGATAAATTCATCCTTATCTATAAGCTCTACTATCTGATCATAATTACTCTTTGCAAGCAGCTCAATAGCCTTCTCCATATGATCCTGGCGGAAATTGATGGAAGCCATGATAAGATGATTCTCAAAACCGAAAGGCATGGTATCAAAACTTATCTGAGGTCCTAAAGAAAAGCTGTTGTATATACCGTTGCAACCCAGAACCTTATGTTCAAAAGCTATGCGGTGTTCCACGTTGCTGCCGCTGACTCCGATAAAGAGCGTAGCACGCCCGCCCATCTTTTCAATAATGGCTTTGCCCAGCTCCTCTTCACTGTCATAATTATTCTGCTGATATATTGCATCCGTCTGTCCAAGGGCAAATTTAACCTTGGGTGAATCGGCACTGCTCCTGGCCACAAAAAGTATCTTTGCATCTTTATGACTGCGCCGGATCAGATCACCGATGAACATACCGGTAGTTCCCAGCCCGAAGATCACGGTACGCTCAAATACCTCTTCTTTTGCGATCTTTCTTGCCTGATGTTCATCACAGCTGTATTTGCGCATGGTCCTGCGGAAATTATGTGCACTTCCCAGGTCCTCCATACGTTCAAGCTGGAAAAGCATGCATGCAAAAGGATCCGGAAATACCATCTTCTTTGCGAAACTAAGATCCAGCTTTCCGTCCCTCACATAACCATCCGGTATACGCAGCAGCATATCCGGATGAAAATACTGCTTATCGCAGAAGAGCCCGTCTGCCCCGTCGCAGCCGTATTCAAAATAGCTTTCATCTTCTGTATACCTGGTAGGATCCCAGCTGTCCCCGCCGCGGATCAGCACTATGGCAAAGCGCTTTTCCGAAGGTACCCACACTATGCCTTCATGCCCGTTGACCAGACGGTTTTTACCTGCAGGAAATTTGGGTCCCAGCAGGCCTTTGCTGCCCATGTTCATCAATTCATTGTCCGTTCCGCAGAAGCCCACCATTACAGGCTCGCATAAAACAGCATCCTTTGGCTCCTCACCCTTAAGCCGCTGCCTGCGGACGTTCTCGATCTCCACATCCCCATATACCAGGGGCTTTTCGGGATCATTCTGAAAATATGTTCCTTTGACTATCATGCTCTTTCCGCTCCTTTTATATTAACTTATTCCTCTATCTCAAGTAATGCAGACAGATCTTTTCTTTCCTTTTCGGTAAAGAATACATTTGCTCCTTTGCATCTTTCAAGAAGCCGCTTTACTGCTTCCCTGTGCATGGGATCATCAGTGCCGCAAAGACCGCTGATCTGGTTATTTGTTTTGATGCACTTAAGGATCACACAGACTTCCGCATCAGTCCATTCATCTTTATCCACACGGGCAAGCATATCCAGCGCCGGTCTTGCAGTCTTGTAACCATCATAAGAAGGAACTGCCATCAGCTTTTCAATACATTTTTTCTTATAATCCGCTGTCTTTGTTTTGATATAGTTTTCACTGTGCCAGTTATCACTGAATATCTTGACATAGTTATCCGTCATTCCCGAAACGAAATCTACGGCAGCAAGGCATCTGTGATACAGATACTCTTTCCTGTAATCTTTATCGTTAAGCCAGCTCTGTGAATTGGTCTCTGCAAGACCTTTGTAGACAAACTGCTTTATCTCCCCCAGAATCAGATCATCCTTCAGTGTCAGCTCTTTGGTATCCTTTAACAAAGCTTCCATCAGCATTCCCAGGATTTCCATGATCATATTGCGTGAATTAAAAAGAAATTCACTCGATGAATCCTTTTTTTCATAAACTTTTTTCATCAGTTTTCCGAACGCTGCAAAGTCATAACGTGATCCGTCAGTCAGTTCACGGTTATATTCGCCTTTCATGATGGCATTATAATTATCCATAAAGCAGTTTATAACATCCACCATACACTGCTGGCGTATGGACTTTATCGCCTTTTGTATCGAGGATTCGTTTGCTTTAAGTCTCTCCTTTTCTTCTTCCGGAAGAGTCTCGATAAACTCTGCAAAAGTGATATAGCCTTTTTTGATGGCATCCTCTATATCTGCCGTAGCATAAGCTATATCATCAGCAGCTTCCATGATGAGCATAATGGGATTTTTCAGATTTCCTTCTTCTGCTGCCGTTCCTGTTTCTTTCAGCACATCTTTTATGATGAATTCTTCCGCATGATAGTATCCTATCTTTCCCTTTTTATCATCTTCGCGCTTTTTGTATTCCAGTGAAGAATAAGGATACTTTATTATGCTGCCGATCAGCGCATAAGTAGGATGCATTCCGTATCTCGTATCATCGGGATTTGATGACTGTCCCAGCTTGGTCACGATCCTTACATTATGTGCATTACCATCAAAATTAATAAGGTCCAGCCACATCTGTTCATCAAGTTCGGCTTTCAGATCCTCCCTGTTCTCAAAGTATTCCCTGATGTACCGTTCACCGCGGTGCCCGAAAGGCGGATTGCCAAGATCGTGTATCAGCCCGGCACATCTTAAGACCATGGTGAGTTTTTCCACAAAGTCCTCCGGAAGATCTGCTTCACCTCTTTCAACGATGCGCTTTCCTATCCTTCTTCCCATCATCTCTGCTATACCCGATACTTCCATGGAATGGGTCAGACGGTTTCTTACGAAATCATTTTCATCCATGGTATATACCTGGGTCTTACCCTGCAGTCTGCGAAAATATGAACTCTCGATTATCGTATAATAATCCCTTTCAAAGGCACTGACGCAAAGCTCAGGATTTTCTTCTATCTCCTTCTTTCCCGGACGCTTCACGCATAATAAATTGCTCCATTTCATTGCTTCCATGTATTAACTCCCCCGGTAAATCTTAAATGCTTTTCTTAAGCCATGCCAGACTTCTGTTTTCGGCAGTTATCTGCTCTTTTATTTTCTGAAGATCAGCCAGGCTCTGCTTTGCCTTCTGTGCCTTGTCCTGCGCGTTCTTAACTTTGCAGTTCTGATCATTTTTAAGCTTTCTTATAAGCCTTGCAAAATAATGATCATGGATCTGTAACAGCTCCTGATACATTTTCCCTCCATCAAACATAATGGGGAGCATCTCAGTTATAAGCCTGTCCATGAAATAATTGGCGGTCGCCAGCTTGTTAACATTATAGACATCCGAAAATATCAGCGCAGCCATGCTGCCATGAATATAATCATTACGGATATGATAAGGCAGATCAAATGTCAGAAATGCATAGAGAGCAGAGCCCGATCCGTTCGCGCGGTCCCTTAATTTCTCATATGCTTCCTGTTTCTCCTGATCCCCCCAATCGTATCCTTCCCATCCCGCATCCAGGCAGACACTTTCCAGTTCACTGAAGTCATAGAATACTCTTTTACCGCCATCATATTTCTTTGCGCTGATAAAATGCTTAAAATCGTCCTGCCAGGTATTGTCTATCACACCCAGTTCACGATCCCTGTCAGGTTTTGAACTTGTTTTTCCGGATCTGATCTGTTTCTTTGACTGCATATAACGGGAAAAGAACTGGACCTTCTGGTTATCACTTTTAGGCAGATCGATAAGCTCTTCTATCCTCTGATCGGACAGCCTCTCATTTTCCGGCAATTCTTCCATCAGGCTTTTTATCGCATTTCTCAGGACACTGCCATATGCTTCGATAAACCCGTCATATATGGCGTTTATAGCCGTCCACTGGTTCATGAACCGGTCCATCTCGTACTCACGGCTGCGGCCTATCAGATATGCAAACAAAGCTATCATGCTTTTATCGCTCTGATAATCGCTGCGCTTTGACCCGGCCACGGCTTTCATTATCTTTTCATTACGGAATATACCGCTGCCGTCGCATTCCTGTCCGTCATGGATCAACATGCTGTCCTTTAACATGGATACCACAAAAGGCAGCTCAGCAGCTTCATCATATATCTCCAGATCTTTATCCGTGAGCTTTTTATCACTCATTTTCCCAAAACGGTATTTCTTTATATCGAGCCCTCTGCCTGTCTGCAATGAATAAAGAATATACGCCTTCCTGATGGCATCCTCGGCATTCCTCCTGCTGATGTTAAAGCCGTTTGATCCGGCTTCCCTCAATACCCGGACACGGTCCTCATATATATCCACATCATAACTGACTCTGTTAAATGTATAGCTGCCCTTATAAAGCCGGTCTGTACTTTTGGCTTTCACGCCGGATTGTAATACCAGTTCAAAGTTCATGAGTTTACCTCCTTAAAAAATACTGCCGCATACTTTTAGATTTTATCATGCATTTATGCCATATTCCACATTAAAATAATAATATTGATCCTGTTTTATGGTATAATGATCCGTATGAATACAGACAACAGTCACAACAATAATTATGCCCTGGTATTATCCGGGGGCTGCGGCAGCCGTACAGGCGGAGATATCCCCAAACAATATATATCAGCGGCCGGTAAGATGATGATAAGCCGTACCATCGGCGCCTTAAGACAAAGCAGGCTGATAAGCGGTATCTTTGTTGTTGCCGGTGAACAATGGAGAGACGCCATCTTAAAA
>JAEEGL012344816.1_pt1 | contig 27468 bp, 25 predicted proteins | sample 9134231 | NCBI WGS metagenome assembly JAEEGL01 (sample SAMN16246548, study PRJNA631951) | gut metagenome | biome: gut microbiome; feature: rumen; material: fiber-attached | host: Bos | place: Iran: Karaj | collected 2018-10
GATAATGCTTGAACTTCGTTCGAGCCTGCTCACACTCGGAAGAACTCAAACCCGTTTGGTTCTTCTCTCGCTTAATCGCAGCCTTGGGTATTGTGCTAAGTGATGGATACAGCACTGATGATAAAAGAACAGAATTTTATCTGGATGCTTGCATACAAGGAAAATTATGAGCTTTTAGCATCAAAACCGGACGTAGTGCGGTTAGCACAAGACCAAAGATACCGATTATAAAATTTCTGTGATTTCCGTGATTTCCGTGAGACCTTAAAAAGGATCTGCGAGATCTCTTGGCGCAAGCGCCATAGGAGGTGAAGGGTTCAAGGGACCTTCGGTACGATAACGTTAACGATAACGATAACCGTTCAAGAGTTAAAATGGAAGTTAAAATGGACAATACTTAGCGTTAAGGTTAAGGTTAGCGTTAAGGGCGAAAGGCCCGGTAACTTCAGAGGGGCGAAAGCCCCGGTAACTCCTTACCGAAGCGATAACTCCCGAAACTTGAATCTAAAATGCAAATTGGTGAAAGCTGATTTGCATTTTTTTGCTAAAAATTTTGTAGGTATGTGAAAAATGTTTAATTTTGCGGCGGAATATGCTTATTTGCCTGAGTTATCAGATAATAAGGATGTGGTGAATATTGATAATCATATCATTGAATTATGGACGCAACCTTGCAATTATTATTAAGTACTATAACTTCTTTTATAGCCTCAAAATGGGCCTTCCCATGCTTTCTGAGAATCTCTAAGGATAAAGGTCTGGTGGACAATCCGAATCCGCGAAAACTCCAGGACCGCCCCGTGCCGGTTATAGGTGGACTGGTGGTGTTCTTTGGCATGTTATGCGGTGGCCTAATGTTTGTTGCGTTACAAATGAACAGGCCTTTTGAGATGTCTCAAAGTCTAGCCCCACTGCTGTTGGGAGCTGGCATAACACTTTATGTGGGGGTCTTGGATGATCTTTCCGGACTAAAAGCCTGGCAACGTATAGTGGTTGAGGTTTTGGTTATGCTGGGGCTCATATACGGTTCCGGCATGTGTATAGATTCGTTTCACGGATTGTTCGGCGTGAACGATTTCAGTTGGTGGGTGGGCGTTCCCCTGACTGTTTTTGCCGGAGTGGGTATCATCAATGCATATAATATGGTAGATGGGGTAAACGGACTCTCGAGCGGCCTGTGTATCTTATGTTCCATCATGTTGGGTATCATATCTTACAGAAGAGTTGATTACGCAAATTCTGCCCTGGCATTCTGCTATGGTGCCAGCCTTTATGTGTTCTTTGTTCACAATGTGTTCGGCAAACGTACGAAGATGTTTATCGGAGACGGGGGAACAATGGTAATGGGACTGATGGTGAGCTGGTTTACCATATGTGTGCTGAGTACAAAAAATAATGAATCAATAGGAAGGCTGGCCCTTACCGGAAGGGAACTGGGACTGGTGCCTATGATGTTGTCGGTGGCAAGTGTGCCGGTATTTGATACACTGCGTGTGATGACCGCCCGGATAATGAGGGGCGACAGTCCTTTCAAAGCAGACAAAAGACACTTACACCATATATTCATTGCCGTGGGACTGAGCCATGCTGTGACGGCTTTCAGTGAATTGCTCTTCACCATTGTCGTGGTGCTCCTGTGGTTTCTTTCATTTTATATAGGATGGTCTGTGAATGCCCAGTTTGCAGTGGTACTGGTATCTGCCTTGGTACTGGTATGGGGTATGTATTTTTATCTGAACAGAATTGTCCAATATGACAAGGACTCCTGGATCAGGCGCATTTCGGATAAAACCCATTTCGGTACAAAGAAGTGGTGGATAAGAATCCAGAACTGGGTGGATCAGGAGAGACCTTGGTGATTTTCCGGTTTTTAGGCGCGCAAAATTGCAATTACATGAGAGATTTGCAAAAAGAATGCGGTTTTTCTTTGTTAGAAAAGAATAATTTCCTATTTTTGTGGCGTAATAGGCATTATTTAGATTGAAATAACAAATAAAAATATTAAACTAAAATGAAACGAAACTACTTTGTTTTTTGCTTGATGGCCTTGTTCGGAAGCCTGAACATGCAAGCTTACGACTTTGAGGCCAATGGTATCTTCTACACCGTGACGGATACAGCAACGGCTTCTGCTCAGGTTGCCGTAGCAGCCGATACAGAAACGCGCTATGAGGGCAGCGTGGCTATTCCTGCCTCCGTTACCTATGAAGGCAAGACATACAGCGTTACTGCCATTGGTGAGAAGGCCTTCTATTTCTGCAAGGGGCTGACAGCCGTTACCATTCCCGAGAGTGTTAAGACGATTGGCAGCAGTGCCTTCCGTAACTGTGCCGCTCTTACCTCAATCGACCTTCCTGCAGGAGTTACCAGCATCGGCTATTCTGCTTTCTTCGGTTGCAGCGGCCTGACTGCCTTTACCCTTCCTGCTGGTGTTACTGCCATTGAGCCTTACACCTTCTTTGGCTGCAAGCGTATGGCCAGCATTAACCTGGGCGGCATCAGCAAGATTGGCGGTTCGGCCTTCGCTGGTTGCGCTGCTCTGACTAACGTTGCCATTCCTGCCAATCTGGGTCAGATAGAGAGCTATACCTTCCAGAACTGTACGGGTCTGACTTCTGTTACGATTCCTGCCGGTATCGTTAATGTGGGCGATGCTGCCTTCCAGGGTTGTACAGGTTTGAAGTCCGTTACTATTCCCGAGGGTGTGGAGCAGATAGGACGTGCTACCTTCGAGGGTTGCACAGGTCTGACTTCTCTGGCTCTCCCCAGCACTGTTAAGTCACTGGTTGGCTCCAGCTTTGGCGGTTGCACCAGTATGACTTCTATTTCCGTAGCTGCAGGTAACCCCATTTATGACTCACGTAACAATTGCAATGCTATCATTGAAACCTATGTGGTGAAGAAGCAGAGCGAGACCATTACCAATTACAAACTTATTTCCGGATGCCAGAGCACAGTTATTCCCGACGGTGTAACGGAGATTGGCAGCTACGCCTTCCAGAACTGTACAGGTCTGACCAGCATTGATATCCCTGCCAGCGTAGCCCTTATAGGTGTAGGTGCTTTCATGAACACAGGTCTGACCAGCGTAATTGTTCCTGAGTCCATCACAGAAATTGACGAGTGGTGCTTTGCCAACTGTGACAATCTGACAACTGTAACCCTTCCTGCTTCAACTGCCAAGATTCAGGATTATGCTTTTGCCGTTTGCCCTTCCCTGAAGGATTTCCACATCAGTGCACAGAAGTGCCCCACAGGAACTAACGATATCTTCTATGGTACATCTATAGAAAGTGCTACACTTCATGTTCCTGAGGCATCCATCGGTGCTTATACACTGGTTGAACCTTGGAACCTGTTTGGTGCCATCGTTGGCGGCAACGGTAACCAGGTTGCACCTGAAAAGAATGTTGAGACGGCTATTGCTACACTCGAGGGTACCGGCAAGATTCAGCAGGTTTACAATATGAGTGGCATGCAGGAACCCAGAATCCAGCGTGGTTTAAATATTGTACGCATGAGCGACGGAACAACACGCAAGGTGCTTGTGAAGTAAGTTCTTGACACTATTTGAGTTAAATCATATCGTACGCTCAGTACTGGAATCCTCCTTAGATGAGGAGTACTGGGTAGAAGGAGAGTTCGCCGATGCCTCTACAGGCTTCGGCGGACACTTCTATGGTGAGATGGTCCAGAAGGATGAGCAGGGACGGAACATCGTGGCACGCGCACGTGTTACCTGCTGGGCCAGAAACTATAACATCATAAGTCTGTGCTTCCAGAAGGAGACGGGCGAGATGCTGCGCCGGGGACTCCATGTTAAACTGCTGGTAAGGGTGACCTTCCATGAGCAGTACGGCTATGCACTGAACATCCTGGACGTGGACAGTTCCTTTACGCTGGGCGATATGGCCAAGCGACGAAAGGAAATCCTGGCCCGACTGGAGCAGGACGGCATTATCAACGATAACAAGGAACTGCCCCTGCCCAGACTTTTACGACGGATTGCCGTGGTATCGTCGGCAGGTGCTGCCGGATATGGCGATTTCTGTAACCAGTTGGAGCATAACGACTACGGCCTCTTCTTCCACCTCCAGCTATTCCCCGCCGTTATGCAGGGAACCAATGTGGAAGACAGTGTGATGACGGCACTGGCAACCATTGCCGATGAGGCGGACTGCTGGGACTGCGTGGTGATTATACGCGGAGGAGGTGCTACGGGCGATCTTTCCGACTTTGATTCCTATCCCCTTGCCGCTGCTGTGGCACAGATGCCGATACCGGTTATCGTGGGAATAGGACATGAGCGCGACGAGACAGTGCTCGACTTTGTTGCCCATACCCGCGTAAAGACGCCTACAGCTGCTGCGGCCTTCCTGATAGACCGACAGGCACAGGAGGCGGCCCTGCTGGATGATTTGTACCGTCGCATCCGGAAAAGTGCTGAGATGAGCATACAAATGGCGCGTCAGCGACTGGAGCATGTGCAAAGGGTGCTGCCCATCCTGTTTGCGGGGTTCAGACAAAAACAGGAGAATCAGATGGAACTGCTGGTGCGCCGGCTGCAAACGGCTGTTCAGCGCAGGATGGAGCAGGAAAAGCACAGACAGTCACTGCTGCAGCAACGACTTGACAGCCTGGATCCGCGAACGCTGTTGCAACGCGGCTACAGTATAACCATGTGCGGTGGTAAGGTGGTACGGACAGCTGATGATGTGAGAGAGGGTGAAGTGATAACAACAAGCCTGCAAAAAGGCGAAATACATTCAACGGTTTTACTATGCAAGAAGAACTGACATACGAGCAGGCAATGGAGCGCCTGGAAGCGCTTGCCTCTAAGATGGAACGCAGTGAAATAGGGATTGATGAGATGGCAATGAAACTGCAGGAAGCACAGACTTTGATGCAATTTTGTAAAGAACGTCTCTATGAGTCGGAAAAAAACTGTAATTCTTTGCTCCAAATGGAGGAAAAAGTGTAACTTTGACTATCGTCGAAGTTACTTTCGCTCGGATAAAGAAAATAAATCATGATTTATTTTATTAATCTCTCGCTTATTCGTAACTTTACCGCGATTTTGGTATAAAAAAGTTAAGTTATGAAGGAGATAGATTGGAGTAACCTCTCATTTGGTTACATGAAGACGGATTATAATGTACGTTGCTATTACCGCAACGGTGCATGGGGTGAGATAGAAACCTGTAGCGAAGAAACCGTTCCCCTGCACATGGCTGCTACCTGTCTGCATTACGGACAGGAGGCTTTTGAGGGGCTGAAGGCTTACCGTTGTCCCGACGGGAAGGTACGCGTGTTCCGCGCCGATGAGAATGCTGCCCGTCTGCAGAGTACCTGCCGCGGCATCCTGATGCCTGAGCTCCCTACAGAGAAGTTCATTGAGATGGTAGAGAAGGTGGTACGCCTGAACGAGCGTTTTATCCCTCCCTATGAGAGCGGTGCTACCTTATATATACGTCCGCTGCTGATTGGTACCAGCGCACAGGTGGGGGTACATCCTGCATCGGAGTATCTGTTCCTGATCTTTGTTACACCCGTTGGTCCTTACTTCAAGGGCGGATTTGCTACCAACCCTTACGTGATTATCCGTGAGTACGACCGTAGCGCTCCCTTAGGTACGGGTATCTATAAGGTGGGCGGTAACTATGCTGCCAGCCTCCGTGCCAACAAGATGGCCCATGACCTGGGCTACAGCTGTGAGTTCTATCTGGATGCCAAGGAGAAGAAGTACATTGATGAGTGCGGTGCTGCCAACTTCTTCGGTATCAAGGACAATACCTACGTTACGCCTAAGAGTACCAGCATCCTGCCCAGTATCACCAACAAGAGCCTGATGCAGCTGGCTATGGACATGGGACTGAAAGTGGAGCGCCGTCAGATTCCTGAGGAGGAACTGGCTACGTTCGAGGAGGCCGGAGCCTGCGGCACGGCTGCCGTTATCAGTCCTATCGAACGTATCGATGACCTGGAGAACAAGAAGAGCTATATCATCAGCAAGAATGGTGAACCGGGGCCCGTCAGCACCAAACTCTATAACAAACTGCGTAACATCCAGTATGGCATAGAGCCTGACGTGCATGGTTGGACAAGGGTGGTGATTGAGTAAAAGGTTAGAGGTTATGGGTTAGAGGTTAGAGAATCCTTCGGTACGATAACGTTAACGATAACGATAACCAGATAAAAGGTTAGGGGTTAGAGGTTAGGGGTTAGAGAAACTTGAAACCTGAATCTTGAATCTTGAATCTTGAAGCCTGAATCTTGAATCCTGAATCTTGAATCTCAAAAAAGAGTAAGGCGTGCGCGCCTTACTCTTTTTTCTTTTCCCATACTCTAACGTAGTCAACTTCCATGGTCACGGGCAGAGCCGTTTCGTCCACCCCTTTATAGCCTCCCCAGTCGCCTCCCCAAGCTACGTTCAGGATAGGGTAGAAGGCTTTGTTGAAAGGCCAAGTGTCATTGTTGCCTTTGCCGTCATTCTCAAAATAGAGTTGTTCCTTGCCATCTACGTAGGTGCGGATGTAGTCTGCGGTCCATTCCAATGCATAGACGTGGAATCCGTCTTCTGCTCCATCGCATGTCATGGCATGTGTCTTCTGGGTCTTGTTGGGGTGGTTGTATGCCTGACAATGTATGCTGCTTGATACCTCGTTGGCATCCACTCCGACTTCCTCCATAATATCTATCTCGCCACATCCAGGCCATCTGCCGTTGCTCACGGGCATCATCCACCAAGCAGGCCATGTACCTTTGCCCTTGGGCAGCTTTATGCTTGCCTCGATGTATCCGTATTTGAAGCCTACGTTTCTGTTGCCGTACATACGGCCACTGTATATCTTGTCGCCTTCCCTGAAGCAATGAATCTTGAGCGTTCCGTTGCTGCATTCAGCTACCTTCTTGCCCTGAGGCGATTGTTCTTTTACGTATGTCTGTAACTCGTGGTTGACCCAACCCGCATGGGCTTCTTGGAACATCCATTTGGTATTATCGATAACAGTGGTGTTGAACTCGTCGGACCATACCAACTGGTATCCTTCCAATGGACAAGTAATCTCTTCGTTGGGATTGAGATCCGATGATGTGCTAGCATTCAGGAAAAGTGCATTGCAAAGAAATAGGGATAAGGGTAATAATGTGATTCTTTTCATTTTTTTGTATTTACAATGGTTGTGGGAGGTTGCTCCAGGTTGCGACGGTCGGTCTCTGTAACCACCTTGGCTGCTAACTGCAGGAAAGCCTGACCGGTAATGGTAGAGGGGTCGAGGGCAGCAGGTGTGCCGTTGTCGCCCGACTCGCAGATATCCTGCACAATGGGAATCTGCCCCAGCAGGGGAAGGTTCATCTTATCAGCCAGATCCTTCACGCCTTCCTTTCCGAAGAGGTAATACTTTTCGGTTGGATGCTGAGCGGGCGTGAACCAAGCCATGTTTTCAACCAGACCTAATACGGGTACGTTGACCTTCTCGTTCTGGTACATATTGATACCCTTGCGTACATCGGCTAAAGCCACCTGCTGAGGGGTGCTGACAATGACGGCCCCTGTGATGGGAAGTGTCTGTACGAGGGTAAGGTGTATGTCGCTGGTGCCGGGAGGGGTGTCGAGGATGAAATAGTCGAGGTTGCCCCAACTGGCATCGCCTATGAGTTGTTTCAGCGCATTGCAGGCCATGCCGCCTCGCCATAGGGTGGGTTGGTCGGGGTCGACAAAGAACCCGATACTGAGCACCTTGACGCCATACTTCTCAATGGGTACGATGAGGTCGCGACCATCGATGTTCTCGCTATACGGACGGGCATCCTCTATCTGGAACATCTTGGGGGCGCTGGGACCGGAGATGTCGCAGTCCAACAAGCCTACGCTGTATCCTAATCTGGCTATGGCAACAGCCAGATTGGTGGCAACAGTGCTTTTTCCTACTCCTCCCTTGCCGCTGCTGACGGCAATGATGTTCTTAACGCCAGGCAGAAGGTCGGGAAGATCAGGACGGGGAGCCTGCAGGCTCTTGGTCTTTATCTCTACTTCGGCATCCTTGCAAGCATAGGCATGGATGGCTGCCTCGCAGGCTTTCACCACGGATTTCATGAAGGGGTCTGTGGGCTTATCGAATATCAGGCTGAAACTGACGTGGAGACCGGCAATGCGCATATCGTCTTCCACCATATTCATCTCTACCACATTCTTACCCGTTCCCGGGTAACGGACTGTGGCAAGGGCATCTAATATAAGTTTAGGGTATAATTCCATTTTTAAAGGGTTAGGGGTTAGGGGTTAGGGGTTAGAGAATTCTATGAAGGGTTAGGGGTTAGGGGTTAGAGACCTTCGGAACGATAACGTTAACGATAACGTTAACCGATTTGGATTCAGGATTAGAGATTCCTTTTCGCTTTTGTAGTTAAAGAAGTTAAAGGAGTTATCGGCCTTGCGGCCTGAGAAGTTATCGCCAGCTAAGCTGGCTGAGACGTTTGTTCTACTCGTATCTAACCTTAACGCTAACCTTAACCTTAACCTTAACGCTAAGTATTGTCCATTTTAACTTCCATTTTAACTTCCTCTTTAACTTCCATTTTAACTTCCTCTTTAACTTCCATTTTAACTTCCTCTTTAACTTCCTCTTTAACTTCCTCTTTAACTTCTTTAACCCCTAACCTTTAAAGGGGAGCGCTTTTCGCGACTATAGCTTCGGTATTCGTCCAGAGGAATTTCCACATCGGGTTCCACCAGTTCGCCTGTTAGGGGAAGGTGGAAACGAAGGTATTTAATGTCGATGCCGCGTGCCCGCCACATACCCTCGTAATAGGTCTGGAAGGAACGAGCCTCTCTGGTATCGTCTCCCTCCTCCTGATACAGACTTCTTGTACACACTTCCGTGGGCAGATTATTGGCCTTGAGCATCTCCTCGGTATAGGTGAAGAGGAAGTTGGAATCGGTCTTCAGATGAATGATGCCGCCGTCCTGCATAAACTGACGGTAGCGCTGTAGGAAATAGGTGCTGCTAAGGCGCTTGGTAGCCTTTTTCATCTGCGGGTCGGAGAAGGTGAGCCATATCTCGCTTACCTCGTTAGGGGCAAAGAACTTGTGAATGAATTCTATGTTGGTGCGCAGGAAACCCACATTCTTCATGTTGGAGAGGAGCGCCTCCTGGGCTCCTGTCCACATGCGGGCTCCCTTGATATCCACACCAATGAAGTTCTTGTCGGGGTACAGGTTTCCCAGTCCTACGGTATATTCGCCTCTTCCGCAACCCAGTTCCAGAACTATGGGGTTGGTGTTGTGAAAGAACTGCTCTCCCCAATGCCCTTTGAGCGGGAACTCATCCTGCATGATGGCTGCTGTGGGGCATTCCACAACCAGCGGGTTTGCCGCCATCTCGGCAAACTTGGCCAACTTACCTTTTCCCATGTTACTTCTCGAACGAGAATGAGGAAGTTCCTATGTTGTGACCATCGGCAAAGATATCCACACGGTATGTTCCGGCACTCAAGGCTTCTGCTACGTCCCAGTAAACCGTTATGCTCTGCTCCTCACCGGTATATTCGATGTCTTTGCGAATACTGTATTCCAGACTGCGGTTCTCGTACTGGAAGGTTCCGCCTTTCGTCAGTATATCGCCCGTAGGCGTGCTGATGCGCAGATAGAGACTTCTGATACCTGTGCTGGTAGTAACGTTACGTGCTATCTTGAAGCCTATGACAAACTTCTTGACATCCTTAATCTTCTTGGCAGACTTTCCTTTCTTGTTGCGTCCCTCTGCCCAAATGCCTGTGGCATCCAACTGACTGGCAATCTCAACCTTGGAAGAGAGCGACTCGTTCTGGGTGCTCAGGTTGGTGATATGCTGCTGTGCCTGCTGGTTCTGCGTCTTCAGGTTGGAATTCTCCTGTGTCAGCTCCTCGTTCAGGCGGTTCAGTGAGTCAATCTGGTGAACGAAGTCCTGCAGCACCTTTCTCAGGGTAGCCAGTTCCTTCTTCAGTCGCATAATCTCTGCGGCATCGTTACTCTTGACACGACGCAGTTCTTCGAGCAACTCTTCTGTACGCTGCTGCTCCTTCTCCAACTGGGCAACAAGTGAGTCGTTGTTGATTTGCATCCTCATCTCGTTGTACTGCATGGCAAACTGCTCGTACTCGTTTTCCATCTCTCGCTTGTCCATTTCCGCCAATTCCAGCATCTGCGCATTCTCCTTCTGCTGCTTCTGCATGGTGTAAATCAGGAAACCAATGATACCTGCTACGATGATTGCAGCCACTATAAGGGTTGCGGTAAGTTTCTTGTTCATATCTTATATAATATATAATGTATAGTACATATTTTGGACAAAGGTACAAATTCTTTTTGATATACGGGTTGGTTTTACACTTTTTTATGATAAAAGATGTCGTTTGTGCCCCCTAATGCGGGTGAAAAGGATGCAGGACAAGGATTACGCCTAAATGAACAGTTTTTTCGTCTAATGCGAACAGAAAAAAATTCGTTTTGGAAAACTTTTTCTTCAATCTTACAAAATTAGGTACTGAAAATCAGATAGTTATAAAATTTTTTGGAAAACTTTTTTATTTTTGAAGAAAAAATCTTTTGCAAAAAGGGAAACTTTTTTCGGATTTTTCTTGCACGGGTTATACCTTTTTTGTAATTTTGCACAGCATTTTTCGGAAAAACATAATTAACAAAAATAAAACGAAATGATACAGACCGTAGTAAAAAGAGACGGCCGAATAGTTGGCTTCAACGAGCAGAAGATAGCTGCCGCCATACGAAAGGCTATGCTGACCACCGAAGAGGGTGAGGATGAGGCACTGATAACCTCCATCTCTGACCGTATTTCCGTAAAGGGAAAGGAGCAGATGACGGTAGAGGAGATTCAGGACCTGGTAGAAAACGAGTTGATGAAGTCGTCGCGCAAGGAAGTGGCAAAGGCTTACATCAAGTACCGTAATGCACGTAACATTGCCCGTAAGGCCAAGACCCGTGATATCTTCCTGGAGATAATCAATATTAAGAACAATGATGTAACGCGTGAGAATGCCAATATGAATGCCGACACACCTGCCGGTATGATGATGAAATTCTCGAGCGAGACCACCAAGCCCTTCGTTGACGACTATCTGCTGAGCGAGGACGTGCGTGAGGCTGTACAGAACAACTATCTGCATATCCACGACAAGGATTACTATCCTACCAAGTCGCTCACCTGTGTGCAGCATCCATTGGATAAGATCCTGAAGCATGGTTTCCAGGCCGGACACGGAGAGAGCCGTCCTGCCAAGCGTATAGAAACAGCCAGTATCTTGGGCTGTATCAGCATGGAGACGGTACAGAACGAGATGCACGGCGGTCAGGCTATTCCTGCCTTCGACTATTACCTGGCTCCCTTTGTCCGCAGTTCCTATATCGAAGAGGTTAAGGTGCTGGAGGATTTGAATGCCGAGGATTACAGCGAGCTGTACAATGCGCCTATCGATGATTTCCTGAATGTGCCCCTGACTGGCCTTGAGGGACGTGAGCGCATCAAGCAGCATGCCATCAACAAGACCGTCGGCAGAGTTCACCAGGCTATGGAGGCTTTCATCCACAACATGAACACCATTCACTCACGCGGTGGCAATCAGGTGGTATTCAGCAGTATCAACTATGGTACGGATACCAGTGCCGAGGGCCGTTGTATCATTCGCGAACTTCTGCGCAGTACTTACGAGGGTGTTGGAAACGGTGAGACGGCTATCTTCCCCATCCAGATATGGAAGAAGAAGAAGGGACTCAGCTATCTGCCTACCGACAGGAACTACGACCTTTACAAGTATGCCTGCAAGGTAACGGCACGCCGTTTCTTCCCCAACTTCATCAATTTGGACGCTACATACAACTTCAATGAGAACTGGCGCGAGGATGATCCGGAACGTTACAAGTGGGAGTGTGCTACCATGGGTTGCCGTACCCGTGTGTTCGAGAACAGATTCGGACCCAAGACAAGTATCGGCAGGGGTAACCTCAGTTTCTCTACCATCAATATCGTACGTCTGGCCATTGAATGTATGGGAATCAAGAATGAGGAAGACCGTATCAATGCCTTCTTCGCCAAGTTGGACAATGTGCTGGAGATTACCGCCAAGCAGCTGCACGAACGTTTCGAGTTCCAGAAGACGGCCTTCGTTAAGCAGTTCCCCCTGTTGATGCAGGGTCTCTGGATTGACAGCGACAAACTTAAGCCCAATGATACGATTGCACCCGTTATCAATCAGGGTACACTGGGTATCGGATTTATCGGACTGGCCGAGTGTCTGGTTGCCTTAATCGGTAAGCATCACGGCGAGAGCGATGAGGCTCAGCAGCTGGGCTTGAGAATTATCACCTACATGCGCGACCGTGTTAATGAATTCAGCGAGAGGTACCAGCACAACTATAGCGTTCTGGCAACTCCTGCCGAGGGCTTGAGCGGAAGATTCACCAAGTTCGACCGCAAGAAGTATGGCGTTCTGCCCGGTATTACCGACAGGGAGTACTACACCAACTCAAACCATGTGCCTGTGTACTATCACTGCTCTGCCTTGCACAAGGCTCAGATAGAGGCTCCCTACCACGATCTGACCAGAGGCGGCCATATCTTCTACGTGGAGATTGACGGTGATGCCACACACAACCCCGAGGTGGTAATGAACATTGTTGACCTGATGGATAAGTACAACATCGGTTACGGCAGTGTAAACCACACACGCAACCGTTGTATGGACTGCGGTTATGAGAATGCCGAGAAGAATATGGATACCTGTCCGAAATGCGGCAGCCACAATGTGGACCGCCTGCAGCGTATCACAGGTTATCTGGTGGGTACAACCGACCGTTGGAACAAGGCTAAGCTGGCTGAGCTCAACGACCGTGTGGTACATGACTGAAATATCATGGCTTAAAAGATGACAATCAACGTTTTAAGCATTCTTAATGACACTACAGTAGATGGACCGGGTTTCAGAACCTCCATCTACTGTAGTGGTTGTAAGCATCATTGTGAAGGCTGCCATAATCCGCAGTCATGGGCTTTCGGGGCAGGAGAGGACAGGACCATTGATTCGCTCATGCAGGAAATCGTTGCCGACCCGGTGGCTCATGTCACCTTCACAGGAGGAGATCCGTTCTTTCAGGCTGAAGGGTTTGCCGAACTGGCAGAACGGATAAAAAAAGAAACCGACAAGACCATCTGGTGCTATACGGGTTTCCTTTTTGAGGACTTGCTGAAGGTTCCTGCGTACTATAACCTGCTCAAATACCTGGACGTATTAGTGGACGGCCCCTTTATACAGGAACTGCGCGATGAGGACCTGCTGTTCTGCGGCAGCAGTAACCAGCGGCTTATAGATGTACAGGCTTCGTTGAAACAGGGAAGCGTTGTACTCTGGAAACGCGACGAGGACTTCTTTTAGCTTTCAGATTCGTACGTCGGTTCCCCACATCATCTTCTCTCGCAAGGTGTGGAAATAAGAACCGTTGCTGCGCTTCAGGACTATTATCTGGTAGGGGGCCTTGCGCACTGAAAGCCGGATGCCCTCCTGGCATTTTTCGCTTCGTCCGTCGATGGCAACCAGGAAGTTGTGGTTGCGACTCTCAACCGTCAGGGAGATTTCCTTGTCGTCAGAGAGAGTAAAGGGACGAACATTCAGGCTGTGCGGAGCAACAGGAACCAATCCGATGGTCTTGCTGCCAGGGTGCATGACAGGACCTCCCACACTAAGGGCGTAACCCGTACTTCCCGTAGGGGTGTTGATGATAAGGCCATCTGCCTGGTAGGTGGTCAGGTACTCTCCGTTGATATCCACACGAATACTGATCATGGATGAATTATCGCGTTTCAGCACAGCTACCTCGTTGAGTGCAAAGGGGTAGTCGGCAGGCTCGCCCTGAGAGTAGGAGAGTTGCAGCACACTGCGCTCTTCGGTTCTCAGACCGGTGCTGTGAATCTCATCTATGGCATAGGGGATGTCCTCGGGAGAGAAGTCGGCAAGGAATCCCAGTCGGCCCGTGTTGATACCAAGGATGGGGATTTCCTTGTTGCCCACGCGTCTGGCCACTTCCAGAAATGTTCCGTCACCTCCCATACTGATGGCTACATCTGCCTGGAAGTCATTTCCGTCTATGAGTTGCGAACAAGGTACATTGATACGTAAATCCTGGGTGAGGAATTCGTAGAACGGGGCATCTATGAGTATGGTTGCCTTATGTTTCTCCAGTTCCGTCAGTATTTTCTGTACGGAATTCACTTTCTTGTGCTGATAGATGTTGCCAAAGAGAGCAAATCTCAGGGTTTTCTCCATTTTTCTTTCATTTTGTCTGGCAAAGATAAGAAAAATTCCTAACTTTGCACAAAAAGATAACCCATTAATATAGAGTAAGGAATGATTTATGTATTTTTAGCTACAGGATTCGAGGATATTGAAGCCTTGGCGCCCGTTGATATTATGCGCAGAGCAGGTCTGCCGGTAGAAACCGTTTCCGTTACGGGAACAGAGATTGTAGAGAGTGCCCATGGCGTTGGTATCCAAGCCGACAGGCAGCTTGCTGACATAGATTTCAGCAAGGCCGACATGATAGTCCTGCCCGGTGGCCTGCCCGGCAGTACCAATCTGGATGCCTGTGCTCCTCTTACCCATGCCATTGCTGCCCACTTTGCAGCAGGCAAGCCCATTGCTGCCATCTGCGCTGCACCCCTTGTGTTCGGGCATTTAGGCATTCTGCGGGGAAGGAAGGCAACCTGCTATCCCGGAGTGGAAAGTGAATTGGCCGGTGCCACCTATACGGCTGCCATTGTGGAGCAGGATGGCAATATCATCACAGGCAAGGGACCTGCTGCAGCATTCGAATTCGGCTATACCATTGTGGACTTCTTTAAAGGCGCAGGGGCAAGCAATGCTTTGCGTCAGGGTATGATATACCAGGAACTGGTGGGCTGATATGGACCGATACGCCATCCTTGTGGCAGGCGGAAAGGGACTCCGCATGGGCGGTGATATTCCCAAACAGTTCCTGCCCGTTGGAGGAAAGCCTGTGCTGATGCGTACCATCGAGGTGTTCCGACAGGCTTACCCGGATATTCACATCATTCTGGTGTTACCTGCCTCGCAGCAGGAATACTGGCTGCAGTTATGCCGTGAATATGCCTTTGGCGTACCTTTTCAGATAGCCGATGGAGGAGAAACGCGTTTCCACTCGGTGAGCAATGGACTGAAACTGGTACCTGACGATGCGGAAGGCATTGTGGGCGTCCATGACGGTGTGAGACCTTTTGTGTCTGTTGAGACCGTTCACCGATGCTATGAGGAGGCTGTTGAGGGCGGGGCTGTGGTACCCGTTGTCCCGGTGGTTGAGACGGTACGCCAACTCCGTGAGGACGGAACAAGTGTTACCGTTCCACGCGATGCATACAAACTGGTACAGACGCCACAGACGTTCCGCGTTTCACTGCTCAAAGAGGCTTACCGGCAGCCTTATATTCCCGCTTTTACAGACGATGCATCTGTTGTGGAAGCCCTGGGAAAACCCGTACATTTGGTAGAGGGAAACCGAGAGAACATAAAGATAACGACACCTGCTGACATCCGGTTTGCCAACGGACTGCTCTGAGAGATGCAAGATTTAAGAAAACTTGAACTTACTTATCTGCCCGGCATAGGACCTAATAGGGCCAAGATGCTGAGTCAGGAGTTGAACATCAACTCGTGGCACGACCTCCTGTATTATTTTCCTTATAAGCATATAGACCGCAGTAGGCTTTACATGATCAGCGAGCTTACGGCGGATATGCCTTTTGTGCAGGTAAAGGGGCAGATACTGAGTTTCGAGGAGGCAGGTGCGGGCCGGAAAAAACATCTCATCGCACACTTCACAGACGGGTCCATGCTGATGGATCTGGTGTGGTTTAACGGCATAAGCTATATCAGGAAAGCCTATAAATTGCACACGGACTACATTGTCTTTGGACGACCCAACGTCTTTAACGGACGCATCAATATTACCCATCCCGACATGGATCCTGCCAACACCCTTGTGCTGAGCAAAATGAGTATGCAGCCTTATTACAGCACGACGGAGAAAATGAAAAAGGCGGGCCTTACTTCCCGTTCGCTGGAACATTTTACCAGCACGCTGTTCACAAAGTTGCAGGATCCGTTCCCGGAGACACTTCCTGACTACCTGATTGAAAGGCTGCATCTGATGTCGCTGGATAAGGCACTGAGGCTGGCCCATTATCCTTCCACGGCAATGGAGCTTTCCCACGCCACCATGCGCCTGAAGTTTGAGGAACTATTCTATATCCAGCTTTCTATCCTCAGGTATTCACGTGAACGTCAGGCCAAAAGACATGGCTACCGGTTTGAGAAAGTCGGCGATACGTTCAATAACTTCTATTACCATCATTTGCCTTTCCAGCTGACAGGTGCACAAAAACGCGTTATCAAGGAGATGCGAATGGATATGAACAGCGGACGGCAGATGAACCGGTTGTTGCAGGGTGATGTGGGAAGCGGCAAGACACTGGTAGCGCTGATGACCATGTTGCTGGCATTGGACAACGGTTTCCAGTCGTGTATTATGGCACCGACGGAAATTCTTGCCGAGCAGCATCTGGAGACTTTCCGCTCCTTCCTCGGTGATATGCCTGTTCGTGTGGAGTTACTTACGGGAACCGTAAAGGGGAAACGGCGCCAGGCCATCCTGGACGGACTCAGGGACGGTACAGTGAATATCCTGGTGGGAACCCATGCCATCATCGAAGACAACGTGGCGTTTCATCGCCTGGGATTTGCCGTTATAGACGAACAGCACCGCTTTGGTGTTGCACAGCGAGCCCGCTTGTGGAAAAAAAGCCCGGTGCCGCCTCATGTGCTGGTGATGACGGCTACGCCTATCCCACGTACGTTGGCCATGACGCTTTATGGCGATCTGGATGTTTCCGTAATAGATGAACTGCCGCCTGGACGTAAACCTGTCAAGACAATCCATACTTACGATAATAAACCTGAAATCCTTTATCAGGGAATCCAGCAGGAGATAGAAGCCGGACATCAGGTGTACTTTGTTTTCCCTTTGGTTAAGGAGAGCGAGAAACTGGCACTCAAGAACGTGGAGGAAGAGTTCGTGCACCTGCAACAGGTGTTCCCTCATTACCGCCTCAGTATGGTGCATGGACAGATGAAGCCTGCTGACAAGGATGCCGAGATGCTGAAGTTTGTGAGCGGCGAAACGCAGATCCTTGTTGCCACGACAGTCATCGAGGTGGGCGTGAATGTGCCCAACGCATCGGTGATGGTTATCCAGAACGCAGAGCGTTTCGGACTCTCCCAACTTCACCAGCTCAGAGGAAGGGTAGGCAGGGGGGCCAAGCAGTCCTACTGCATCCTGGTTACCGGTTATGAACTGGCAAGGGATACCCGAAGACGTATTCAGATTATGACGGAAACGAACGACGGTTTTGAGATTGCTGAGGAAGACCTGAAGCTCCGTGGTCCGGGCGACCTGGAAGGAACACAGCAGAGTGGTGTGGCCTTCGACCTGAAACTGGCTAATCTGGCACGCGACGGACAACTGGTGCAGCTGGCCCGCGATACCGCTGCCAGCATACTGGATGCCGACCCACAACAGAACCTTCCCGAAAACCAGATTCTATGGAACAGACTGAATTATCTGAACCAAAAAGATGAGGATTGGAGTCAGATATCGTAAAAAGAGTTAAAAGACTTTGCCGTTCCAAAATTTATTTGTACCTTTGCACCCGAAACGTGGAAGAAGGTCCATTTAAAAGAAAAGTATTAAAAATAACCACATGCTGGAAAGAACTCTGGTTTTGTTAAAACCAAGCACGATACAAAGAGCTCTGATTGGAGAGATTATCAATCGTTTTGAGAAGAAAGGTCTTCGAATAGCGGGTTTAAAGATGTTGCAATTGGATGATGCCATTCTGGAGGAACATTATGCCCATCTGGTAAAAAAACCTTTTTTTCCTTCTTTGAAGGCTTCAATGAAGAAAACTCCGGTCATTGCCATGTGTCTTGAAGGAGTGGATGCAATTGCTGTGGTTCGGTACATAACAGGTTATACCAACGGACGTAAGGCAGATGCCGGAACCATCCGTGGTGACTATTGTATGAGTAACCAACAGAATATTGTTCACGCTTCTGACTCGCCAGAGGCCGCTGCAGTTGAGTTGAACCGATTCTTCAAGCCTGAAGAAATCTTTGATCTGGGCAACCTGAATATGGATCGCCTGTATGCAGTGGACGAAGCAAACTAATGCATAATTGAAAACAAGAATGATAGTTAAGAAGTTTATTTTCATGATGGTTATGGCTTGCGCTGCCACTTCCGGTGTCGCGCAAGACAAACTGGCCAGTATGGCTCCCGTTGACAAGAAGATGCGTACAATCGACAGTCTTTCCATTGTACGTCTGCTTCAGCATGAGGAGTCTGCTCAGCCACCAGCATCTGCACTCTATCCCGAGTGGAACAATGTTTATACCACCCAGTATGGCGTAGATATGCCTGATGAGTATAAAATTGACTTGCGTGGGTTCTGTATGCCTACGGATAGCCGTTTGGTTACCAGCCATTACGGTTATCGCAGGACTTTCCACCGCAACCATTATGGAACAGATATCAAGGTTTATGTGGGCGATACCATCCGTGCTGCATTTAGTGGCAAGATCCGTATTGTTGCGTATGAGGGAAAGGGTTACGGACGTTATGTTATTATCCGCCACCCCAATGGTCTGGAAACCCTCTATGGTCACATGAGCAAGCAACTGGTAAAGGAAGACCAGGTGGTAACGGCTGGTGAACCTATTGGTCTGGGCGGTAATACCGGACGTTCCAGGGGTTCTCACCTGCACTTCGAAACGCGTTTCCTGGGTCAGTTCATCAATCCTGAGAGACTGTTTAACTTTGAGATGCAGGATGTAAAGGCCGACTATTACGTTTATCGTTCTAACGGTAGCGGTTCACTCATGAATGCCAGTGGCGTTCTGGCTGCAGCTGAGGACGAAGAGAATAGCATTCTGGATAAGGAGGAAGAGAGCAGGGAGTTCCAGCAGCAGCGTATTGCTGCCCAGAAGGCAAAGCCCCGTACCTCTATTCATAAGGTGAAGTCGGGCGAAACCCTTTCCAGCATTGCCAAGAAGTACCATACTTCTGTGAAAGAGTTGTGCCGCCTGAACGGTATCAAACAGAATTCTACCCTCAGTATCGGGCAGATTCTGAAACATAGCTGATAAGATTATATTTGTCAAAAGATACAGACGCCAAAGGAATTCTTCTTGTGGCGTCTTCTTTTTTGTATTTTATTTTGTATTTCCCTCGTTTCTTCGTAACTTTGGCTATCGCCGAAAGTACTTTCGCTCGGATATGAAAAGAAAAATAACTTTTCCTTTTGCAATTCGCTCGCTTATTCGTACCTTTGCACTCAATTATATATAATGTATATGGAGACTAAGGAACAGTTTGAGCAGGTAATGGCGGAATGCCGTGCACTCTTTGCCAAGAAGTTGCACGACTATGGTGCCGCCTGGCGTATTATGCGTCCTACCTCGCTCACCGACCAGATATACATAAAAGCAAACAGAATCCGTAGCATAGAGACCAAGGGCGTAAATCTGGTTGGCGAAGGCATAGCGTCTGAGTTTATCGGTATCGTCAATTATGCCATTATTGGTCTTATACAGTTGGAACTGGGATATTCCGAGTCGCCGGATGATATGACAGAGCAGGAGGCACTTGCCGCATACGACAAGCATGCTAAGAAGACGCTGGCGCTGATGCTACGCAAGAATCATGACTATGATGAGGCTTGGCGCGGTATGCGAATAAGCAGTTATACCGACCTCATCCTCATGAAGATATTCCGAACGAAACAGATAGAGTCTCTGGGAGGAGACACGTTGGTGTCAGAGGGCATCGACGCAAACTATATGGACATGATGAATTATGCTGTTTTCGGCTTGATAAAACTGACGTTTGGTGAAGAGGAAAATCAGAAATAGGATTGTCGGGGCAGTTGTTAATGTTTCACGTCTGCTGCTCTCCTTTACTTTCATTTTCTCTGGAACGGTTAAGTTGATTGACCCCAAGGGAACCGAATACAAGATACAGGACTACATCGCAGCTTTGGGTTTTGGCGATACGCTGTTCGCTTCCATTCCATTGTTGCTTGCCGTTCTCTTTTCGGCCTGCGAGTTTGTGCTGGGAATCTACATGCTCTTTGGCATCCAGCGTCGTCTCACATCGACTGCGATGATTCTGTTCCTGGCTTTCATGACGCCCCTCACCTTCTATCTTGCCGTTGCCAATCCTATTGCGGACTGCGGATGTTTTGGCGATGCCATCAAGCTCACCAACTGGCAGACCTTTGGCAAGAACGTTGTGCTGCTGGCAGCCGCTGTGTTAGTGCTGCGTTATTACAGGTTGATGAAACGCTTTATGACCAAGCGCCACCAATGGACGGTATCCATCTACACCTGGACATTTGCGTTTGTCTTTGCGTCATATAATCTGTATTACCTGCCAGTGGTCGATTTTCGCCCCTATCACATAGGAGCGGATCTCAAGAAGGCACTGACGTCAGATGTGCAGTACGTCACCACATTCATTCTCGAGAAGGATGGTGTGCAGAAGGAGTTCACCCTGGAGGACTATCCCGACAGTACCTGGACATTCATTGACAGCAAGACCACCACTATCGGTGATGAGAAGAAGAGCTCGGGGATAGAGACGTTGCAGATTCTGTCGGCAGAGACGGGTGAGGATATAACCCCGCAGGTGATTATGGATCCCGGGTATGTGTTCCTGCTTGTGGCTCCTTATCTCGAAAAGGCAGATGACAGCATGATGGAGCGCTTGATAAGCCTTCACGATTACTGTACCGGAAACGGCTATCAGTTCTTATGCCTCACGTCGAGCGGAGAAGAGGGAATCGCTCATTGGGTTGATCTCACAGGAGCCGAATACCCCTTCTGTTACACGGATGCTGAGGTGCTGAAGACCATGGTACGCTCCAATCCCGGACTGATATTGCTGCATAACGGTGTGGTGGAGAACAAATGGCCATCAACCGCTATTCCAGGTGAGGAGGAGCTGACGGCACCGGTTGAGGAGCTGCCCGACTTCCATCCTGCCAGAAGCGGGTTGCGGCATAAGGCGTTCAAGATATTCCTCTGGTATATTCTGCCCTTGCTTTTCTTTGCTTTGGCAGATAACCTGTGGGTAATGTGGAAACTGAGAAATTTACATAATATTAAACCATTAAAAAACAAATTTCAAATGAGAAAAAAGATTGTTGCAGGCAATTGGAAGATGAACAAGACCCTGCAGGAAGGTGTAGCCTTGGCTACTGAGTTAAAGGATATTCTGGCTGCTGAGAAGCCTAATTGCGAAGTTATCATTGGTACTCCGTTCATCCACCTGGCAACTGTAAGCGAGTTGCTGAAGGACAGTGTTATAGCTGTAAGTGCTGAGAACTGCGCCAACAAGGAGAGTGGTGCTTATACAGGCGAGGTTTCTGCCGCTATGGTAAAGAGCACCGGTGCCGAGTATGTAATCCTGGGTCACAGCGAGCGTCGTGAGTATTACAACGAGACTCCTGAAATCCTGAAGGAGAAGGTTGATCTGGCTTTGGCTAACGGTCTGAAGGTTATCTTCTGCATCGGCGAGAGCCTGGCTGAGCGCGAGGCTAACAAGCAGGAGGCTGTTTGCAAGGCTGAGTTGGCTGGCAGCGTATTCCATCTGACAGCTGAGCAGTGGAAGAATGTTGTCATCGCATACGAACCCATCTGGGCCATCGGTACCGGTAAGACCGCTACTGCTGAGCAGGCCGAGGAGATTCACGCTTACATCCGTAGCTGTGTTGCCGAGGTTTACGGTGCTCAGGTGGCAGATGAGACCAGCATCCTCTATGGTGGTTCTTGCAAGGCCAGCAATGCTCCTGAGCTGTTTGCCAAGCCCGATATTGATGGTGGCTTGATTGGTGGTGCTTCTCTGAAGGCTCCCGATTTCAAGGGTATCATCGACGCTTGGAAATAATCATTTCATACATTCAGGTTGCGCAGGCCTTCGGGCTTGCGGGCCTGATTATTTATTTCAATGATCCTTCATGAATAGATTTCTCCTTACATTGACGCTTGCTCTTGCCTGCTATGGGACTCAGGCTCAGGTTAAGTTTACCGATGAGATTCAGACTGAGACGGCTGGGCAGGGAAAGGTCGTGTTGCACCAGAGTAAGGCCATTACCGATTTGGTTAACGGCATTGTGCCTAAGTTGGCAACTGTGGCTGTCAAGGCAGAAAACAGGGCGGCATCGTCTTCCAGACATTCTCAGGTGCTTGATTCCATTCTGGCGGATTCCACCAGACTTTTGTCTCAAGGCGTGCGTATCCGTATAAACGGATTCCGTATTCAGGTTTATCTGGGTGGCAATACACGTAAGGGTAAGGCAGAAGCACTGGCAATGAAGGAACGTGTCAAAGGCTACTTTCCGGAACTGTCCGTTTATACCGGTTTCCAGTCGCCCCACTGGATTTGTCGTGTTGGCGACTTCCGCACCATGGAGGAGGCTTCAGAGTACTTGCATCAGATGCGTGAGACGGGACGTTTTGACGAGGCAGTTATCGTGAAGAGTAAAATTAATGTACGCGAATAATTATGACTGACATGGAAAAGGAATTAGAGGAGCACGTCCATCGCATCCTTGAACTGATGGGCGAGGATGCCAATCGTGAGGGTTTGCACAAGACACCGCACCGTGTGGCAAAAGCCATGCAGACACTAACCAGAGGTTATGCCGAGGACCCTATAGCTATCCTCAATTCTGCCAAGTTCAGCGAGGACTATCGTCAGATGGTCATTGTTCGGGATATCAACTTCTATTCGCTCTGTGAGCATCATATGCTTCCTTTTTACGGTAAGGTGCATGTGGCATATATCCCTAACGGACAGGTCACCGGGCTTAGCAAGATAGCTCGCGTAGTGGACTGTTTCTCACACCGTCTGCAGATTCAGGAACGTATGACCAAGCAGATACGTGAGTGTATTCAGGAGGCACTGAAACCGTTGGGTGTAATGGTAGTGGTGGAGGCTCAGCACATGTGTATGCAGATGCGGGGTGTAGAGAAACAGGGCAGCATTACTACCACCAGTGATTTCTGCGGGGCTTTCAATCAGGCTAAGACCAGAGAGGAATTCTTGCAGCTTATTTCAAGATAACACGCTCGCCGCATTCTTTGGCAAGCTCTTTTGCCCGTTTTGACTTTTCGTTGAATTCTGTCATCAAGGCACGCAGTTCGTCCTTGTTTTCCCTGATTTCGGACTTCTTCGTCTTATCTATGATGGACTTCAGTTCGCCTTGAACAATGCTCAGTTTCAGGCTGGCCATCAGGTTGGGGACTATCTCATCCAGCCGCTCGTCGCTGGGTAGCTCTTCGTGCAGTTTGCTTAGGGGAACATTGTCCAGACACAGGTTGGCCGCCAGTTTGTTGATTTCGGCATCAGGGTGGTTAACATAGAAATGCTCGGCCTTGAATCCTTCCTCCTTCGCGTGTTCAAAACCTTCCTTCAGCATACGTTCATATAACGGGTCCGAGAGCTTTATATCCTCGTCTTCCAGACTGTAATAGATATATTCTATTACCGTCAGTGGGATTTCATTCCCTTCCTCGTCTTCCATCATGCTCATGAACTTCTCCCCGTGTCTTACCAGCATCTGCATCAGGGTTAGTTCGCGGGGATTTCCCTTAGCAATGGTAGGAACATAAACTTCTGTGCTGCCGGGAACATCCTGTTGTGTCGGGTCTGTTTTTACGGGACCGGCCTCCGGGTTCTGTGGAATGTTTCTTCTTGCCTCCCGTTCCTGTTCCTTACGTTTTTCGTCCCTCAGCTTCAGGATTTGGTTCTTTACGGCATCCGTAATCAGGCGCTCTTCCATGTGCAACTTTTGGGCAGCCTGACGGATGTACAGCACACGGGTTATCTCGTCGGGTATTACGGCAATGCTCTCCGAAACATTATGAATCAGTTGTCCCAGTCTGTTCGGATCGTCCTTGGCGCTCTCCATCAGATGGCTGGTCTTGTAGTCCACAAAATCCACCTGATTCTCTTTCAGGTACTGCTGATATTCCGTTGCATTGTGCTTGCGTGCAAAACTGTCGGGATCGTCCCCGTCAGGCAGCAGCAACAGTTTTACGTTCATTCCTTCTGCCAGCAGCATGTCTATACCTCGCTCACTGGCATGGATGCCTGCTTCGTCACCGTCAAAGATAACCGTTATATTATTGGTCATACGGTGAATCAGGCGAATCTGTTCGTTGGTAAGTGCCGTTCCGCTGGAGGCAACTACATTTTCCACGCCTTGTTGGTGCATCGCCATTACATCAGTATAGCCTTCCACCAGGTAGCAGAGGTCCTGCTTGCGGATGGCTTCCTTGGCTTGGAAGAGACCGAAGAGTTCGCGCCTTTTGCTATAGACCATGCTCTCGGGCGAGTTCATGTATTTCACGTTTACGCCCTTGGTGGCTGCATCCAGCACGCGTCCGCCAAAACCTGCTACTCTGCCGCTCATGGTAAAGATGGGCCAGATAACCCTGCCGCGGAATCTGTCGCGCAGTTTCCCGTCCTGTTCGTTCTTCAGGCAGAGACCTGTTCCTATGCTCAGTTTGGTATCTTTCTCGTTGGGAGTGTTAATCAGGAACTTTTCCAGGTAGCCAGCTTTCAGTGCATCGGCGGCAAGCGTGTGCTCCTTGCTGTTGGGGCTGTAGCCCACCTGAAACCTCTTCAGGATATCATCGCGGAAACCTCTGCCACGGAAGTAGGCCAGTCCGATGGCTTTACCGTCGGGCGTGTTGTTCAGCTCGTTCTGGAACCAGTCGCGGGCCCATTCGTTTACTATGAACATGCTGTCGCGGTCGTTGCGCGATTCCAACTCCTCTTTTGTAAGTTCCTTCTCTTGGATTTCAATGCCGTATTTCTTAGCCAGATAACGCAGTGCGTCGGGGTAGGAGAGTTGTTCGTGCTTCATGATAAAGTGAACAGGGCTTCCTCCCTCACCGCAGGCAAAGCATTTGCACAGATTCTTGGCAGGAGATACCATAAAGGATGGAGTAGTATCGTCATGGAAGGGGCACAACCCTTTCAGGTTGACACCGGCACGTTTCAGTGTCACAAAGTCAGACACCACATCCACAATGTTTGCCGCATCCAGTATCTTATCTACCGTTAATCTGTCTATCATACTATTTCCAGACCCTCTCCCCGCTTCCCCTCTATGGGGAGGGCTTCCTCTCAGGGGTGGGCCTTTGTTTTCTTTGCAAATTTAGTTAAAAATAACGAGAAAAGGTCGTATTGTCAGAAAATATTTGTAAGTTTGCAGAGTAAACCGTAAAAACTATTGCATTATGAATACCCAACTGGTTGACCGTTTTCTTAAATATGTATCTTTCGATACTCAGTCAAGCGAGGAATCCGCTTCTTGTCCCAGCACCCGCAAGCAGTTTGCCTTGGCAGAATATCTGCGCGATGAACTCACCGCTTTAGGCCTTGAGGATGTATGCATGGACGAGAATGCTTACGTCTATGCCACCCTGCCAGCCAATACTGACAAGCCTGTGCCCACAATAGGCTTCATCGCCCACATGGACACATCACCTGATTGCAGCGGAGCCGACATCAAGCCGCGTATCATCAATAACTATGACGGGAAGGATGTGGTTTTGGATGCTGCCGAGAATATCGTTACCCGTGTGGCAGCTTTCCCAGAGTTGAGAGACCACTTAGGTGAAGACCTTATTGTTACCGATGGTCACACCCTCTTGGGAGCCGATGACAAGGCCGGTATTGCCGAGATAGTAACAGCTATTGTCTATTTGCAGGAGCATCCCGAGATTAAGCACGGCAAGATTCGTGTAGGGTTTAACCCCGATGAGGAGATTGGAGCAGGCGCCCATCTGTTTGATGTGCAGAAGTTTGGTTGCCAGTGGGCTTATACCATGGATGGCGGTGAAGTGGGTGAGTTGGAGTACGAGAACTTCAATGCAGCAGGTGCCAAGATACTTGTCAAGGGTTGTAACGTACATCCGGGTTATGCCAAGGATAAGATGGTCAATGCCGTTCTTATAGCCAGTGAGTTTGCACAGGAGATGCCACAGAACGAGGTACCCCAACTTACCTCCGGCTACGAAGGTTTCTACCATCTGACTTCCTTGCAGGGAACGGTAGAGGAGGCAAGACTGTCTTATATCATTCGCGACCACAACCGTCAGATGTTTGAGATGCGCAAGAAGGTCATGCTGGACATGGTTGAGCGTTTCAACCAGCGCTATGGTGCAGGAACGGTGCTTATAGAGTTGAACGACCAGTATTACAACATGCTCTCCCAGCTCTCTGATAAGCCCCACATTACAGATATTGCTCGTCGGGCTATTGAGGAAGCTTGCGGCTTCTGTAAGATTATCCCCATTCGCGGTGGAACGGATGGTGCTCAGTTGTCTTTCAAGGGTTTGCCTTGCCCCAACATCTTTGCAGGAGGATTGAATTTCCACGGTCGTCACGAGTTTGTCCCCATCCAGAGTATGGAGAAAGCCATGCAGACCGTCGTCAATATCTGCCGCATTACGGCAGAGAAATATTAGGAGAAGCCAATGGCTTGCAAAAAGACCCGTTATCTTTCGCGAGATAGCGGGTCTTTTGCTTAGAATGTGGGTTGCAACTCGGTGTATTCCGAACTTGCTGTGTAGCAGGGGCATCGCTTGTGGACGCCTGGGAGTTCACAGTGGCCAAGGATGCGGGCCAATGGATAATCATGGACGAGAGCTTTCAGCAACTCGTAGAGGGCATGTTTCTGTTGCTCGGTACGAGTGTCGGCAGGCTTTCCGTTTTCATCCAGACCTCCTTCATAGACTACACCAAGGGAACAACTGTTATAGCCTCTGGCATGGACGCCCTGAACAGACTCCGGCAGCAGGGGAACAACCGTCCCGTCATAACGGACATAGTAGTGGTAGCTACACTGTCCGTACTTGTCAACACCGCATTTTATCAGCTTTTCCACACTAAAGGGCTTGTTACGCCTGTTAGCCACACAGTGAACGATAATGTACTTAACGGACTTTAGAGATTTCACTTTTGTTAGTTGAAAATTGAAAATTGAAAGTTGAAAATTATTCTAGGAGTTAATAAACTTGAACTCCTTGAACCTCTTGAACCTCTTGAACGCTTAACTTTGTTAAGCATTCATGCACGACTGTACGCAGAGAGTACCGACTACAGAGGTAAGGATAGTGATGAGAATCTGAATAATCTTCTTGATTGTTGACCAGTTGAGTTTCATATTATATAATGTTAAAAGGTTATAGGTTATGGGTTATAGGTTATTGAATAACGGTTAGCGTTGAGCGGTTAGCGGTTAGCGACTTTGGCTGTTGGCTATTGGTTATCGTTAA
>JAEEGL012862306.1_pt1 | contig 27467 bp, 24 predicted proteins | sample 9134231 | NCBI WGS metagenome assembly JAEEGL01 (sample SAMN16246548, study PRJNA631951) | gut metagenome | biome: gut microbiome; feature: rumen; material: fiber-attached | host: Bos | place: Iran: Karaj | collected 2018-10
AAACTGCCGCCGCGTGGTCGGCGTCGTGTCGGCGCCCTCGGCGCTGGCTGTGTGTACCTGCACATACCGCAGGAATCTCTCGTATGCTCTCACGTTCATTCCTCACTTATAGACTTCCGCGTACACAAACAGCCGCCCTTTGCGGGACGTGCCGCCCGTGCTGTTGATTTTTCCCTTCCCTCTGCCCCGCAGAGAGAGAATATCGCCCTCCCGGACGATCTGGTCCGTTTTCAAAGTCTCGGCATAGTTAAGGCTCACATTCCCGGCGGCGATTTGCCGGGCCGCCTCCGTCCGGGACAGGTTGAACAGGCCGCCCACCACCGCGTCCAGCCGCAGGCTCTGCACGGAAAAGCTCTTTTCCTGCACGCGCCGCTCCGGCTCCGGAACCGCAGAGAGCGGTATAGCCTCCGCTTTTACACCCCAGCGCCCCACCTTCTCCATGCTCAGCAGATGCCGCTGGACGCTGGGCAGACAAAACACGTACGCCTGCTCCCCCTCGATCCGGATATCGCCGACCCATTCCCGGCCCACGCCCATACCCAGCACAGCTCCCAGATAATCCCGGTGCCCCGGGCTGCCGAAATGCGCCGTCAGGCGGATGGCGCGGATCGCATCCTCCGGTACATACTCGTCCTTCTCCAGATAGTCCGGGAGAAAGAAGCCCACCGTCCTCTCACAGTCCGCCTGCCCGCCGAAAAACAGCAGGCTGCAGTCCGCCCTGTGCGCGGCCCAGTGCTCCAGCTGAACCCGCTCCGCCGGGGTGAGAAAGCCCGTCATGGTGACGCTTCCGGTGCGCGCACAGCGTGCGCGCAGGTCCTCCGCGCGCCTCAGCAATTCATTGGATTCCATCTTTCAACCTCGTCCTGTGCGCGCTCCGATTGCTCTTTTCCAGAACGGCTTCTATCTGCTTCAGCACCCATTCCAGCTCATCCGCAAACTCCCCGGAGGAGGTGCGCAGAACGCCCGAACGCAGGGCGGACAGGCGGATCAGATTGTCGCTGGTGATCACGCGCACCGCATAGTTTTTGCCGATCTCGTCCACAAGACGCTCGATATACGCGTCCCCTGTCTCCCCTTCGGCCGTATAGGCCACATGGATGTTGTGATATTCACTGTGCTCGCCGGGATTTCCGGGTCTGCGGTTGCCGTCGAAAACCAGAACCAGCTCGGCCCTGGTATAGCCGCAGTAACTGGACAGGATGTCCATCAGCTGCCCCCGCGCCAGATCCAGGCGTTCCGCGGCCAGGTTCTTCAGCCTCTCCCAGGCGAAAATCAAGTTGTAGCCGTCCACAATGAGATACTGCTTTTTGCCTTCTGTCTGCAGCAGCGCCGGCGGCGCTTCATTGCGCACAGGCACTCGGTATTCCGGGCGGCGGATCGGGCCGAACTCCCGCTCCATGATCGCCTCCAGCTCCCGCTCATCAATGCTCAGACTGCGGTGAACCGCCGGGGCCCCGGCCGCCTCCCGCTTTGGCAGGCAGCTCTCCAGGTGCATGTAGTCGGGCACTTGATTCCACTTGACTGTCCAGCCGGCGCCGTGCGCGCAGAACACGGAGTCCGCCGGGTTCTCCGTATCGCTTTCCGGGTCGTACCCGATGGCCTCCACGATCTCCTGCTGCCGGGAGCAGGGCCGGTATCCGTCCGGCCGCAGGCTGAGCCGCCCGCGGCCATGGGAATAGGCCGCCAATTCCGTCAGATAGCCGCCCATGGCGGCAACCGGCGCGCTGCCGGTCAGGCGCATCAGACCGTCAAATTCCTCCGGAGAGGAGAAACTGCCGTCCATGCCCCGCACGTCGCTGATTGCCCGCCCGATCTGTTCCGCCGGCACATCCAGGGTAAAAGCGTAATACGGCTCCAGCAGCACGGATTGAGCCTGCATCAGGCCCTGGCGCACGGCCCGATAGGTCGCCTGGCGAAAATCCCCGCCCTCGGTGTGCTTCAGGTGCGCTCGCCCCGCCGTCAATGTGATTTTTATATCCGTTACAGGCGAGCCGGTGAGCACGCCCAAATGCTGCTTCTCCTGCAGATGGGTCAGAATCAGGCGCTGCCAGTTCCGATCCAGCGCATCTTCCGGGCACGTGCTGTCCAGCACAATGCCGCTGCCCAGGGGCAGGGGCTCCAGCAGCAGATGCACCTCCGCATAGTGGCGCAGCGGCTCAAAATGCCCCACGCCCTCTACCGTGTCGGCGATGGTCTCCCGATACAGGATGCGCCCCTTGTCCAGCTCCACGTCTGTATCAAAGCGCGCCTTGACCAGACTCCTGAACACCTCGGTCTGGATCCTGCCCATCAGGTTCACGGTGATTTCGCGACTGCGCTCATTCCAGGCCACATGCAGCTGGGGATCCTCCTCCCCCAGGAGGCGAAGCTTGGGCAGCAGCTCCGCCGCGTTCGTCCCCTCCGGCAGCAGCACGCGATAGCTGAGCACCGGCTCCAGAATCTGCCGCGCAGAATCCGCTTCCGATCCCAGCCCCTGTCCGGGCCAGGTACCGCTGAGACCCAGTGCGGCGCAGATCTGCCCCGGGAGCACGGTCTCCGCCGTCTCGTATTTTATGCCGGAATAGAGCCGCAGCTGGGTGCATTTCTCCTCCCGCTCTTCTCCGCTCTCATCCCTATACCGCAGCGGTGCGCGGACCTTCAGGGCGCCTCCCGTGACCTTCAAGTACGTCATGCGGTTTCCCTGGGCGTCCCGGGCGATTTTGAACACCTTGGCGGCGAAGCTTCCCCGATCCCTCTGCGCGGGCGCATAGCGGTCCAGCGCGGCCAGCAGGGCATCCACTCCCTCCACCTTCAGCCCCGAGCCGAAAAAGCAGGGAAAGAGTTCCCGCCCGGCGATCATGGCGGCGATCTCTTCGCCGCTCAGGGCGCCGTCGCGCAGATAGCTGTCCATGGCCCGCTCGCTGCACAGGGCCAGACGCTCGTCCAGGTCTTCCGCGGCGGAAAAATCCACACAGGCGTCGCTCAGATGCTTCTGCAGCTGAGCCATCAGTACATCCTCTCCGCTGCCCGGCAGATCCATCTTGGTCACGAAGACAAAGCATGGCACGCCATAGCGCTGCAGCAGACGCCACAGCGTTTCCGTATGGGCCTGCACGCCGTCCGTGCCGCTGATCACCAGCACCGCGCAGTCCAGCACCTGAAGCGTGCGCTCCATCTCTGCGGAAAAATCCGCATGCCCCGGCGTGTCCAGCAGCGTGACCGAGGTCTCGAGCAGTTCAAACATCGCCTGTTTGGAAAAGATGGTGATGCCCCGCGCCCGCTCCAGCTCATGGGTGTCCAGGTAGCTGTCCCGGTGGTCAACCCGACCCAGTTTTTTAATTCTCCCCGCGCAATACAGCATGGCCTCGGACAGGGTCGTTTTCCCCGCATCCACATGGGCCAGAATGCCGATCACTGAATTCTTTCTGTTTTGCATAAAAGGATTGTATCAGTTTCCGCATAAAGAATCAACCGGAATCGCAGCTTTGCGGAAAAGCCATCGCCGTCCTGTCATTTTTATGCAAAATAAAATAATGTTTTTTGAAACTTTGACTACCATTTTTGTCAAAGCTATGTTATAATTACTTGTCATATTGCAACCTGATGAAAATACAACTCTCAACGAGGGGGATCGTATATCATGAAAAAGATTCTTGTGCTCGAGGACGAGGCCAATATTCGCAGCTTTGTGGTCATCAATCTGCGCCGCAGCGGCTTTGAGCCCATCGAGGCGGAAACCGGTGCCGCGGCGCTGGAAAAGCTGAAGGTCAATCCGGATATCTGCCTCGCGCTTCTGGACGTGATGCTGCCGGATATCGACGGCTTTGAAGTCTGTCGGCGCATCCGCGCATCCGGCTCAAAAATGGGCATTATCATGCTCACGGCCAAGAGCCAGGAGATCGACAAGGTGACCGGGCTGATGACCGGAGCGGACGACTATGTGACCAAGCCCTTCTCTCCCGCGGAGCTCACCGCCCGTGTGGACGCGCTGATCCGCCGTCTCGGCATTGATGAGGACGAGAAGGCCAACACCGAGATCACCAGCGGCCCCTTCCTGCTGAACACGCGCAACCGCACGCTGGAGAAAAACGGGCAGCGCCTGAAGCTGACGCAGATCGAGTACCTGCTGATGAAGCTCTTTATGGAAAATCCCGGCAAGGCCATGAGCCGCGAGGATATTCTCTCCGCCGTCTGGGGAGGCGATTTCTCCGGAGAGCTGAAGACTGTGGACGTGAACATCCGCAGACTGCGCATCAAGATCGAGTCCGATCCCACCGAACCCGAATACCTGACCACCGTCTGGGGCTACGGCTATAAGTGGGGGTACTGATCCTCTGACCGTCCGCCCGGGCGGGCAGAATATCCAGGTAGGAAGTAATACCGATGTTTAGAAATCTGAAGATCCAGCTGCTGCTGGCCGGCATTGCCGTGCTGGCGCTGCTGCTTCTGGGCGTGTGGGCGGTGACGCGCTATCTGCTCACCCTGGCCATGGTGGCCATGGTGGCGGTATGCCTGTGCGTGATTCTGCTGATCTACTGGTTCTGGCACAATGTATCCGACCCCATCGATCAGCTGACAGACTTCGCCTCCCGCATCGCCGCCGGCAGCTACGGAAGCCAGCTGGAGAACAACAATGACAATGAAATCGGCCGACTGACAGACGAGATCAACAACATGTCCAAGCAGGTGGCCATGGCGGAAAAGTCCCGTACCGAGTTCATCTCCCAGGTTTCCCATGAGCTTCGCACGCCGCTGACCGCCATCACCGGCTGGGCGGAGACCATCGCCTACGATCCGGCCGTGGAGGGGGATTCCCTGCGTGGCATCCAGATCATCTCCAAGGAGGCCGAGCGCCTTACCGGTCTGGTGACGGAGCTGCTGGAGTTCACCCGTATTCAGGACGGCCGCTTCAATCTCCGCATTGAGCAGATCGACATCGCCGCCGAGCTGGAGGACGCGCTGGACACGTACGGAGAGCTGATGCGCCAGGCCGGCATGACCATCAACTACTCCCCGCCCCCCGTGCCGATTCCGCCGATTCCCGGCGACCCGGAACGTCTGAAGCAGGTCTTCTTGAATCTGCTGGACAACGCCATCAATCACGGCGGGGACGGCAAGCTGGTGGACGTGGCGATCCGCAGCGAAGCGGACGGGGTGCATATTCGGATCCGGGACTACGGCCACGGCATTCCGGAGGCTGAGCTTCCGCATGTCAAGGAGCGCTTTTACAAGGGCAGCTCCAAAAACCGCGGCACCGGTATCGGGCTTGCCGTCTGCGACGAGATTATCACCCGCCACAAGGGCAAGCTCACCATCGAAAACGCTGTGGGCGGCGGCTGCCTCGTGCGGATCCTGCTGCCCCTGACCTCCAAATAACGAGCATTTCCCACAGGCATTTTAACACATAGGAGAACACTCATGCCCGAACGCAACGAAAGCTGCGCCTTCCGCACCTCAATCGGCGGCCAGGCGCTGATTGAAGGCATTCTGATGCGCGGCCCCAAAAAGCAGGCCATCGTATGCCGCACGGAGAGCGGTCTTGTGGAAAAGGTGGAGGACGTTTCCACCATTCGGGACCGTTTTCCCATTTTGAAACTGCCCCTGATCCGGGGCTGCGTCACCTTTCTGGAATCCATGGTAAAGGGGATGCAGGCCCTCACCTATTCCGCAAGCCTGGTTCCTCTGGAGGAGCAGGGCGAGCCGGACAAGCTGGATCAGTGGATCGAAAAACACTTCCCCGAGGAAAAGGCGCAAAAGCTCATCATTGGCGTGGCTGTGGTGCTGGGTATCGCCCTGGCCATGCTTCTCTTTGTCGTTCTTCCCACCTTTCTGGTCGGTCTCATCAAGCCTCTGACCAGAAGCTATCTGATCCGCAATCTCTCCGAGGGCCTGCTGAAGGTTGCCATTCTGCTGCTGTACATGGGCCTGGTTGCCCGTATGAACGACATCAAGCGGATCTTCTCCTATCATGGGGCCGAGCACAAGACCATCTACTGCTACGAACACGGCCGGCCTCTGACTGTGGAAAACGTGCGGCAGGAGTCCCGCTTTCACCCCCGCTGCGGCACCAGTTTTCTGCTGGTCGTCGTCCTGGTGAGCATACTGGTCAACGCCCTGGTCCATGTGGATCACACCCTCGCCCGGATCGGCTGCCACCTGCTGCTGCTGCCCCTGGTGGTGGGCATCAGCTATGAGATCAATCGCTGGTGCGGCGGCCATGACAACTGGCTGTCGGCCATTTTATCCGCCCCTGGCAAATGGCTGCAGCGGATTACCACCAACGAGCCGGATGATTCCATGATCGAATGTGCCATCCGCTCGCTGGAGCTCGTTATCCCCGAGGAAAAAGGTGCCGATCTCTGGGGCGCCTGAGCATAGAATACCTCTGCTGTCGGCAGAAGGGAGAACTGCATGAAGACCTACAACGACATTTACATGACCGCCCGCACCATCCTGCGCCAGCACGGTGTGGCCGGCTACAATCTGGAGGCGCGCCTTCTGGTGGCCCAGGCCGCGGACAAGTCCGTTCCGGATCTGCTCCGGGATTTGAAGCTCTATACCACGGACGCCGTGGAAAACCGGGTCATGGAGTATCTGGACCGCCGCCTGAACGGCGAGCCTGTGGCGTACATTACCGGCATATGGGAATTCTACGGTCTGCCCCTTATGGTCACGCCGGACGTGCTCATCCCCCGGATGGACACGGAACTGCTGGTGGACACTGCCAAGTCCCTGCTGATCGGCCGCAACATGAATGCGCGCATTCTGGATCTGTGCTGCGGCAGCGGCTGCATCTGCTGCGCCCTGGGCCATGAGCTGCCCGCCACCAAGTTGGTCGCGATTGATATCAGCGCCCGGGCCCTGGAGGTCTGCCGCATCAATATCGCCACCAACCGGCTGAACAGCCGGATCATCTGTATGCAGGCGGACGCCACCTCGTCTCCCCCCCTGGGCGTGGGCCAGTTCGATATGATCGTGTCCAATCCTCCCTACATCGCGAGCTCTGAAATCATGACGCTGGATCGCTCGGTGCGCGACTATGAGCCCATCTGGGCGCTGGACGGCGGCGAGGACGGTCTGCGTTTCTATAAAAGCATTATCAAGTACTGGAAAGCCCTGCTGCGCCCCGGCGGCTATCTGCTCTTTGAGGTGGGCGAAGGCCAGGCGGAGGCCGTGAAGGACATGCTTCTCTCCGCGGGCTTTGCCGCCGCCGACACCCGGACGGATACCCAGGGCGTCGAGCGGGTCGTAATCGGAAAAATGTACGCAGGCGACAATGACTTCGCCTCATACTGAAAGAAGGAGACAGAACAATGGCTGACAAAAAGAAGATTCCCGCAGTCGTCTCTCCCGCTGACAGCGACAAGAGAAAGGCGCTGGAAACCGCAATCGCCAAAATTGAAAAAGACTATGGCAAGGGCACCATCATGCGCCTGGGCGACGACATCCCTGTCAATGTGGAGGCGCTGTCCACCGGCTCTCTCTCCCTGGATTTGGCGCTGGGCATCGGGGGCGTTCCCCGGGGCCGTATTGTGGAGATCTACGGGCCTGAGGCCTCCGGCAAGACCACCCTTGCGCTGCACGTGGTCGCATCCGCCCAGAAATGCGGCGGCGAGGCCGCCTATATTGACGTGGAACACGCGCTGGAGCCCGCTTATGCCCGCGCTCTCGGCGTCGACATTGACAGCCTGCTGATCTCCCAGCCGGACACCGGCGAGCAGGCGCTGGATATTGCGGAGTCCCTGGTGCGCTCCGGCGCCATCGACGTACTGGTGATCGACTCCGTGGCCGCGCTGATCCCCCGCGTGGAGCTGGAGGGTGAAGTGGGCGACACGGTGGTGGGCGCGCTGGCGCGCCTCATGTCCCAGGCCATGCGCCGTCTGGCCGGCGCCATCTCCAAGAACAACTGCACCGTCATCTTTATCAACCAGCTGCGGCAGAAAATCGGCGTGATGTACGGCAATCCCGAGACCACGCCCGGCGGCCTTGCCCTGAAATACTACGCCTCCGTGCGGATCGATGTGCGGCGGATCGAAACGCTCAAGGTCAACGGTGAGATGATCGGCAACCGCACCCGGGCCAAGGTCGTCAAGAACAAGGTGGCGCCTCCCTTCCGCGAAGCCGAGTTCGACATCATGTACGGCGAGGGCATCTCCCGCGTCGGTGAGATTATCGACCTGGGCGTCAAGCTGGAGATCATCGACAAGGCGGGCGCCTGGTTCACCGTGGACGGTCAGCGGATTCAAGGCCGGGACGGCGTTAAGGAATATCTGCTGCAAAACGATGAGGTGCGGGATAAGATCGAGCAGGAGATCCGCGCCAATGCTTACAGGCTCATGTCTCCCCAGTCCCGCAAGGCCGCCCAGGTTTCCGGCCGGGTCGGCGTTGACGTCAGCGCCGCCGACTTCGACGGCGACTGATCCGGGAGCGTACTGCCATGCGGATTGCCGCTGTCCGGCAGACCTCGCCAGGCAGGCTGAGCGTTGTGCTGGAGGATAAGAGCGAGATCCGTTCCACGCTGGGCGTTATCACCGATCTGCGGCTCTATGCCGGCCGCGAGCTGGACGACTGCGAGCTGGAAACCCTGCGCCGGGACTCCGCCCGGGCCCTGGGGCGGGAACGCGCGCTGGAGCTGATCTCCCGCCGCCCCTTCTCCCGCAAAGAGCTGCGGGACAAGCTGCTGGAGAAAGGCGAAAGTGAGGACACGGCGGAATTCTGCGCCGCCTGGCTGACCGAACACGGTTTCCTGGACGACGAGCGCTGCGCCGCCGCTGTGGTGCGCCACTATGCGGCGAAGGGATACGGCTCCGGCCGTATCCGCGCCGAGCTCAGCCGCCGGGGCATCCGGAGGGAGCTTTGGGACGAGGCCCTGGCCGCCATGCCGGAGGCCGATGAAAAACTGGACGCCTTTATCTCCTCCCGGCTCAAAGACCCGGAGGATAAAAAGCAGATGCAACGAGTTGCAAACGCGCTGTACCGCCGGGGCTACTCCTGGGATGAGATTCGCTCCGCACTCAAGCGGCACAGCGCGGAAACCGAGGATATGGAATGAACGCGACTTTTGCCCTGATTTCTCTTGGCTGCGCCAAAAATCTTGTCAACAGCGAGCAAATGCTCTACCTGATGGACGAAGCCGGTTATCGGCTGGTGTCCGACCCCGACGGAGCCGACCTCGCCATCATAAACACCTGCGGCTTTATCGACGCCGCCAAAAGCGAGGCCATTGACAACATTCTCCAGATGGCGGAGCTGAAAAAGGCCGGCCGTCTGGGCGGTCTGATTGTCACCGGCTGCCTCTCCGAGCGCTACCAGGACAGCATTCTGACGGAACTGCCGGAGATTGATGCGGTGCTGGGTGTGGGAAGCTTTGGGCAGATCGTACAGGCGGCAGACGCGGTGCTGGAGGGCAGGCAGCTGCGCCTTTTCGGGGACCGCAACGCTCCCGTGGAGGAGATTCCCCGGGTCCTGAGCACCGGGCCTGCCTGGGCTTATCTGCGCATCGCCGAGGGCTGCAACAACTTCTGCGCCTTCTGCGCCATCCCCTATATCCGCGGCCGCTATCGTTCCCGCCCGCTGGAGGCCATATTGGCCGAGGCAGAAGATCTGGCGGCACACGGTGTAAAAGAACTGATTGTCATTGCGCAGGACATCACCCGCTATGGCACGGATCTGTACGGGAAACGATGTCTGGCCCGCTTGTGCCGGGAACTGGCAGGCATCGAGGGCGTGGAGTGGATTCGCCTGCACTACCTCTACCCCGACCAGTTTGACGACGAGCTGATTGATGAGATCGCAGGCAACGATAGAATTGTCAAATACCTGGATATCCCCATCCAGCATATCAACAACGGAATCCTCAAGGCCATGAATCGGCGCGGCAGCGGGGATGAAATCCGCGCGCTGTTTCGTACCCTGCGCGAGCGGATCCCCGGCCTGGTGCTGCGCACCAGCCTGATCGCAGGTCTCCCCGGAGAGGGAGAGGCCGAGTTCGAGGAGCTGTGCGGCTTTTTGAGGGAGGCGCGCATTGAGCGCGTCGGCGTCTTTCCTTTCTCTCCCGAAGAGGGCACCCCCGCCGCCGCTATGGACCATGTGGACGAGGAAGAGGCGCAGCGGCGCGCGCGTTTGATTCTGGAGCTGCAGGCCCCGATCATGGATGATTTTTGCCGAAGCTTCGTGGGCAGGACCATCCGCGTCCTGTGCGAGGACTATGATGAAGAGCTGCAGCGTACAGTGGGCCGCTCCTATGCCGACTCTCCGGACATCGACGGTCTGGTGTATGTGGACGGCGGCCGGTTGGGAGAAATCGTCAATGTGCGCATTGATTATGCAGAGGATGGCGCGCTCTACGGTGAGGAGGTGTAAGCCATGACGACCGCAAACAAGATTACCCTGTTTCGGATCGGTGCAATCCCGGTTTTCCTGCTTCTTGCCTATGCCGGGTGGCTCGTTCCGGCGCTGATCGTATATATCCTCGCCTGTCTCAGCGACCTGGCAGACGGCTATATCGCCCGTCACTACCGGCAGGTCACGGATTTCGGCAAATTTATGGACCCCTTGGCCGATAAAATGCTGGTGCTGGCCGCCATGTGCTTTTTCGTGGAGCGCGGGCAGATGCCCGGCTGGCTTGTGGCCATCGTGCTGTTTCGGGAGTTTGCCGTCTCCGGTCTGCGGCTGATCGCCGTGGAGCAGCAGCGCGTCATCGCCGCCGCCTGGTCCGGCAAGATCAAAACCACCGTGACCATGGTGGCGCTGGCCGTGATGCTGGTCTTTCCCCGGCTGACCGTTCTCAACCGGATCTGCTGCGCACTGATTCTGATTACAACCGTTTATTCCGGCGCAGAGTACTTCGCCAAGAATATCGACGTTTTCAAAGGAGCAAAATAAGGAATGAAACTGTATAATTCCGCTACAAGAACCAAGGATGAATTTGTCCCCAACCATCCGGATATCGTGAAAATGTACACCTGCGGTCCCACGGTATACCACTATGCCCATATCGGGAATCTGCGCAGCTACATCATGGAGGATGTTCTGGAGAAGTACCTCCGCTATGTGGGCTACAACGTCAAGCGCGTGATGAACATCACCGATGTGGGGCATCTGACCTCCGACGCTGACGAAGGCGAGGACAAGATGCTCAAGGGCGCAAAACGCGAGCATAAATCCGTCATGGAGATCGCAGAGTTTTACACCAAGGCCTTCTTCGACGACTGCGCAAAGCTGAACATCAAAACGCCCGACGTTGTTGAACCCGCCACCAACTGCATCGACGACTATATCCGAATCATTTCCAAGCTCATGGACACGGGCTACGCCTATTTTGCGGGCGGCAACGTGTATTTTGATACCTCCAAGCTGGAGCGCTACTACGTATTCAATGACTTCAACGCCGAGGATCTGGACGTGGGCGTGCGGGAAGGCGTGGAGGAGGATCCCAACAAGCGCAGCAAGAACGATTTTGTGCTTTGGTTTACCAAGTCCAAATTTGAGGATCAGGCCCTGAAATGGGACTCTCCCTGGGGCGTGGGGTATCCCGGCTGGCACATCGAATGCTCCGGCATCTCCATGAAGCATCTGGGCGAGGATCTGGACATTCACTGCGGCGGCATTGACAACGCTTTCCCCCACCACACCAATGAAATTGCCCAATCCGAGTCCTATCTCGGGCACAAATGGTGCAACTGGTGGATGCATGTCCTCCACCTGAACACCACATCCGGAAAAATGTCCAAGTCCAGCGGCGAGTTCCTGACGGTCTCCCTGCTGGAGGAAAAAGGCTATGATCCCCTGGCCTACCGTCTGTTCTGCCTGCAGAGCCACTACAGAAAGGCGCTGGTGTTCAGCTGGGAGAACCTGGACAACGCCCAGGGCAGCTACAACAAGCTGATTGCCCGCATTGCCGCTCTCAAGCCCGACGATGGGGAGATCGACCAGGCGGCAGTGGATGCGCTGAAGGCGCGCTTTACCGCCGCTCTGGACAACGATCTGAACACCTCTCTGGCCGTCACCGCGCTGTACGACGTGCTCAAGTACAAGACCAACGACGCCACCAAGCTGGCGGTTCTGGCGGACTTTGACCGGGTTCTGAGCCTGAGCCTGATGGAAAAGGCCGACGCCAAGCGTGAGGAGCTGAAACGGCAGGCCGTCAAAGCCGGCGAGTTCACCATCGTGTCCGAGTCCGGCGAGCAGAACCCCGCCGTGGAGGCCCGGATCCAGGCACGACAGGACGCCAAAAAAGCCAAGAATTATGCCGAGGCCGACCGCATCCGCGAAGAGCTGAAGGCTGAGGGCATCGAAGTCGTCGACATTCCGCACGGCGCCAAGTGGCGCCGGCTGTAAAAGCGCTTTTGAGCGGCAGCCGTTTCCATTTATAATGTAAAATGAAAGAAGACCGGGCGTTATAAAACGCCCGGTCTTCTCCTTGTCCGCTGTTTCAGTCGCCCAGCCGGATATACTTCCCGATCCGGTCAAAGAAGTCCCTGACAGAGCTGACCACCTTTTTTACTGTCTGTACGAAGCCGACCACTCTGGTCTTCGCCTCCGACACCTTCTGCAGCGTCTCCTGTACCTCTTCCACGCGGCTGCGCAGCGCGTTCACGTCCAGCCCCTCCAGCGAGCGGCAAAGCGTAATCAGCTGCTGAATCTGCCTGTCGGTCAGCGTCACGTTGTATTCCCCGGCAATCTGGACAATCTGCTGCCGGATTTCCTCATCCGACATTTTTGCGGTCTCGTCCAGCATCATCTTCAGATCGTTGACAATGGAGGTGGAGTCCATACTGCCGATCTCCTCGGCCAGAGAACCGGTGATTGTCAGCTCCTGCGTGCTCACCAGCTTTGCCAGGTCGTCCAGCTTCTTGCCGGTCATATCCTCATAGGCCTTGTAAATGCCGGTCAGCGCCGCAGTACCGCTGACCTCAAAAGGCGCGGCCACAATCACCCTGGCATCCGTGATGCCCGCGGTGGCCAGGGCGCTCATATACATCTCCGCCGTGCACCAGGTGATGTTGCTGGTCGTAACGTCCATGCCGGCCCCGTCCTGCAACAGCTCCACATATACGCAGGAGATGGAACGCGTTCCGATGATGGCGCTGTCCACATAACCCTCCAGATACTGCCTCTCCTCCTGGTTGGTCACCGTAAGCTCGATGACAGAGCCGCGCTTCACCTGGAAGGCGTTATAAACCGCCTCCACCTGCTCCTGTGTCAGGTCCGCGCCGATCACCGCGCGGCTCTGGTGCGTCTCATCCGCATAGGCGGCCGCCCCCAGCGAAAGCAGCAGAAGCACGGCCAGCACAGCGGCAATTCCTTTTTTCATCTCGCGGTTTCATCTCCTTTCCGGACGTCTTTAGGGTAACATAACTTCTGCCGCAAATAAAGTCCTTTTTGTTAAGAAGATTCTTAAGAATTATAAAGGCCCTTCCGGGTCTTTCCCGCAAAATTTCTTGACGGAGTCCGTGCCGCGGCGTATACTGTTTAACATAGTCAAAGGAGGGAAAAACATGAACGTTATCGTTGCAAAAGACTATACCGAGCAGTCCCGTCTTGCCGCCGACATTGTGGGGAAAATTGTCCGTGAGGATCCTTGCTGCTGCCTTGGCCTCGCCACCGGCTCCAGCCCTGTCGGGATGTATCAGGAGCTTGCTCGCCGCTGCCGGGAAGAAGGCCTGGACTTCTCACAGGTCCATTCCGTAAACCTGGATGAATACATCGGCCTCACCCCCGATCACGACCAGAGCTACCGCTATTTCATGGACAGCAACCTCTTTGATTCCATCAATATTGACAAGAAAAACACCTATGTTGCCAAGGGCATCGGTGATGTGGAGGAAAACCTGGCAGAGTTCCGCGCCGTGCTGGCCAAGAGCGATGTGGCCGTGCAGGTTCTCGGCGTAGGCCCCGACGGCCATATCGGCTTTAACGAGCCGGGTGAGCAGCTCTATTACTCCGCGCATCAGGAAGTCCTGGACGAGAGCACGATCGACGCCAACGCCCGCTTCTTCGCCACCCGGGACGAGGTGCCCCGCGGCGCCGTCACCATGGGCGTGGGCGAGATTATGCGCGCCCGCAAGCTGCTGACCATTATCAGCGGCTCCAACAAGGAGAACGCCGCCCGTCAGCTGCTGATGAGCGATGTGATTACCAGCCACTGCCCTGTGACTCTGGTCAAGCTGCATCCGGATTCCACCGTCATCCTCACGGAAGAGCTCGCCGCAAAGATCGGCTACGTCGGCTGAGACATCCCTCAACAGAAAGACGAAGGAACAGAGATTCTGTTCCTTCGTCTTTATTTATCCACTTTTATGATTGATTTTATCGTTTCCGGAGGGATCTTCACCACTTCGCGGTCGTACGTGATCAATCCGTTCAGTTCATCCTCCACATCTGTCAGCTGCGTATAAACCGCGGCCGCCAGTCCCTGCCGATAAGCGGGTGCGATCTGCTGCGCGTACAGCTCCTCCAGGGCAGCTTGCAGCTGGGCAGGCGTGTCAAATTTCCGGTACCCGAAATCCCTGCCGCCCCACACGTGGCCCGAAACCTTGTGGTTATAGCCGCCGAACTCACTGAGCAGCACCGCTCTCCCCCGCTTGTCCGGGCGGAAGGCGTATCTGCGGAAATACACATGCTCGCTGCGCAGCTCTCCCACTCCCTGATCGTGCCACCCGGAGGCGTGGTCGATGCTGCGCGTGTCGTCCAGCGCGCGGATCTGCCTGACGATCTCCGCTGCATCAAACTGTCCCCAGCCCTCGTTGAAGGGCACCCACATGGCGATGCAGGGGCAGTTGTACAGGTGCCGCAGCATCCCGCTCAATTCCTCCCGGAACTCTGCTCTGGCCTTGACGTTTCTCCGGGCAAACAGGGAGTACAAGTGATCCGGCAGGTGAAGTCCAGTCACAAGCGGCGCGGAAATCACCAGCGGATTGTAGCTGCCGCCGCCGTTGGGCATATCCTGCCACACCAGCATTCCCAGCCGGTCACAGTGGTAATACCAGCGCAGAGGCTCCACCTTGATGTGCTTGCGCAGCATGGTAAAGCCCATGGACTTGGCCATGCTGATGTCGTAGACCATGGCCTCATCACAGGGCGCGGTGTACAGTCCGTCGGGCCAATAGCCCTGATCCAGCAGCCCGTTGTGGAAATACGGCTTCCCATTGAGAAACAGGCGCATAACGCCATCCGCGTCTTTCTCCACGGAGAATTTGCGCATGGCGAAATAGCTCTGCACAAGATCCTCCCCACAGCGTACGGTCAGCCCGTAAAGCTTGGGATGCTCCGGGCTCCAGGGCTCAAAATCCGGAACCGGAATCTCCGCCGGCAGCCGGTACGAGACGCCGTTAAACTCGGCATACGCCGGCTGATCTTCCGACAGCTCCGCTCCGATTGCCACAGACGCGCTGTCAAAATGCGGCGTGACGCGCAGCGATTTGATGTAGGCCGCCGGAACCGCCTCCAGCCAGACTGTCTGCCAGATGCCGCTCTGGGGCGTGTACCAGATGCCGCCGCGCCTGGTTTTCTGTTTTCCTCTGGTATGTCCGCTCTTCTCCGTATCGTCGCTGACGCGGACCGTGATCACCATGCCGCCCTCGCGGATGGCGTCCGTCACATCCGCTTCAAAGGGCAGATAGCCCCCCACGTGCTGCGCCACCTGGGCGTCGTTGACCCAGACCGCCGCCGTCTGATCCACGGCCCCGAAATGCAGCAGAATTCGTTTTCCGCTGAAAGTCGACGGGATGGTCACCGTGCGGCGATACCACAGGTACTCGCCGGCCCGCAGCGTGCGTCCTACGCCGGACAGCTCCGCCTCCGGAGAAAAGGGCACGAGAATCTTTCCGTCAAAGGTCTTGGGGAAGCGGCTGCTGTCTGTGATGGCATAATCCCACAGACCGTTCAAGTTGAGCCAGCCCTGCCGCGCCATCTGCGGGCGCGGATACTCCGGCAGCGGCTTTTCCCGATTGATTGTATCTGTCCACGGTGTCTTCATGGCCACCTCCAAATACTCCCGTGACGCGGCAGGCCCGGGCAGAAATCTGTCCGGGCCTGCCATGTCTGTGCTTCTCCCGTATCAGAACAGGCCGGGCAGACCGCCCATCCCGCCCTGCAGCTTGGCCATGGACTGACTGGTCTTGTCGTCCGCCATCTTCAGCGCGCCGTTGATTGCGGCCAGGATCAGATCCTGCAGCATTTCCACGTCCTCCGGATCCACGACCTCAGGGTCGATTTCCAGACCGGTGAACTCCCGGGTGCCTGTGACGGTTGCTTTCACCGCGCCGCCGCCGGCCGTGAATTCAAAGGTGGAGGACTCCAGCTCCTGCTGCATTTTCAAAAACTCCTGCTGCATTTTCTGGGCCTGCTTCATCATGTTCATCTGACTGCCGCCGGAAAAGCCCCCGCGATACCCGCCTTTTGCCATATGCTTCTCTCCTATCTGCCGCCGCTGACCGGGTCGGCTGTTTTGAATGTCTGTGCGCCGCTCAGACGAAGCGCACTTCCTTGAATTGCTTCAGTTCATCCAGACTGCGCGTTTTCCCCTGGCTCTGCAGCTCCTTCAGCTGTACTCTCAGCTCTCTGCCGCATACCTGCCGCGCCGCTTCCGCTACTTTCTCCAGCACCTCCTGCCGGTTAAACCGGTCGTACAGGAAGCCGGGCAAAACCTCCAGCACCAGCGCCGTGTCCTCCAGCGTGCCGCGCACACGGCTCTCATCGCCCAGGCTGAAGCGCAGCTCCATGGGCAGGTTCGGCGTCACCGCCGCGCGGATCGCCTCCCAACTGCCGACGGGCCGCGGTGCAGGCGGCGGCTCCTCCGCGCTCTCGCGCTTGAGGAACACGTCCTCCGGCTGCTCCTCCTGGAAGACCTCCAGCTCCGGTTCGTCCTCCTCCGCGTGCGCCGGGCGGGATTCCCGAACCGGCGGCAACTCGCCGAAGGGCTCCTCGTCCTCCTGCGGCAGCGGCGGTGCAGAGCGCTGCGGAACGCCGCGGGCCAGTTCCTCCTCCAGGCGGGAAATGCGTGCGCGCAGCTGCAGCGCGCTCTCCCCCGCCGGGTCGGAACACAGGGAAACCAGGCACAGCTCCGCCGCCGTCCTGGGATTCCCCGCCTCCCGCAGGCCGCCGATGGCCCGCTGCACCGTGTCCATGGCGCAGAGCAGTTCTTCCGCCGTCATCTGTCTCGCAAAATCGCTGAGCACCGACAGGTCATAGCCGCCCGAGATCAACTCACCCGCACTTTTGGGGGCGACATGCACCATCAGGATATCCCGCATCAGGCCGTTCAGCTCGCCCAGCAGGGAGGCCGGATCCTTTCCGTCCATCCACATGCGGCTGAAGGTCTGCAGCACAGCCGCAGTCTCCTGCCGCAGAATCAGTCCCAGCAGCTCTGCGATCCGCCGGTTTCCCGCCAGCCCCACGGTACTGTATACCGTGTCCACATCGATCTTTTCTGACGCAGAGCACTGATCCAGCAGGCTCAGGGCGTCGCGCACGCCGCCGTCAGCCATGCGGGCAATCAGCTCCGCCGCCTCTTCGCTCAGTGCAATCCGCTCCTGCTCCGCAATATAGCGCAGATACCGGGCGATCTCCGCCGTCCCGATTCTGCGGAAGCTGTGCCGCTGGCACCGGGACAAGATGGTGGCCGGCACCTTCTGCAGCTCGGTGGTGGCCAGAATGAACATCAGGTGCTCCGGCGGCTCTTCCAGAATCTTCAGCAGCGCATTGAACGCCGGCATGGAGAGCATGTGCACCTCGTCAATAATATACACGCGCTTTTTTACCGTCGCCGGGGAAAAAACAGCCTCCTCCCGCAGGGCGCGCACATTGTCCACGCCGTTGTTGGAGGCCGCGTCCAGTTCCACCACATCCAGAACGGAGCCCTCCGCGATGCCGCGGCAGGCGGCGCAGCATCCGCAGGGGTTCCCGTCCTGCGGGTTTTCGCAGTTGACCGCCCGCGCCAGAATACGGGCGCAGGTGGTTTTCCCGGTGCCGCGGGTACCGATGAACAGATAGGCGTGGGACAGCCGCCCGGAGCGGACCTGCTGCTTCAGGGTCTCCGTGATATGCTCCTGGCCAATCACCTGGTCAAAGGTCTGCGGCCGCCATTTTCGATACAGTGCCTGATACATGCCGCACCTCCCCGCGCGTACAGCTGAGAAGTGGCTCTTGACAAGACTGCACACCAGGCTCCGAATCCTGCGCTACATCCGTTACGCCGGCAGCCGGCTCGGATCCGGCACCCTCGCGGCACAGGCCAAACACCGCTTAATGCTGCTCGGTTCCCCGCCTGACATGGTTCACGGGTTGACCTTGCACGAGACCGGATCTTCAACGCTGCTTACCGGGGTCAGACGACACAGTGCATACCCTCGGCCCGGGATTCATCCCTGCTATAGCGGATTGCAGGTTACAGGGCACCGCTGGCTCCCCGACTAGTGCAGCCTTGTCAAAAGCCACTCAAATATTTTACACTACTTTGCCTTTGGAATCAACCTGTTTTTTCTCAGGTCGGAAAAAGCAAAACACCCCTATTTTGTGCCGTACATGCGCTCGTAATACGTTCTGTACTCACCGTTGACAATAGTCTCCCACCAGGTCCGGTGCTCCAGATACCACCGGATGGTCATGCGGATGCCGTCGGAAAACCTTGTCTCCGGCAGCCACCCCAGCTCGCTGTGGATCTTGCTGGGATCGATGGCGTACCGCAGGTCGTGGCCCTTTCGATCCGTCACAAAGCGGATCAGGCTTTCGCTCTTCCCCAGCTCCCTGCAGATCAGGCGAACAATGTCGATGTTGTGCATTTCATTGTGCCCGCCGATGTTGTAGACCTCGCCCTCCCGGCCCTTGCGCAGCACCAAATCCACCGCCTTGCAGTGATCCTCCACATAGAGCCAGTCCCGCACATTTTCGCCCGTTCCGTATACCGGAAGCGGCTTGTCCGCCAAGGCGTTGGCAATCATCAGCGGGATCAGCTTCTCCGGGAACTGATAAGGGCCGTAGTTGTTGGAGCAGCGGCTGATGGTCACCGGCAGTCCATAGGTGCGGTGATAGGCCAGCGTCAGCAGGTCGGCCGCGGCCTTGGAGCTGGAATAGGGCGAGCTGGTGTGAATCGGCGTCTCTTCCGTGAAAAACAGATCCGGCCGGTCCAGCGGCAGATCGCCGTAGACCTCGTCGGTGGAGACCTGGTGATAGCGCCCGATGCCGAAGGTGCGGCAGGCGTCCATCAAAACACTGGTGCCGATGATATTGGTCTGGAGGAAAACCCCGGGGTCTTCGATGGAGCGATCCACATGGCTCTCCGCCGCGAAATTGACCACCACATCCGGCTTTTCCTCTTCAAACAGCTGATACACCGCCCTGCGGTCACAGATATCCTCTTTCACAAAGCGGAAATTCTGTTTGTCCAGAACCGGCGCCAGGGTAGAAAGATTGCCCGCATAGGTCAGCTTATCCAGGCAGAGGATCCGATCCTCCGGGTGCTCCTTCAGCATATAAAAGATGAAATTGCTGCCGATAAAACCGGCGCCGCCGGTCACCAGAATGGTCATGGCTCCTCCCCTTCGGCCAGCTCCAGCAGGTAGCGGCCGTACTCGGTCATGCGCAGATCCTCCCCGATCCGCCGCAGCTGCGCGGTGTCGATAAAGCCTCTGCGCCAGGCAATCTCCTCAATGCAGGACACATAAAAGCCCTGGCGATCCTGCACGGCCTTGATAAACTCCGCCGCGGTAAGCATGGCCTCCGGCGTGCCCGTGTCCAGCCAGGCCATCCCCCGCCCCAGCAGCTGCACATACAGCTCGCCCATCTCCAGATAGGCGTTGTTGACCGAGGTGATCTCAATTTCGCCCCGGGCCGAGGGCTTCACCTGTTTGGCGATCTCCACCACCCGGTTGTCGTAAAAATACAGCCCCGGCACAGCGTAGTGGGACTTGGGAACGCTTGGTTTTTCCTCAATGGACAGCACCTTGCCGTCCTTGTCAAACTCCACCACGCCAAAAGCCCGGGGATCCTTCACCGGGTATCCGAAAATGGTGGCGCCGGACTCATTTTTCATAGTCTGCCAGAGGATGCGGGACAAGTCCTGCCCATAGAACACGTTGTCTCCCAGAATCAGACAGACGGAATCCCCCGCGATAAAGTCCTCCCCCAGGATGAACGCGTCCGCAAGGCCGCGGGGCGTCTCCTGGATCTTATAGCGAATGGATACGCCGATCCGGCTCCCATCTCCCAGGAGCTTTTCATAGGCCGGGGTATCCTCAGGAGTGGAGATCAGCAGAATGTCCCGGATGCCCGCCAGAAGCAGAACGGAAAGCGGATAGTACACCAGAGGCTTGTCATAAATGGGAAGCAGCTGTTTGGAGACAGCCCTCGTCATCGGATAGAGCCGCGTCCCCTTGCCGCCTGCCAGAATAATGCCTTTCATGCCGGATCCCCTCCCATACGTATTATAATGACTATATGATGGCGAAAAGCCGGAAAGCTTTTCGCCGCGCCGCTTTGCAGCGCAGCGAAATCAATCGAATCCTCGATTGATTTCGCCATCCGATGATCATTCTTATCGGAGCTTGCTGTATTTCTGGAGCCCCTTGACCGTATACCAGGCCATGTAATACAGGCTGCTCACGGGCCCCAGGCCCGCTTCCCGGTAGGTGTTCCAGTTCATTCGCGCCGCCTTCAGCTTGTTCGCGGACTTGGAGGTGTCCGAGCGCCGGTAAATCAGAAGCGGCTCATCCACGCCGTAGGCATATGCCTCCTCTTCCAGGATGGCAAGCCATGCCGCAAAATCCTCATGGATGCCGCGTCCGGCGGGAAAAGGATGCCGAAGCATGGTCTCCCGCCTGACCAGCACGGAGGAGCAGGACAGCAGGTTCTGCTTCAGCAGCTGCCGACGGTCAATCCGTTCCGGCACATGCAGTACATAGTCCATCGGCACGCCGGTCTGCGTCATAAAGCCGGAGCCGGTGAAAAACAGCACGCCCCGGGGGAACCGCGCAAGCAGCCCCAGCTGCTTTTCCAGCTTGTCGGGCGTCCACATGTCGTCACTGTCCAGAAAGGCGATCCAGGCCCCCTGTGCCAGCTCCACGCCCCGGTTTCGGGTCCTTCCCACGCCTTCGTTCCGCTCGTTCCGAAACGCGCGGATGCGCGCATCCCCGGCGCAAAGCTCCTGAATCCGGTCCCAGGTTCCGTCGGTGGAGCAATCGTCCAGAATCAGCAGCTCCCAATCGGTTCTGCTCTGGCGGATAACGCTGTCCGCCGCCTGCACAATGTACCGTTCACAATTATAGGCAGGCATGATCACCGAGATCAATCCGTTCCCCATGCTCTTATCCGTTCCCCACGCCGACGGTCTCTTTTTCTTCGTCTGCTCCGCTCTCTTCCAGCAGCACGCCCTCCGTGCTCTCCGGCTGGAACAGGATCTTCACCGTGGCAAAGATAATGCGCATATCCTCCAGAAAGCTGGGGTTTGCGATGTACATCAGATCCATCTGCAGCTTGTCATAGGGCGAGGTGTTGTACTTTCCATAGACCTGGGCGTAGCCTGTGAGACCGGCCTTGGCCTGCAGCCTCAGACGGAACTCCGGCAGGGTCTTTTCAATCTGCGCCGCGATCTCCGGCCGCTCCGGCCGCGGACCGCAGACGCTCATATCCCCCTTCAGGATGCAGAACAGCTGCGGCAGTTCATCCAGCCGAACCTTGCGCAGCACGCGCCCGATCGGCGTAATGCGCGCATCCCGATCGCCGGAGGAGAGCCGCGCCACGCCGTCGCTCTCCGCGTCCACCCGCATACTGCGGAACTTGATGATATTAAACACCTTGCCGTCCTTGGTCAGACGGCGTTGCTTGTAGAAGACCGGCCCGCCGTCGTAGGCCTTGATGGCGATCGCCGTCAGCAAAAACAGAGGCGAGAAAATGACGAGTGCGGCCAGCGCGAGGAGAATATCCATCACGCGCTTGAAGCACATGTAGTACAGCGACGGGTTGTAGCGCCCCACCTTGAGAATCGGCAGGTGGAACATGTGCATGCGCTTGGCCCCGCTCATCACCAGATCGCCTACCCGGGGGATCACGTACATATCGATCCCCCGCTCCACGCAGTATTTCAGCACGATATTCCGCTCATGGCTATGTACGCCGCTCATAAACACCGTGTCCAGGCCCTGCAGCATGTCCAGATCTTCAAGACACTCCTCAATGGAGGCGATCCGGCACACCCGAAACTCCTTCTGCATGCCGTATTTGTCTATCACTTCCTCCATGCCAGTCCGCGTATCGTAGACAATGGCGGACTTGTTGGGCCGGAATGCGGCAAAATACCACTTGTGCGCCAGAACCGTGCCGATCGCCGTAAGCAGCAGCTGGGCGGCAAACGCCCCCATCAGCGGAAGCGGCTTGGGCGGTTTTTGCGCCAGCAGGAAAATCACCACATACATCACCGCATCGGCAAACAGTGCGGCCAGTCCCTGGCTGTACACCGATTCCGAAATCCGGTTCAGGGAGATGGAGAAGCCGTCATACACCCGGCCGAAGAGCACATACAGCACAATGAACACCAGAATAATCGCCCAGTTGCCCCGGTGGTAGTACGGCTTCACAATCCTTGTGGCATAAAAGCTGTACCAGCAATAGATGAAGGGCACCGTGACCAGCACGACGTTGACCGTGTTGATCAGGGACAGGACCAAATCTTTTCGTTTATCTCTCATTATCGTCCCTCGAATCCCGCGCCGGGCGGTGCGGGAGGAATAGATTGCACTGCAAAAAGGAGAAACGCCAGTACTCCTATTTTTATTACTATATCATAGCTTCCGCCGAAATGCAATCATAGCTTCCGGGGGAAGCGCACAGGCGGGGCGTGCACCGACGCAGGTTCCGCTTGCATCCTGTCAAAAACTGTTATACAATGACGGCAGGCCGGCGAAACGCATTTCTGCGCTTCGCCATCCGATCCTCCGTATAGATTTCTTTGTGCAGGAAGACAGCTCCATACAGAAGAACAGGAGAAAGGGACATGAAAAGCATTCTGATGTTTCACCGGGACGACTGCGGCTATTGCCTGAAGGCAAACCGCGCGCTGGACGAACTGATGGCCGGGAATCCCGCCTACCGGGATCTGCAAATCACCAAAATTGAAGAGACGCAGCAGCCAGTCCTCGCCGACCAATACGACTACTACGCGGTGCCCACCTTTTATGTGGACGGCAAGAAGGTCTTTGAAGCCCATATCGGCATGAGCTACGAGGCCATCAAGGCCGCCGTCAAGGATGTGCTGGACACAGCGCTGCAGAACGAGTGAACGGGAAGCCGGGGCCGGTGCGCAATTCGCGCACCGGCCCCGGCTTTTTATCTGTATCAGATATCATGGCACACCTTGCCCGGATTCAAAATGCCATTGGGATCGAACACCGCCTTGATCGCGCCCATCAGACCGTAGGCCGTGTCCCCCACGGACTCCCTCAGATACGCCTTCTTGGCGTGGCCGATGGCGTGCTCACCGGATACCTGACCGCCGAACTCCGTGCATTTGGCATAGCACTCATCCATCACCCGCTTGGCCCGTTCCAGGAATTCCTCCCGGCCCAGTTCATTGGAGCAGGCGTAGATGTGCAGATTTCCGTCGCCCGCGTGGCCGTAGGAGCGGATGCGCAGGCCGTTTCTGTCCCCCGCCGCGTGGGTAAAATTCAGAAAGTCGGCAATGCGGTCCACAGGGATCACCACGTCCATTTCATCCATCAGCCGGGTATCGGCCTCAATCGCCGTCAGAAACGCGCTGCGCGCGGCCCAGACCTCACGCTTCAGATTGGGAGAGTCCACCACCAGCACGTCGTAAGCGCCGGTCTCCTCGGCCACCTCGCCCAGACGGATCATGCGCGGCTCCAGTTCGTCCTCGCTGTCGCCCACAAAGGTGATGAGAATATAGGCGCCCACCTCGCGTCTGTTGACCACTGTGGGGAAAATCCGGTTGCCGATAAAGGCCGCGGAGGAATCCACCACATCCCGCTCCGCAAATTCAATGGACTGGGGATCCAGGCCCGCCAGCTTGATTCTTGGCACCGCGGCGATGGCCGTCGCCACATCCGCATAGGGCAGAATGAAGCTCATATCCGCCTTGGGCGCGGGAATCAGCTTCATGGTCAGCTCTGTGATGACGCCCAGCGTCCCCTCGGAGCCGATGATCAAATGCAGCAGGCTGTAGCCGGAGCTGGACTTGCACACCGTCTTGCCAAGGTGCAGCACTTCCCCGCTCGGCAGCACCACCGTCATCGCCAGAACATAGTCCCGGGTCGTGCCGTATTTAATGGCGCGCATACCGCCGGCGTTGGTGCTCACGTTGCCGCCCACCGTGGCAGTCTTTTCGCCGGGATCCGGCGGGTACATCAGCCCATGGGCCAGCACGTCCGCCGCCAGATCCTGAAGCAGCACCCCCGGCTGAATTTTCACTACAAGGTTTTTCATATCGTATTCCAGAATTCTGTTCATCCGCTCCGTAGACAGGATGATGCCGCCGTGTACGGGCACACAGCCGCCCACGAGGCCTGTACCGGCGCCGCGCACCGTAACCGGGATGCGATTCTCATTGCACAGCTTCAGGATGGCCGAAACCTGTCCGGTGCTCTCCGCCAGACAGACTGCCTCCGGCAGATATTTCCCGTAGAGCGGCATTTCGTCGTGGGAATAGTCCTCCTTGACGGCGTCCCCGGCCATGAAATTCTGCGCGCCCACCAGCTCCCGCAGCTGCTCCGCCAGTTCGGATGTGAGCTTATTGTATGATTCCATATCCACGCTCCTCACCTGTATCAATTCTCTGCGCTGTCGGTTCCATTATATTTCAATTCCCATGATCTGTAAAGAACAGCTTTCTCATAGCTTGCTCCCGCAGTGGGTTTGGTTCCGGTTTTGCTGGTTTTCGGCAATTCATTCAAGTATCCATTCCGTCTTTTCCGCATTGCGGCAGAAAGCCTCCGGCTGCTGTTGCCGGCTGTCCTCCCGACTCACGCAAAATCTTCTTTCCTTTTTTCCTTTGCCGTACTATAATATCCCCATAGTATACGCCGTGTTTCGCGGCGGATGGGAGACAGACATGGATCAGACTTCGATCTTTTCAACATCTGAGCAGGAAGCGTATGCGCAGATCGAGCCCAGGCTTCTCTCTGTCCTGGAGGAAAACTGGGCCGACACCTCTCTGCTGCGCCTGGACGTTCGTAAAAACTACTGCTCCATTGTGTACGGCAGTTCTGTAGTGGCCCGTCTGAGCGCCGGGGCTTCTCCCACGCTGAGCGTCCTCCGGTGCAAAAGCCCGATTCCGGGCGCCGCGGAAGACGGCAACTTCTGCAAGCTCACGCTGTCGGATCTGGCAGAGGCCCAGCGCTATGTACCGCAAATGCAGGAGGCGCTGCAAAGCATTCTGGACCGTGTGCCTAAGGAGTTCTCCTGCTGCAGCCGGTATCAGGCCTGCAGCGATGCGCGCTCCTGTGTCAACCCGGACAAGAGTCTGGCCCTGCGCTGTGCCTACCGGAAGGTGCTGCACAGCGGCAAGGTATACTATGGGCCAAACCGAAACGTATAAAACGGCACAGAAAGCGCCGCGGTTTTCAGTCAGAAAACCGCGGCGCTTTTTCACTCAGTCGTCTTTTTTCTCCTCTCGCCCACCGAGAAGGGTCTCCTTGAAGAAGTTGACGACGGAATGCCGCGCCTCTTCCCAGATCGCGTCCCGGCTGGCAGCTCCCAGCTTGAGCAGGGTCTCCTTCACGCTTTTCTGCCGCTCCGGATCCATGTCCACCAGCGCCTTCAGCACAGCGCCGTAGCCCTGCCAGCGATTCTTGTTCAGCTCGGAGAGGGTCAGCGCGCCGGAGGCGTCCAGCGAATCAAAGATTGCCGACACCAGATTCGCCCGCTGGTCATCGTCCAGATCCTCAAGCCAGCGGTGCAGAACCGTATCCATGATCGCGCCTGTCGCCGACAGGTGATCGGTCGTGACAAAATGCGTCCCCAAAACGCCCCAGCTGTACGGGTCATGCTGCAGGATGCCCTCTGCCGTGCTCTTGACAATCTGCCGCTCCTCCTTGTTGATCAGCAGCTGCCCCACAACGGCGGACTCCGGTATCGTCAGCTGTACCTTATCCAGAATCTCCTGATACTCGGGGGATTCCACAACGCTCCGGTTAAAGCCGGGGCCGTCAAACGAATCCACCTGCAGGATGCGCTCCTTCACCTCGCTTTTGCAGAATGCCGCCGCAAAGACCGCAAGATTGCCGCCCTTGGAGTGCCCGCCGACCCGCAGCGGCTTGTCGTTCGTCCAGGCCACCCGCTCAAGATACAGCTGCGCCTGCTGTTGGCCGCAGGTCTCCTCCAGAAAGCTGAAATTGAAATCCTCCCGCCAGCCCACAATGCTGTTGTCCGTTCCCCGGTAGGCCACATAGCAGCTTCCGTCCTTCAGATAGAAGCAGACCGCGGCAAACTGGTATTGCTGCTCGACGTCGGTGGCGACCTCATACGCGCCCACCCGGACGTCCCGGAAGCGCGGGCTTTTCCCCGCCGCCAGCAAAAGCGGTTTGGGATCGTTTACCAGATAGCTCTGATCTCTGCCGGATGCCTCATAGGCCGAGGCCAGCTTCTGGAGGCTGACGGTCTTTCCGCTCTCCAGGTCAGGTACGATCCCCGCCATATCCGCATAGGCCAGCTCCGCGAAAATCAGGCTGTCGACCTCGTTGAACGGGTATTTCCTCATCGGAAGATCTCCGCGCCAACTGAGATAATCCACAAAGTTATCCATACCGGCTCCCCCTTATCCGTGTTCTCTTTTGTTTCAGCCTACCATTCACCGCGGAAAAAATCAACAGCCTATGAAAGATTTTACAAATTCGGACTCCTGTGCTATAATGATTATCATACTGAGAAAAAAAGATACGGAGGCCTCATTATGCGACTTCTCGGCTTTATCGGAACCGGCAGTATGGGCGGCGCGCTGGCACGTGCCGCCGCCAAAGACCCCGACAACACCCTGCTTCTCTCCAATCGCCATCCGGAAAAGGCCCAGGCGCTGGCCGCGGAGATCGGCGGCAGCGTCACAGACAATGCGGAGGTGCTGCGCCGGGCCGACTATATTTTTCTCGGCGTCAAGCCGAAAATGGTACCCGCCCTGCTGCGGGAGAGCGTCCCGGAGCTGAAAGCGCGTTTTGTGCCGCCGGTTCTGGTGAGCATGGCCGCGGGCGTCTCGTTGAAAGAGCTGTACACGCTGTCAGAGGGGCTCTGTCCGATCATTCGGATTCTGCCGAACATTCCGGTCTCAGTGGGCGCCGGCGTCACCTTCTATACCGCAGGCGAGACCGTGAGCCGGGAGCAGTTGGACGGCTTTCTCCAGATCATGCGGTACTCCGGCTCTCTGGTGGCTCTGGAGGAGGAGCTGTTTGATGCGGGTTCCGCAGTGGCAGGCTGCGGCGGCGCCTATGTCGCCCTGTTTATTGAAGGTCTGGCCGACGGCGGCCTTGCCTGCGGTCTGCCGAGAAAGCAGG
>JAEEGL012074511.1_pt1 | contig 27463 bp, 26 predicted proteins | sample 9134231 | NCBI WGS metagenome assembly JAEEGL01 (sample SAMN16246548, study PRJNA631951) | gut metagenome | biome: gut microbiome; feature: rumen; material: fiber-attached | host: Bos | place: Iran: Karaj | collected 2018-10
ACTGAAGAAGAGAAAGTCGGCTTCCGAATCGTACGCCGTGCTCTTGAAGAGCCAATCCGCCAGATTGCTGAAAACGCTGGTGTTGACGGTGCTGTCGTTGCAGAAAAAGCAAAGAACGAAAAGAAAGGCACTGGCTACAATGCCCGCACTGGAAAATGGGTTGACATGATGGACGACGGTATCATCGACCCGGCCAAGGTAACTCGAAGCGCACTCCAGAACGCCGCAAGCGTCGCCGGAATGCTCCTCACAACAGAATGTGCAATCACAGACATCCCAGAGCCACCGGCACCAGCACCGGCAGCTGCTCCTGACATGGGCGGAATGTACTAATAAGCAAGGCGAGAAATCGGTAACGATTTCTCGTTAAGAAGTCAGCAAGGACTTCGGCGAATGTACTAATAAGTAGCAAATAAAAGCAAAGGCTCGCTCCGTTGGGGCGGGCTTTTCTACTGCAAAAGCATCTGGTCGTTGTTAATCTTTATTTTCTTGAACTCGGCTGTTAAATCTTCCATAGTAAGGGATTCTTTTTCTTTGCCCGAAATATCAAGGACGATTCTGCCCTTATCCATCATCAGAAGGCGGTTTCCGTAGTCCAAAGCCTGCTGCATGTTGTGGGTCACCATCATAACCGTAAGATTGTATTGCTCGGCAAACTGTTTCGTGAGCTTCATTATTATATCCGCATTCGTCGGGTCAAGAGCCGCCGTATGCTCGTCCAAAAGAAGCAGCTCAGGCTTACTCATAACGGCCATCAAAAGCGTAAGAGCCTGCCTCTGCCCGCCTGAGAACTGCTCCACATTATCGTTAAGCCTGTTTTCAAGATTCATATTCAGGACTTTCAGCTGCTCGCGGAAAGCCGCCTTCATCTTGGCATTCAGACTTATCCTAAGCGATTTAGGACCTTTTTTCATGCAGATAACCATATTGTCTTGCAAAGTCATTTTTCCTGCCGTCCCAAGCAAAGGATTCTGGAAAATTCGCCCGATATAACAGGCCCTCTTGTATTCGGCGTCGTTAGTTATGTTTTTTACCTGCCCATTTTCGTCTTTGTCAAGCAAAATTTGCCCTGAGCAAGGCTTTATCGTACCGGCAATTGCATTGTAAAGAGTTGATTTTCCCGCACCGTTTGAACCGATGACAGTTATAAAATCACCGCGTTTTATGTTCAGGTTTATATCTTTGAGAGCAGTGTTTTCATCTGGCGTACCCGCATTAAATATAACGGAAATATTTCTGAGTTCCAGCATTATTTTTCCTCCGGGCGTTTCAAATGATTCTTAATGTAAGAAATTATATCTTTTTTTGAGATTATGAGGCACAAAATGATTAGAAGCCCCGTAATCAGCTTGAGGTCGTTTGAATTCATTCCAATCATGTAACCGTACCGTCTTGCAATAAACATAAGCGCGCGGTAGACGATTGAGCCAAGAATCACACGCAAAAGCTGAAGCCCGATTTTGTTCGACTTTATGATAAATTCTCCGAGCATAAGCGACGCAAGTCCCGAAACAACCACCCCAGAGCCGCTTCCCACATCGGCAAACCCCGCGTACATGGAAAAAAGCGCGCCGCTCAGAGCCGCAAGCCCGTCCCCAAAGCAGACCCCAACACCACGCACGAACCTCGGGTCAACTCCCTGCGATATTACCATCTGAGGGTTGCTTCCGAGCGCGCCCATAGTAAGCCCAAAATCAGTTTTGAAAAAAAGGTCAAGGACAAGAATAAGAAAGTTAACAAAAACCACAAGAAAAATTACGATTCCCCACTCAGAAGGGACTTGCGAAAATGATTCTTTCATAAATGCAATGATTTTTGAGAAGACAGTCGGAATCCTGAGCAAAGAAATGTTCGCATGATTTGACATTACACGCAGATTGACCGAATAGAGCATGGTCATCATCAATATACCAGAAAGCAAATCAGGAACCCGAAGCTTTGTGTAAATCACAGTCGTACAAAGTCCTGCCAAAAGCCCTGCCGAAAAAGCAAACAAAAGAGCAAGCGATGGCGAAATGCCGTGCGTAAGACAAGCAGCCAAAACACAAGCTCCGAGCGGAAACGAACCGTCAACGGTCATATCACAAAAATTAAGGACGCGGAAGGTCATAAACACGCCCAGAACCATAATTCCAAAAATCAAGCCTTCTATGAAAATACCTTGAATCATTTTTAATAGAAGATTTTAGCGATAAAAATATGAATTAGCAATCATAAAATCAAAAATCGCGTATAATCGTTCACTCCCCCACTTGATACTATGTTTCTATTTATAGTAACATGATTTTTGTAAATAAAAGAGATGTTCGGAGAACTGAATTTTCCGAGCAGGTCTTCTATATCCGGAGAAACACATGAAATTTACAAAATCAATTGCACTTATAGCTTCGGCAATCGCGCTTTTTTCTTTTGCCAGCTGCACAAAAAAAACTAGTTCCAAAAAATCAAAATCCGTCAAAATCGGAATCGCAAAAATCGTTCAGCACGCCGCCCTTGATTCAGTAGAAAAAGGAATCGTTGATTTTCTCACCGAGAACGGAATCGAAGCTTCGTACGACTTCCAGAACGCGAACGGAGACACGAACACAGCCGCCCAAATCGCAATGAAATACCGTGACGAGAGAGTTGATGTGGCGGTAGGCATTGCGACTCCTGTTGCACTTGCGCTCGCAAACACAATCAAGGACATTCCTGTTGTGTTCGGCACTGTGACAGACCCGCTTTCAGCAGGCCTTGTAACGACACTTGACCACGGGGACGGAAATGTAACAGGAATGAGCGACCAGATTCCTACAGAGCAGCACATAGCTTTATTCAAGGAGATTGCAGGGATAAAAACGCTCGGCTACATTTACACCAGCAACGAAGCCAATTCAGTTTCATCGCTGAACCTTGTGAAAAAAGCATGCGAAGACAACGGAATCGCGCTTGTAACACAGGCAATCACAAACTCATCCGAAGTAAAACAGGCCGCCGACACAATCGTAAATCGTGTTGACGGAATTTATCTTACCACGGACAACACCGTATTCAGCGCGCTTTCTTCGCTTATCAATGTGTTCGCCTCAGAAAAAAAGCCCGTGTTCTCAGGAGATGTGACCGGTGCAATGGACGGCGACTGCACTATCGCAAGCGGATTCAACTACTACAAGGCCGGACGCGCTACAGGAGAAATCGTAATGAGAATTCTCAATGGCGAAAAACCAGATTCAATTCCTGTTCGATTTATGACAGACCCCAGCGACTCAGACCTTCTCTTTGACCTTGATTCGGCTAAAAACTGCGGAATACAGATTCCTGAAAAATATCTTTCTCAGGCAAACATGATTTTTGAGAACGGAAAGCTGACAAAAAAATAGACCTGTTCGGAAAACGGATGTTTCCGAACAAGTCTAATAATTTCTACGGTTTATGACGGCTCTAATAGGGATTCACCCAAAAACCGAGCCGTTGGACACATTCATATTCACGCCGTGGAGGTAATCAGCCCCGGATGAAAGCAAAAATCGAATTGCGGGCACAATATCACCAACGCCAGCAATTCGTCCCTCGGGGCTTGCCTCCGCATTCATCTGCACGATGCGGCTGTCAATTCCGTCAAGGAACTTGGTGTCTATCATGGACGGAGAAACTGCGTTCACATTCAGCATTTTTCCTTCCGTGTCGCTCGCAAGTGACTTTACCGCCCCCCAAAGCGCGTGCTTTACGACCGTGTACTCAAGAAGCTGTCTGGGCGGTTTTCCTTCGGTTACGCTGCTCAGTACGGCAACGATTTTATCATGCTCCTTGCGCTTAATCATCACAGGAAGGAACGCCCGCACTATGCTCAGAAAAGAAACAACCTGAATCTGCATTGACCGAAAAAAACGCGCTCCGTCAAAATCCTTGAGCTTCGTATACAAAAAACTAGGTGCGGCAAGATGAACGATATGCGTAGGAGCGTCCACAACCGCACGGATTTCCGAAATAAGATTCTCCACGCCCTCAGGATTCGCTAAATCGCATCTCAACGCTTTCAGCTCATTTCCCTTATCCATGCCAATCGACATGATTTTTTCGCTGCAAGAATTGTAATGCGCAAGAAAAAGAACATTTTCCTCGCTTTGATTCAGCTGCCGAATAAGCTCAAGGCCCAAGTCGGAGGACGCGCCAAGAATCAAATATGTTTTCTGAAAGCTCATCTCAGTACACCTGCCTTGATTTTCGCGCGATTGACTTTCTTTCCGTCCTGATTCAGAATTTGCGCCTTTAGCACAATCTGCCTTACGGAATCATTTTTCTCTACGACTTTTCCGCTTACAGAAAGCTCGTCGCCCACAAAAACAGGAAGCGCAAACTGGGTGCTAACTTCCTGCAAAAGACAGTATTTTCCCGGAAGATGAACGCCCGCAAGAGTCGAATAAAAAGATGAGACTAAAAGACCATACGCCACCACGCCCGGAAAACCGTTCTCCTCGGCATAGCTTTTTTCCGTGTGCATGGGATTTTCATCGCCGGTAACGCCCCTGAAAGAATCCATCATCGCCTGAGTGATTCTGACTTTGAAAGAGGCCTCCATACCGACTTCAATCTGAGCGAAAGTGTATTCGTTAATCACGCTTATTTCGTCCGCTCGATTATTATGCTGACCATCTCGCCCACATTCTTCATTTTCTGAGTTTCGCCCATGCTGAATTTTACGCCGAACTCTTTCTCAACGGCAACGACAAGATTTATGTGATTCAGCGAATCCCAGTCCTCAATGTCTTTTGAGGATGTTTCCTCGCCCACGGTTATGTCCTCATCGTCAAAAACATCCCTGAACACTTCGTTCAGTTTTGAAAAAATCTCTTCCCTAGTCATATTTCCTCCATAAATCCATACGGTCAGTGAACTTCCGGACTCTGCCGAAATGCCCCGTCTCAGTTTACATTTATCACTGAATTTTGATTTTTGTAACAATCCAGACCGCCAAGAACCCAAGTTGAATTTCCGTCCGCATCCTCGCTTTCCTTTACGAAACCGCGCAGCTCGTAAAAATCTTTGACCATTTTGTTCTTCGCCGTAGGATAATAATATCCTATCACTTTTTCGATTTTTCGTTCGGAACATTTTTTCACAAGCTCGTCCATCATAGCACATTCCATATCGCGCTTAAGGACGCGGCAGCTCATAAGCCACAAATCGATATGAAGATTTTTTCCATCGATATGACCCGAAACCACGGAAACAACGCCGTTATCGCCGAATTTGTCGGAAAGTTTTCCGTAAAGAGTGATAAAATTCTCGTCAGCCGCCATTTTTTCGATGTCAGCCTGAGTGCATCGTTTTGTAGTAAGGTTGAACTGATTTGACTTGTTCGTAAGCTGCGCGATTCTTCCCATGTACAGAGGCGAGAACGGCAAGATTTCAGCATTCATCCGGAGCGAAAGAAGGTAGTCCCTGTAGTTGTCAAAGCTCGCCTCAAGTTTTGCCCGACCTGCGTTCGCAATGTACATATCGCTGCGCTTCAAATCATCGGAAGAAAATTGCGTCACCTCAAAAAAGCCGCTTCTATCAAGAATATTGATGAACTTGGATATGTCCTGCCCGGTTCCGTCCGTCATCTCAGGAACGGCAGTCCCTTTCGACTGGGAGCGGACAATCTCGCGCTCGGCAGGGTTGTCGTCCACGAACACGAAAGAATCCGCGCCAAGATTAAGCTCTTTGGCAATCTCAAAGATATTGTCGCTCTTCGTGTTCCAGTTGGCCTTAAACGAAACAAAATCCTCCCTGCTCAGAACGGAGTCAGGACGGCGCAAACCTGCCAGAGCATTCTCCTCGTCGTTCTTGGAATCAACGGCAAGAAGAACCCCAATTTCTTTGTGCGCTTTTATGTAGCTCTGGAACTCGGAATAAAGCTGCGCCAGCGGGGTTTCCTGCCCAATCTCGATGTTGTCCGCGCCGTCATCGCCAACGACACCGCCCCAAAGAGTGTTGTCAAGGTCAAGAACGAGAGCTTTTTTGTTCTTTCCGTAAATCGATTTGATTATGTTCGCCAAATTGAACGCAAATTCAGGAATCGCCTCGAAGGAAAGGGCGTATTTGTACATATGCCAGTAGAAAGAATCCGCCCATTTCTGTAAGCCGAAGCAACCCGCAAGATAGTTGATGTCGTTGATATAGAAATTTTCATGCGTCCTTGCGTACTCTGCGAATTTTTCGTTCAGTAAATTCACGAATCTTACGCGCCCATGAGCGTCGGAAAAATCCTTGTTTCCGAGAAGTCTGAAAAACGGAGGCTCAAAATTGTTCTGAATCACAGGGCAGCCGTAAGCCGAAGCGATTTTATCCCACATCATCTCGAAAGAGTTGTATTCATTTTGCAAAATCTCCTGAATCTGGGTTTCGCTGTCGCTCATTTTAGGAAACGATTTTATGTTCCTTGTTGTCGTATGGATAAAAATCAAATCTGGCTTGAAAGAAACAAGCTCCTCGTTATCAAACATAATGTCAGAAAAATACTGCGCGTACTCGGACTCATAAAAAACAGGCTCAATTCCATAGTTCAAAAGGAAAAGCTCCAGAATGTCCTTGATGTCGTGCGTAGTGGAGCCGCCAAGAACTGCGATTTTTTTCTGAATACGCCCTGAGCCGTCGGAAAGGAGCGCGCGCCTGAGCGATTTTTTCTTTTTTAGAATGAATGATGAGTCGAACGGATACTCAAGCTCTTTCATGTCAGAATCCTCCGTAAATAAAACCTTTCGCGTCAAATTCAGGTCCATACATTCCAAAAATCACCACGCTCAGAAGAATTAGAAGAAAAAAAACATGGCGAATAATGACATTCTTTTTTGAGAGCATTTTTCTGAACGAAGCCGTATTGTCATTTGAGGCTTGCGAAAAAAACTCATACCGCTCCACAAAAAAGACGAGAGGCACAAAGACTGAAAGCACCCAAAAATCCGCCGCCAAAAATCCGCTTGGAACGAACGATTTCCAAAAATAATCCGCAGAAGGAACGAACGCCCTTTTCCACATCAAAAAGCCTTCCGTAAGGGACGGAGCGCGGTCAAAAGAAATGCTGGCGGCAAAAAGAGCCGTAGTACGGATGCGGCGGAAAATCTTCATGCCGTCCAAGCCGGAAATCTTTGCGACGAACGGAACTTTTTCAAGGAAATGGTCCAAAATCTGCCCCGCCGTAATCATGGCGAAGAAAAAAAGCCCCGAGCCGAAGATGTAGTTCCAGCTTCCGCCGTGCCAAAAGCCCATGCAGAACCAGACAATGAACATTCCGAGCCATGTGGGAATATTCTTCGCCCAGAAATTTTTCTTTCCGAGCGAAGATTTCAGCCTGGCTCCGAGCGACTGGACAGACCCGGACTTTAAGAACGGATATAAAATATAGTCCCTGGCCCAGTTTCCCAGCGTGGCGTGCCACCGTCTCCAAATCTCGGAGAGGCTTTCCGAAAAGAACGGCTGCATGAAATTCTCAGGGATTTTTATTCCGAGAGCTTCGCCAAGACCGATTACAATATCCATGCAACCTGAAAAATCAAAGTAGAGCTGGAAAGTGAACAAAAAAAGCCCCAGAAGGACGGGAGTTCCGGTAAGCGACTTGTCCGCATAAGCAAATCCCACAAGGAGAGCAAGTCTGTCCGCAATGACCATTTTCTTCATAAAGCCCCAGAGGATTCTTTCCAAGCCGAAGCAAAATTCCTGATACTGAAAGGCGTGCGGCTCAAAAAGGCTTTCTTTCATCTGGGAGTAGCGGGCAATAGGTCCTGATGTCGTTATGGGAAAGAAAATTACCGAAGAAGCGAACCTGAGCGGATTTTTCTGCAAAGGACAAACGCCCCAGAACACATCCAGAAAATAGCTCGTCAGCATTAACGAAATGTACGAAATGCCGAACGGAGCTTCAAAGCCAACTTCCCCGATTTGCGGTACGGACAAAGCGGAAAGAATTTTGTCAAAAATCCGTATGAAAAAATTCAGCTCTTTGAAAAAAACAAGGAACAAAATATTGAAAACAACTGTAAGCGCGGCAAGAAAAGGTCTTTTTCCGTTCTGGCAGGCAAAAGCGGCGGAATATGTTACCGCAAGCGGAACAAAAATCCAAAATCCCGCTATTCCTCCATTGGCGAAGTAAAAAAACACGCTCACGCAAAGAAGCACAATCCACTGGAAAGAAAATTTCTTTGCGAGCGTAAAATAGAGAATCGCAACAGGTACGAGAAAAACATAAAAAGCGACTGAAAGAATATTCAGCTGCTCCCAGAAAAAATCCATTCCGCCGTCTGCTAGTGTTTTATCAACGCGCTTCTAAGCTCAACGATGCGCTTCATATCGCCTATGTTGTTGACGGAAATTTTGTCGTCATAGACACGGATTTTTCCGCCGGCGGAGAATTTGCTTATCTCATCGTTGGCAGCATCATAGCTTATACCAGCCCAGTTCGCAACATCCGCTATTGTGAGCATAAACTCCCGCTCGCCGCCTTTTGCGTTAGGATGCGTCGTTATCTCATCGAACATACAGAATACATCCGCAACTTTTGAATATGCGTCCGGAAGAAGAAGAATCTTAAATCTTCGCCTCTGGTCATAAATGCGCTTACAGAAAAGGCGGAGAAGCGTAATTGCAATATGAGGATTTCCAGTGACAAGGGACTCGAAGTTGTCCTTGTTGAACTCAAGGCATTTTACCTTTCCCGAAGCAATACATGTGGCCGAACGCGGGGAATTGTCAAGAATCGCCATTTCACCGAAGATTTCGCCCGGCTTGAGGATGTCAAGATTCTTGTTGATTCCATTGGCGCACTTAACGAGCTGAACATTTCCTTTCTGGATAAAATAGAAGCTGTCTCCGTTCTGGAACTCGCTTATGATTACCTGACCGTTTTCGTAAATCTTCGCGAATCTCTCGAAAGCAGGAAGACTGAACACATCGTCAGAGGCAAAACCGTACTCGGCATCAAAATCAAACTCATCCTCCCCTTTCTTGTCTTTCTTATACTGGGCATCAGCCGTCTTTCCCATGCGAAGAGCCTCAAGCTTATTCCTTGAGTTTGGGAATCTTTTTACGAAAATACGGCACACATCAAGGCAGCTGCGCCATGAACGCTCGTCGTAGAATGCTTTGGCTACCGAAAAAAGCCCATTCTCCTGATCAATAGACTCGCCCTTGTTCAGAGAAGCCTCAATCTCTTTGTGAATGCTCCTAAGCTGATTTGAATATACGCGAAGCATTTTCATAACAAGCTGTTTGTTGCGTCCAAAAAGAGCCTCAAGTTCCTGCAGGTTCATTATAATGCACGAAACAGCGGAAACGGCCGTAACAGTCTCCTCTCTAGGAAAATGCCCCAGAGCCGAGTTAAGACCGATGAATTCGCCCGGCTTCACAGTGCTTACAGATTCTGTGCCCGTTTTTATCTCAGGGGTCTTTATTGAAACTTGTCCCTTCTGAAGAATAAAAACCCTGTCGTCAACGTCCCCGGTAAAATAAATGACTGACCCCGGTAAATATGACATAGATTTTGGCATATCTTAACCCTCTTAATTTACGAATAATTTTATTATCGGCGAATTCTATTCTAACATAAAAAAATCAAATAGTGTATTCTATAATGATGATAGATTTACATTCTCACTCATCTGCGTCCGATGGAATTCTCTCACCTGCCGATTTGGCCCGTTATGCCGTGTCAAAGGGGCTTTCAGTCTGGGCATTGACCGACCATGACACCGTTGACGGACTAAAGGAAGCCGCACAAGTCTGCATGGAAAACGAAATTATTTTCTCGCCAGGAATCGAAATCAACATTCAGTGGCCGAGCGGTGAATTTCATCTTCTTGGTCATGCGCTCAGAAAACTATCACCTGAGCTTAAGGCAACGATAGATTACCTTACCGAAGACCGGCGGAACAGAAACCTTGAGATAATCGACAAAATGAAAAAAGACGGAATTGAAGTGACTCTTCCTGAGCTTGAGTCCAAGTTCGCAACGAAGCAGATTGGCCGCCCGCACATAGCAAAATTCCTTGCCGACATAGGAAAAGTAAAACACAGGCAGGAGGCATTCGACCGTTTTCTTGGGAAAGGGCGGCCCTGGTATGCCGAACATACTGGCGAAAATCTGGAAGTTGCGGTTGAGGCGATAAAGTCAAGCGGCGGCATCCCTGTCATAGCGCACCCTCTTTCGCTCTATGTTGGCTGGAGCCATATGGACGAAACAATCGCCTCAATCAAAGAGCAGGGGGTTGAAGGGCTTGAGGCATGGCATCCTGCTGCCCGCGTTAGCGAAGCCATGCGGCTTGAGGAACTTGCCAAAAAGCTTGGTATGTTCGTGACGGCAGGAAGCGACTGGCACGGGAAAGGAGTCCGCGCGGACAGGCATTTGGGGCGCACGAGCGGAGACAAGAAAATTGACGATAGGTTCTGGTTCGAGGAGCTTTTTCCGCATCTTGGGGATTTTGATTTCAGAAAAACAGAATGGATCGCGACTCAGCCCGAGCTAGCAATCCGTTCTGAGTTTTAGAATCAATCTGGGGGCAGTCCCAGAGCAATCAGGCTCTCAGTCGCAAAAAGTGCGCGCTTCCAGAAAAGACAGGGCTTTCCGCGCGGTGCAGGGTAAGTGGTATTTGTCTCAGTCGCTTCGCTCCTTCGCACCCTGCAAGCGCTCCAAGCCCTTCTGCTTTTCTTCACGCTGCGCACTTTTTGTGTCGGATTGCTGGCTTGGGAATGGGCCCGCGACTTAGCCCGAATCAGCTCTAAGTCCCAAATCTCAGAACTAATCACCTGCAAGCGACCCGCGACCAAGCCCAATCTAGCTCTAAGTCCCAAACTCAGAACAAATCCCTTGCAAGCGACCCGACCAGTCCCAAAATCAGAAAAAATTACCTCCCGCAATCTCAGACGGGGGCTTGGGGGAAAAGAAAAAATCACCACACGAATTGGGAATTTTGAGTTTTCGTAAAATCACTCTTTTCCGAACAGTCTGAATCCGCCGCCCGGTTTTTTGGAGCCAGCTTTTATCCACGAAAGTTTGTCTTTTATGGCAAGAGGATTTTTCAAGTTGTCAAGCGCATTCATGTAATCGCATATCCAGCCTGCGAGAGAACCGTCGCGGTTTATGTAGTCGTTGTCCTTTGGGCAGCTTATGAGAAGCGGATAAAACAGCTCGTTCTCTGCGATAGTGGCGGCGGTGTTCTCCGCAAATGCGCCGAATGCAGCCGAAGCCGCAGAAACGAGCGGGGAGGAAAAATTGCGCTCTACGCCTTTTTGCTCAAGAACAGAGTCGCACTGGGAATAGTTCATTTTGTGCAAGAACACTATTTTTATAGGGGTTTTGGCGCGGAATTTTTCAGCTGACTTGGAAAGGCGCGGGATTATTTCAGAAATCAGGTAGTGATAGCTGGAGATTGACTCCTCAAGAATCTTGATGCTGTCAGAATTTTGCGTACCCAAGCCGAATTTACGGGAAAAATACATTTCGTCAAAAACAACCACCGCCTCATCAAATGCGGAAAATTCGTTGAATACGCCGAGAGTCATTGCTCGCGTGGAAAGGGCTGAATTCCTGTTCCACGGAAACTGGGAAATTCCCCCGGAAGAAGCGGCGGCCGAATCGACTTCCTCCGAATCCTTGTGATACACGCTGGTCACAGCCACCCTGCGCTTGTGGCTCGCAAATCCAGAGGCAAATTCATTTCCGTCAGGAAGCTCCTTTCCTGCGATAAAAACTTTCTTTTCCATAAAAAATATCTCCCGCAAGTTCAATTATAAGATATTTCAGCGTTTGTTGCAGTTCTTGCACCCCACAATCATAACATGCTTTTTTTCCTTAGTTCTGTTGAAAAGCCGCGCCAGAAGCTCGCCGTCAAGCTCGATTGGCTTTCCGCAAACAGGACACGAACGCCTTACCCCAGGCTCTGGGACTGGGTAGCAATGAGGACAGCCTTGGACCGTCATACGCTGGTCGGCCGTATCCATCGGACGGAAAATACGCGAGTGAAGGTTTTCGTCTTTTGCGAGCGGCATTGAGCAAATCGGGCAGCGGACGAACTCAAGCTTTCCGTCCTCGCCTTTCTGTGTGCGCAAATTGGAGTTTTCGGAGGAACGGCTGCCCTTTCCGCCGAAAAGCTTTATGAACAGCGACAACAGAAAAATAATCAAAATTGAGCCAAAAAATAAAAAAATGTATTCCATAATGCAAAAAAAACAATAGACCTGTTAGGAAAACTGAAATTTCCGAACATCTCTAATTAGGCAACTCTAAAAAATAAAGATTTTGGAGATTTCCCTATATATTTGCAAATTTACATTGTATAATGAATTTTATGCAATATATTTTTAACGATACAAAAAAACTCGACTCGGCCTGCTGTGTTTCTTACGCGCTCACTGAAGAAATAATGATGGAGAACGCCGCAATGAACCTTGAGCGGATTATCCGCAACAGGCATGAGTACAAACCGAACATAGACGAACGCAAAAGGCGCGTCCTCATTTTGTGCGGAAAAGGAAACAATGGTGCCGACGGCTACGCATTGTCCCGCAGAATAAGGATAGATTTTGACGTTATTGTGTTCCAGTGTGGTGAGCCTGAAAGTGAGCTTTGCAAAATACAAGCTGAACGGGCTATAAAATGCGGCACTCGCATTTTCGACATGAAGGATTTCTCGCTGGAATTCCTCCAGTTCGCGGGCATCGTCGTTGACTGCATTTACGGAAGCGGATTCCACGGTGAACTCAGCTCGAAAATCCAGTGCATAACAAACGATGTGAACGACATGGATTGTTTCAGAATCAGCTGCGATATTCCGAGCGGAATCGACAGCAGCGGAAATGTGTCGAAAGGAACTTTCATCGCCGATGTGACTGTCACGATGGGCGCGCTCAAAATGGCTCTTTTCAGCGACAAGGCAAAAGACTTCACGGGAAAGATTGTCTGCGGAGATCTTGGCGTAGGTCGGAGGCTCTTTGAGAACGCAAGCGCGAATGTTTTTCCTGCGGCAACGCTCCTTGAGGAAAGCGATTTGATTCTGCCGGAAAGAAAGTTCCACAATGTGAACAAAGGCTCTTTCGGTCATGCCGTAATTGCTTCCGGGAAAAAACGAGGAGCAGGAATCATTTCTGCAAAGGCGGCTTTCAAATTCGGAGCTGGACTTGTTTCACTCACGGATTTGAATTCATCCGACGACCTGAAAGCGGCAGCACTGAGTTTTCCAGAGCTTATCATCTCGACGGAAATTCCCCAAAAGACAACCGCAGTCGCGTTCGGAATGGGGCTTGGAGAAGATGAGAATATCCAGCCTTACTTCGACTATCTCACCGAGCATACGGACATTCCGTGCGTCGTAGATGCCGATGCGTGCATGTGCGAGAACTTGCCGGACTTCCTTTCCAAGAGAAAAGGAAAGACCATTCTAACGCCGCATCCAAAAGAATTCAAGGAACTGCTCAGAAACTGCTCGTTCGGGGAAGTCTCGCTGTCAGACTGCGTTCTTGACCGCCCAAGGCTCATAGAAGAGTTCTGCCGCAAATTCCCGAAGATTGTTCTTCTGGTAAAAGGCGCGAACACAATGATTGGCTGTTTCGACTCGCACAAATTCAAGCTCTTCGTCAACGCGAACGGAACTCCTGCCCTTGCAAAAGGCGGAAGCGGCGATGTACTGAGCGGAATGATATGCGCGCTTTTGTCCCAGCGTTACTCGGCACTTGACGCAGCCACGAACGCAAGCCTTGCCCACGCACTGGCAAGCAGACAGGTAGAAAAGTCCTACGCGCTCACGCCGCTCCAGCTGATTGACCTGATATAGCCCATAGCCTTATGCCCCGAGCATTTTCCGAACTTTGTCCGTGAAAATGTCCGGGCATTCAAACATGGTTTCTCCGTCAGAAATACGGACGCACATCTGGCTTACAGAGCCTTTCGTCGTCAGCTCGCCGGTCTTTGAGTTGTAAAGCTCAAAGTTCATTTTTATCATGTTCTCCCACTCTATGAGCGTTGCCCTGGCCCTGCAAACATCGCCAAAGCGCAACGATTTTATGTACTTGCACCTTACATCCGTGACAGGGAAAATATACCCTGAATCTTCCATATCAAGATAATTGTACCCGATTTTATCCAGAAGGGCGCATCTTGCCCTTTCAAAATAATTTATGTAGTTTCCGTGCCAGACAACTTTCATCGGGTCACAATCATTGAAATCAACCTTAAATTCAATCTCTTCCGTCAAATATTCCATAATCACTCCGTTTTTTTTGCAGCTTTTGTTTCTTTGTAGAACTGGCGTATCTCAATAAGCGCAAGAACAATCGCAGCGAACGCAAAGAACCTGAAATTCTTTCCGAAGCTCATAAAAAAATTGTATACGCCATGCAGAATTATAGCAAAAATAAGCGCGGTGAATTTTTTCAGCCCTTTTCCAAGATTCCACACGAAAAATCCGCTCAAGGCAGCGCAAAAAACATGAATCAGTTGCGCGGAAATCATCCGCTGGAATATGAGCTTCACGGCGGCATTCCGGCTCATGTGGCTTATGTCGAACTGGATTTTGTTCAGAGTGTATACAATCGACTCAAAGCTGCCCACAGTAAGTCCGAAAAGCAAGATGCAGCAGAAAAAGAGCCTGAAAGTAACATTTTTTCTCGGGATAAGGCACTCGAACGCACATTTTACCGACTCCTCGACAAATCCGTTGAGAAGAAGAGAGCCAAGAAGAAGCGAAATGAATGTATCAGCCCTGAAAAAGGGAAGCTTGACCGCCCAATACTGTATGAATGAAGCCGGAATTACGGCAATCATAGCAAGCGCGATTGAAATCAGGTAAAGATAAAATCTCTTTGTGTCAACGAAGAAGATAAAAAATGAGAGCAAAACGACCACAGGCATAAAACAAAGCCCGGTCAAAGCATAAAGATTCATATTCTGTTCTCCACATTGTTCTCGTCTGCAAGGGCGGCTTTCACCTTTGCCATGAGCCTTTTCGCCGCGATTGGCTCGGGAAGCCCCGCACAATCATCAATAAGAATCTTCTCTTTTATGAAAAGATTGTACTTATAGCACGAATTAGGGTTCATCAAAAAAAGCGGGTCTTTTTTCCTAAGCCCGATTTTGTCGTTCCCGCCAATATAAATCGGAACAAGCGGACAACCAGCCGCAAGCGCGATTCTGGCAGCCCCCTTCTTGAACTGGTTCTGCCCCGTCGGAAGGCTTCGCGTCCCCTCAGGGAATATAATCAGCACATTTCCGTCACCGATAGATTCCTTGCATCGTTCCACAAGCTCCTCATACGGCACATTGCTCGTAATGTAGAGCGAGTGGACGATTTTCGTAAGTATATTTCGCCTGTCAAAGCTGGCACTGGCAATAACATCCGCGTTCGGAATCTGCGAGATAATCATCACAACATCAAGAAGCGACGGATGGTTAGCGACGATTACGCATGATTCCAAAGAGCAGAGAGGATTATCACTTTTATTTTTAACTTCATTCCCGGATTTGTCAAAGACTTTTATGCGCGCCACATTTATAATCGTCATAATCTTTATGAAAAAACGGAACATAAAAGAAAGCAGCTTGCGGGCCTGCCGTGAAAATGCCTTTTTTTTGCGGAAAATAATCTTGTATGCAGGAAGAAGCAATATCGAAAGAAGAATTGAACCAATCCCGAAGAACGCAAATGAGAACAACTTTCCAAAAATTCGGAACGCATAAGAGAAATGATTTTTTATTTTTTCCTCTGGATAAATCAGTTCGTTCTGCATATTTTTTCCAAAAAATCAACAGGTGAAGAAAGGCTTCCGTCATCTGAAACATCATCGATATTAATTTCTACCGCACCATCGCTCTTTTCTGAGCTTAGGACACACGCAAACGCAAGCGGATTCGGGTCTCCGCCTGGGAAAACAGCCCTGTATTCCTCGGGAACAAGCTCATCCGCGTACACGAAAATGATTTTTCTCTCATCCCCGCACAGAACCGGAGCGCAGGCAGAAAGAAATCCAGAGCGGAAATTGTCCTCGCCCGGGAAAACAGCCGTGTAGCCGGCTTTCATTCCGAGCGCGATTGCGGCAACGGCGGGCGGCGTGTTGAACACGGATATTGAGAAATTGGCTGGCATAACCTCCGCGTCCTGAACAAGCCCTTTGTTTATTTTCAGCTGTCTGGAAAGCTCCCCACGGAAAGAAACGAACACCAGCTTTGAGTTTTTTTCATCCGCCGCCCCATCAATCACATCATGGACGACTTGAATCGTCATACGAGAAATCTGGCTGAGCCTGCGCTTGAAAAGCGGGTCAACGAAAGAAAGCGCGGGGTTTTCGCTAGGGTTCTCAGGAGACGACTTGAAATAAGAAAATCTTGTGACATACATTTTGTTCATGTATAAAGTGTAGCATAAAAAAATAGAAAAGTTTGGATTGTTGTGATAATATAAAATCATGCTCAAAGGTCGTAATTTAATTAAACCAAATGATTTGACTGTCGCAGAAATTGATGAGATTTGTTCGTTGGCAGAACAGATTATTGTTGATCCAGCCTCTTTTAGTGAAGTGTGTCGCGGGAAAATTCTTGCGACACTTTTTTTTGAGCCAAGCACAAGGACGCGCCTTAGTTTTGAGGCCGCGATGCTTCATCTTGGCGGCTCCGTGGAAGGGTTCTCCGACTCCGCCAACAGTTCCACGGCAAAGGGAGAATCGCTCGCCGACACCATAAGGACGGTTTCTTCCTATGTCGATGTGATTGCCATGCGCAATCCAAAGGAAGGCGCGGCCCTGCTCGCAAGCAATTATTCCTCATGCCCGGTTATAAATGCTGGTGACGGCGGGCATTACCACCCAACCCAGACGCTCACCGATATGCTCACAATCCGTGCTCTAAAAGGCGGGTTTGAGAGGCACACAATCGGTTTCTGCGGAGACCTCAAATTCGGACGCACTGTTCATTCCCTTGCGGAGGCAATGAGCCGCTACAAGAACAATAAGTTCGTGTTCATAAGCCCAAAGGAGCTTCAAGTTCCAGAATGGGTCACGGAATACCTTGACAAAGCCGGGGTCGAGTACACGACGGACGAGCGTCTTGAGAATGTCATCGGAGACCTTGACATTCTGTACATGACCCGAGTTCAGAAAGAGCGTTTTTTCAACGAGCAGGATTATATCCGCCTCAAAGACAGCTATATTCTTGACAAGCAGAAAATGTCGCTCGCAGACCAAAAGATGATTGTTCTGCACCCTCTTCCGCGCGTGAACGAAATTGCGCCGGAAGTTGACGATGACCCAAGGGCTGCTTACTTCAAGCAGGTAAAATACGGAATGTATGTCCGCATGGCGTTGATTTCAAAGCTGACAGGCGTTCTGTAACATCAGGAGATTTTTATGCTGAACATAGATACGATAAAGAACGGTCTCGTAATCGACCACATAAAATCAGGGTTCGGACCACAGATTTTCCATTATCTTGGACTGGACAGGGCAAATTTCAGCTGCGCGCTCATAATGAATGTTCCATCAAAAAAAAGCGGCACGAAAGATATAATCAAAATCGACAATATAATCAGTATCGATTATTCAGTGCTTGGTTTCATTGACCCGAACATTTCCATAAATGTAATAAAAGACGAGCAGATTGTGCGGAAAATCAAAATGGAGCTGCCCGAGCGAATTGAAAATGTAATTCAGTGCAAGAATCCGCGATGCATCACGATTACGGAAAAATATGTCACGCCTGCGTTCAAACTTCTGAACAGGGAAAACGGTCAGTATGCGTGCGAGTACTGTGATGCAATCTATAATTCGGGAAGCATAGACTGAAAGGCGCGGGCGCAAAAAGTGCGCCTGAATGACGGTGGTTTCGATACGCGCCTTGCGCTACTCAACCACCGCAGAACGCAGCCCGCGACTCAACCCCTTGTCTTCATAAAAATCTCTGCCTCGCCTTTTAGTTCCTCGCGCTTCATTGACTCTTTGTGCTTGAGCAAAGTCGCTGGAATTCCGTAAGCCTTTTCAAGCTCCTCGTTCGTAAGGACTTCTTCCGGAGTGCCCAGACTCATGTCCTTGTTGGGGTGAATAAGAAGAATGTAATCCGCGTACTTGCGGGTCAAATCAATCTCGTGCATCGTGATGTAAATTGTGGTGCCAGTCTTGTGAACAAAATCACGCAAATAAGCCAATGCAGTTTCTTTCTGCCGCTCCTCAAGCGCAAAAATCGGCTCGTCCATGAATACGGACGCACTTCCGTACAAAATAGCGAACGCCAGCAGAACACGCTGAATTTCACCTTTGCTCAGATGTGTGAGCGTGTGTTCAAGAACGCCCTCAAGCTCAAAAACATCAATCACTTCGGAAAGAAGGTCGCCGCCTTTCAGCCCAGAAGCCTTTGCGTGGAAATTTCCGGCCGCATACACCTGAGACAAAAGCTCGCTCACCTTATCCTCGGTCTCGAACTCCATGTTCTGGTAAATTACCGAAGCCAGAAGATTCTTTTCCGCTTCTGGCATACTCAGAATATCTTTTCCAAGCAATAATACCTTGCCAGAATCAGGCTTGAGCCGACCGCAACCAAGAAGCATGAGCGTAGTCTTTCCACAGCCGTTCTGGCCCACTACGCTCACAAAGCCAGAAGGAAGGGATGCGGAAAAATGCTCGTAAATAGGACGCTCCTGAATCGGAACGCCGTTTTCATCTATGTCGCCCTCAACTGGAGGATAAGTAAAAGTCACATCGTTAAAAGTCAAAAAATCCATGCGATTATTCTACCATATATTGGAACTTATCGAAAACACATTTGTCAGAAAATTTTTTTCGATTTCTGTATGATTAAAATGACAAAATTTATGCTATAATCATCTCATGGAAAACAGAAGACACCTGCCAATCGGCTTACAGAGCTTTCGGAATGTACGAAACCGCAACTGCGTTTATGTAGACAAGACCCGCTTCGTCTGGGAGCTTGCCAACGACAATCATCCTTATTTTCTCTCACGCCCGCGCCGATTCGGAAAAAGCCTTCTGGTTTCCACGATGGAATGTTACTTCCTTGCAGAAAAGGAGCTGTTCAAGGGGCTTGCGATTGAGGAGCTGGAGCAGGACTGGGTGAAATATCCTGTGTTGAAAATCAGCTTCGGTGGCGGATATTTTGACACAAGTTCAACCTTAAAAGAACATATCAATTTAATGCTCTGTAACTTTGAGAAAGAATTTGGAATTATAAAAGAATCTGATTCTCCATCCGCAAGATTTCAAAAAATATTGACAGAAATACAAGAAAAAACAAGCAAGCAAGTTGTTATACTGATTGACGAATACGACAAACCAATTCTTGACGCTATTTACACAGAGTTTGAGGAACAGAACCGAAGTATTCTCCGAGATTTTTACAGCCCGCTCAAAGACAACGAGGATTCATTAAGATTTTTATTCATCACGGGAATCACAAAAATAAGCCATGTGAATATTTTCAGTGGATTGAACCAACTGGATGATATAAGCCTGAGCGAAAAGTATTCTTCACTCTGCGGAATTTCGGAAACCGAGCTTACAGAGAACTTCCAGCCCGAAATAGAAGCTCTTGCTGAAAAAAAGAAAATGTCAGCTGAAGCAGCAGAGAAAAAACTTGCACGAATGTATGACGGCTATCATTTTTCTCCGTATTCAGAAGGAGTTTATAATCCGTTCTGCCTTTTGAAATGTTTTCAAGACAAAGATTTCGGCTCGTACTGGTTTGAGAGCGGCACACCTACTTTCTTGGTCAAAACCTTGCAGAACCAGCCAGTTCAGTTACAGTCAATCCTTAACGGACGAAAAGCGACCGAAAAGCAGTTCAAGAACTACGACCCAGAAACTAAAAACATGCTGCCAGTTATTTACCAGAGCGGATATCTCACGATAAAAGATTTTGAGGAAGAAGAACGGCTTTACACGCTCGGATTTCCGAACAAGGAAATTGAGGACGGCTTTTTGGAATCTGTGCTTGAAAAATTCGTAACTGTGCCAGACGATGACTTAGGACTTGCAATTGATAATCTTCGAGACAGGATGCGAAAAAATGATGTTGATGGTGCTCTCAGCATAATTCAGGCCGCAATCGCCGATTTGCCGACTGTCGTTCAGAAGAATATGTGCGAGAATTACTACGAGTCCGTCACTCATGTGATGTTCCGCATGACAGGCTTTGATGTCACGAGCGAGCTTCAGAATCAGTTCGGACGAAGCGATGTTGTCGTGCGTCTCCCGAATGATGTCTACATCTTTGAGCTTAAAATGGACAAGGGGCGCGATTTTGAGCAAGTCGCCGACGAAGGCTTGAAGCAGATTGACGAAAAAGGCTATTCAAACAGATTTGCCGTGAGCGGAAAAACGATGCACAAAATCGCACTCGTATTTTCAAGCGACGGCAAAGGTCTTTTGGGCTGGAAGCTCTAATTTGGTGACAATCTATTTTATGTAAAGATAAACTTTCATTCCGGATGTAGTTCCAGAACCCGTTGTTTTCAGATGGATATCGTAATGATTCGCACCTGCATCAAAAGTCAAGGCTCTTTTCAGAAGGAAGCCGTAGTTTGCAGGAAGTTTCATCGTCACATTGTTCGCAAATACGGCAGGTCCAAGATAACTCTGCTTGTATACTGAATCAAGCTTGCCCTCGCCCACCTCATCTATCAGTGCCTGTTTAACAATTTTACCGTCTAATATAATACTCTCCATGTTGAAAATCGAAGATGCGTCCCAAAGATTTATTGCGCTCATTGGGTATGAATACCCCGAGTAAGTGAGGGGCTGAGCTGCATCTTTATTGAATGTGTATGTTGAATCATTAAAACAAGCCTTTATGAACTGACCAAACAAATCATCAAATGTAAAATTATTGCCAGAAAGCGTATTGACAGCCGCCACAATGCAGTCTATGTTTACTTTGTTGTTTGTCATCATTTCTTTTACAAGTGCAGCTCCGCCATACTTACGAACGATATACGCTCCAAAAGCGAAGATATTTGCGTAACTCTGCAATGCTAAAGGTCTATCGGTTTCAATCCAGTCAGTAACACCCTTTCTATAATAAAAGGGAAGGAAACTTTTGAAGCGGGTGCATTTTACAGTGTTAAGTTCCTCGAGTCCATAGCCTTTGTCTTTCAGAAATTGCCCCATTATATCCTCAGAAAGCATCGAACACATCTCGTCGAAATAACTCTCGGTCTCCAAGCCCTTCATTTTTTTGTTGGAGAAATTAATCATGTGCTGGAATTCATGTACGATTGTAGTGTACAGGACGCTCATATCCGTTACAGCCCAGTAAGAATCAAGATTAATGAATTTTCCTTCATTCGACCAGTTCTCTGGATAACCTTGCACCATAGGATTCATTGCTTCAAAATCAGCCTTATTGGGGTAATAGTCCGCTGTGTTAAAGAAACCTAATGTTCTCCCCGCGCTTCCGTCTCCATACAAATCGTAAACAAGAAGGTTTACCTTCGTTCCAGTGTCGGAAAGATAGTCCATGTCAGCAGTCTGAAATGCCCCATCTTCAAAAGAATAGTAGATTTTATCAGATTCCTCGCCAAAAACATACCTTTCTGCAGAATATATCTCACTGAACACGCTTGCCAGTGATTCCGCAATTGTTGAGTTGATTTTTCCGTTTTCTGCCGTACCCGAAGTATAGTAATCATCAACGACCCAGACATTGCAGGCATCATTGAACGCGCGGAGCGTAGCGGTCTTTTGCACATGATTGTCAGATTCAACTAGCGTCCAGACGGTTTTTGTCGTCACATCCTTTGTAAGAGTAAGTTGAGTTACTTTTGTGCCTTTTGCAGAAACACGATTGTCAACCGCCTTTAAGGGTGATATCTGCACTCCGCTCATGTCAGGCTCCCACTCAAACAAATTGTGCGGATGATTTTCAGCTCCAGCGATGGAAACATCCCCGAAAGCCACATCAGAGTTTATGTCGGCACTGGAAAGCTCTATGTATTTTACGGAATTTGCGTCTATATCACTTGTGGATGCATTCACCGCCGCATAGTAAAGGGTCTTTCCGCCCAAATCACCAGAAATGGAAAGCTCGCTCACGGACTCTCCCACGACGAAAAAATTATTATCAGAAGTATATTTCCAGTCCGCAGCGTCTCCCATAGAAACAGAAGAAGATGAGCCTTCCGAGCTTCCTGAGCCACCGACATAATTTGTTCCGCCCGTGCAGGAATAAAAAAGAAGAGCCGTCACGAGAAGAACTATACTAAAATACTGCATCTGCAATATATTTGATTTTTTCATAGAATTTTTTCCCATAACAATAATGCAATCAAGATATTTTAATTCAGAAACTAGGCTTTGTCAGTAAATTTTCTTTCGTTTCCCCATGATTAAAATGACAAAATCTGTTAAAATGTCATGGAAAATAATTAGATGTGTTCGGAAAACTGATGTTTCCGAACAGGTCTATTGAAAATCAGGAATACGAAATGAACAATCTAATCGCGCTCTGCGCTGTCGGAGCTGAAAAAATCACAGGGAACGAAATAAAATCCCTCGGCTACACGCTGAACAAGAACCGCCCCAACCTTCCTGGCCGAGTTTTCTTTACCGGGGACGACGATGCCCTTTTCAGAACGAACCTTTGTCTTCGCACAGCCGACAGGGTTTATCTTCAGCTTGGTCAATTCAAGGCGGAGGATTTTGACGACTTGTTTGACGGAGTGTATCAAATCAGCTGGCAGGATTTTTTCAAAAAAGACACAAAAGTTGTCGTTGACAAAGTGCGCGCATACAAATCAAAGCTCAACTCAGAACACGCCGTTCAGGGAATCGTGCAGAAAGCGATTTACAAAAAGCTGGGCGACTCATGGCACATATCCACGCTGCCAGAAAGCGGCGAAACAAGCGATGTGCGCATTTACATCGATGAGGACGAAGTGCAGGTATGCCTGGATTTGAGCGGACTTCCGCTCCACAAGCGCGGCTACCGTACAGACGGAGGAGTTGCCCCCCTGCGCGAAACAACAGCGGCTGTCATGCTCCAGCTGATGATGTGGCGGCGGAAAATCCCGCTCCATGACCCGTTCTGCGGCTCTGGAACTCTCCCGATTGAAGCGTGCCTCTACGCCCACAATGTGGCTCCTGGCTTCGGACGCAGATTCGCGCTTGAGAACTTGCCTATTTTCAGCCCGGAGTCCGCCGCCAAAGTCAAAGCGGAGGAAGCCGCCAAAATCAGGACGGATGTTGAGTGCCGCATCACAGGAACAGACATTGACCCGGGCGCAATCCAGCGGGCGCGCACGAATGCGGACCACGCCTGCGTCATGGCAGGAAGAGCATTGCACGCTATCGGTAGCGATGCGCACATTCCGCGCCCCGACTTTGATGTTGCCGACTTCAAGGATATTGAAGCTCCGTTCGAGCATGGACTTATAATCTGCAATCCTCCTTACGGCGAGCGTCTTGGGGAAGAAGAGGACGCTCTTGAACTGTATCGCGGAATGTCGTCGCTTTTCACTGACTTCAAGGGCTGGGAAATTGGCGTAATCACTGCTAACAGCCGCTTTCAGGAATGTGTGGGACGGTACGCTTCAGTTTTGAAAAATCTGAAAGCCGGAAATCTTGACACAACTTTCTACATCTACGACGGAACTGAAAAAGAAAAACATATCTCGCAAAGACCAGCCGCCCGAACTCAGAAAGAACGCCCCGCAAAAAAAAGCGGCATAAAAAATCAGGGACACAGAACTAATCAGGACAAATTTTATTGATTATGGCAGTAATCGTAGAACATGACAAAAGAAAAGAAGAAATCCTCGAAAAATCGCTGAACCTTTTCTGCAATCAGGGGTTTGATGATGTGACATTCCAGAAAATCGCGGACGCATGCGGAATCACGAGAACTACCCTGTACATTTACTTCAAGAACAAGCATGAGATTTTCGTTTGGAGCATAAAGCAGCTTACGACAAAAATCGAAAAGCAAATCGTGCAGATTATAAAAAAAGAAGCTCTTCCGCCCGATGAAACGCTCAGAAAGACTCTGTTTCTCATCGTTGACAAATGCTGCGAATACAACAAACTGTTCGCCGTCCTGCTCACATACCTCATTCAGCTCCAAAAGCAGGGAATTGACCCGAATGAGCGCGTTCACAGGCGGGTTCTGCGAATAGTGCATTTTCTGAGCACAATAATAATTCGCGGACAGAATGAGGGCGTATTCAGGATGCTCCCGGTAAAAGATGTGAACGATATGCTTTACGCCACGATTGAAACTGCTATTTTCCGCATTGCGGTTCTGAACCAGAAGGATGTCTCAGATGTCAAGAACATAATCAATATGGCAATACGGGGCATAACGGCGTAGGAATCCGCCCGACTTGCGCCCCGAAACGCTCAGTCCTCCCAGTACGCCGGAAGGAAGAAAATTATCAGGTTGTAAATTTCAAGACGACCGGCAATCATGGCGAAGCAGTACCACATTTTCAGCGCGGGATGAAGAAATCCGTAGTTTGCCGTGGGTCCCAGCTCGCCGAAAGCAGGGCCAACATTTCCTACCATTGAAAGAGAGGCCGTAAACGATGTGAACACATCAAGCCCCGAAAGCGAGCCAAAAAAAGTGGTCAGAATGACGAGCGCGAAATAGACAAAAGTGAACGCCGCCACATTGAAAATCAAATCTTTCCGCCCTGCTTTACCGTTGATTCGCACGGAGAAAATTCCCTGCGGATGAAGCATTCGGAGCATTTCGTTCTTTGCCTGCTTTGCAAGGATAATCCAGCGGATTACCTTGAAGCCGCCCGATGTGGAGCCTGCGCTTCCGCCGATAAAGAACAGAACGAACAGGACAAACTGAGCCGCGCTCGGCCACAGAAGATAGTCGGCGGTAGCGTAACCGCTCGTAGTCATAATAGCCCCAACCTGAAAAAATGAATATCTGAGCGAAGTGCCGAACGAGCCGTAGTACGGAATCAAAAAAAGCGCAATTATCAAAGCAGAGCCGATAAAAATCGAAACATACGCCTTAAGCTCAGAATTTTTCTTCACTTCATCGAATTTTTTTGTGAGAATATAAAAATACAAGCTGAAATTGATTCCCGCCATGAACATAAAAACAGCGCAGACGATTTCTATGGAAAGCGAGTCGTATGAGGCAACGCTTGCGTTCCGTGTGGCAAATCCGCCGGTTCCGAGCGTTGAGAACGCATACGAAATCGAATCGATAACATCCATTCCGCAGATTTTGAGAGCAACTGCATGGATAATCGTCAGAGCAAGGTACAAGAACCAAAGCACTTCCGCTGTATTCGCCATTTTCGGCGTGATTTTGCCCTTGTCAGGCCCGGTGGACTCGGCTTTTATCAGATTGAACCCGCCCACTCCGAGCAATGGGAGCAAAGCCACTGTAAGCGCGATTATTCCCATGCCCCCGAGCCAGTGCATCTCGCACCGCCACAGATTTATGCTGCGGGGAAGGCTCTCTACTTCGCTAAGAATCGTCGCACCCGTCGTCGTAAAGCCCGAAACGCTCTCAAAAATCGCATCCACAGGATTTTTTATTGCACCGCTCAGAAAAAGCGGAACTGAGCCAGAAATACAGATTGCAATCCATGATAGGGCAACGAAAATGAACACATCTCTCGTTGAGAATTTGAACGCGTACTTTTTGTCCCTGAAAAATGCGAATGCACCAAGAACAATATTCACGCCCATAGGAATCAAAAAAGCAGGAAGAACGCTGTATTCTTTGCACACAAGAGCCGTTATGACCGGAAACAAAAAGGCAATTCCTACAATTGCGAGAATCGTGAAAATCAAACGAAAAAATTTGAACAAACTCATATTGACCTAATTTAATGCTGAGAATTTCTCCAGAACATGCTGGTTGTCCTCTTTCGTAGTGATTACGATAATGCTATCTCCTGTTTCAAGCACAGAATTTCCCGTAAGAATCGAAAAAGATTCCTCGTTCTGCTTTTTTCCCATAAGAATCAGGAATTTTCCAGGCTCCGAAATGTCTTTGAGCATTTTTCCGCTGCATTCCGTATTTTCAAGGATTTTTATCTCAACGATTTCAAGCGCGCCTCCGTTCACCGAATGAACTCCTGTAACTGCATCACCTTTCAGATGGCTCATAATTATATCGATGACCGTATCACGAATCGGAATGGCAACTTCAATCCCGATTTTGCGCGCCATATCCGCGTAAGAACTTGAAGCAACCAGCGCGACGCTTGCTTTCAGACCCAGTGTCTCAAGGTAGGCAGCGGTCACAATGTTCATTTCGTAATTTCCGGTTGTGCAGATTACAAGGTCGTATTCGTTCAGATGCTCTTCTTCGATAAACGACTCGTCCGAAATATCCGCTTGAAAAACATATGCGTCCTTGAATTTTTCCTCCGCTTCTTTTGCGCGCGCTTCATCCGAATCGATTATGACGAATTTCTGCGCAATCCTGTTTTTCTTGAAAATTTTCCCCAGAAAATCGAATTTCTGAGTAGTTTTCTTATGAATAAGTTTTTCCGCAACAAGATTTCCGATTCTTCCCGCGCCCACAAGTACGATTTTTGAGATGTCTTTCGCTTTTGAGCCGCACAACTCCAAAAATTCAGGAAGATTTTTGCGCTCCAGAATGATTCCGAGCGAGTCACCCGCATGAAGAATCGTCTTTCCGCTCGGCAGCGTTGATTCGCCGTTTTTTTCGATAAATGCGAGCAGGAACTTTTTGTCCGTCGTCTTCCTGATATTTTCGATTGCGATTCCGTCAAAACGGCTCTCGGCCTCAATCTGAATTCTTATAAGCTCATACGGTGAGTTGTCGAACTGGGTTGCGTCAGTGACAGAGCCTTTTTCAACAGAATTGACGATTGCCTGCGCCGCAACGATGTCCGGGTGAACCATGAAATCGATTCCGTAAAGCGGTCGATGGTGTTCTTTCAGGGCTTTCTCGTGCTTTATAGACGCATCTGCTGTTTCTGAAAAATAGGAATAATTTCTTACCCTAGCTATTTTCATAACATTCGGGTAAACAGAATCCACGAGCGAGCATGTAATCATGTTCACCTCATCGCTTGAAGTGACGCAGATGAGAGCATCGGCCGTAGCAATTCCTGCATCTTCCAGCACGGAAAGATTGTTTCCGTTAGCCGCTATAATCTCGCAGTCAATTCTGCTTGAGATATGCCTTGCCAGCTCTTCATTATTCTCAATGAGTACAACATCGTTCTTTCCGTTGACAAGCAGTTTTGCAAGCTGAGTTCCAGTAAATCCAGCACCGATGATAATGATTTTCATTCCGTTTCTAGTTTATACTAAACATGACTAAATTGCAAAGCAAACTCGCAGATTTATTCTTGCAAGTCGTTTTTACTATTCAGCCGTGCGGAAAAAGCGATTTTACCCCTCCCCGACCTAGACCCCATAGCAATCAGGCTCCAAGTCGCAAAAAAACACGCTCCACGCAGAACCGCCCCGCTCAAACTTCGTGACTGTGCGTAAGTGGTATTTGTCTCACCAATTTGCT